>ENA-OQLB01000409-OQLB01000409.1-human-gut-metagenome-genome-assembly--contig:-NODE-409-length-25092-cov-4.657841_pt1 | contig 25092 bp, 29 predicted proteins | sample MGYA00242656_ERZ504813 | MGnify/ENA primary metagenome ERZ504813 (study PRJEB26092, sample SAMD00036388) | human gut metagenome | host: Homo sapiens | study: EMG produced TPA metagenomics assembly of... | reverse complement strand
TTTACTTTTTTATCAACTTAATTTTTTTGTTTTTGATTATATTATATTTATATTTTCCTATAGTTACATTCAATGATTGTTTTTTGTTTTAAATTACGGCCTTCTTTATTTTCTTTGTTGCACCTTTCTTCTTTTTTAAAAAATTTATTTATATTGAAATCTCCTTTTACATCTGTATATGTTAAATAGGCACTAACTGAAAATGGTAATGACGTGGTAGTGAATCCCACTGATCCACTAACAGCCACTGATCCAGCTGAAATACCAACCCCAGCTGAAGCTGTAGTTACACCTAATTTAACACTTCCTCCAATATCCCCAGAAAGTCCACCTAACTTACCTATTGACTTAACACCCTTGAAAAAAATGCTTCCAAAATAATATCTGCATTAGGAACATCTATTGCTATTCCTCCACTACTCATCGTTGCATACCCAACATTTCCTTTACCATCTACTGCCACTAAATTAGTACCTTTAAATGACACTACACATGATGCTATTGAAGTTATCCCTACGGCAACTACCCAATGCCCACTAGGATCCACATAATTCACCGGATTATTCGCACAATACACATACAAATGTCCAGTCTCAGGTTTCATTATCTCTCCACGATAACTATCCTCCGTCATAAATCTTCCATCTTCTGGATCATAATACCGTACATTCAGATAATACAATCCCGTACTCTGATCATAGATTCCGCCAGTATAGCACACTTCATTTTTCGCCTGATCATCTCCATGAATAATTGTCTCTCCAAAATCCGTATACTGATAGGTTGCATCTGCACTTCCATCTTCTTTCACTAGGCTAGTTGTACTTCCCTGAATATCTTTATTATACAGATAATATTGCGTATCATCCCTTTGAATCTCTCAGTTGCAAGGACATTTCCTTCTGTTCCAATCAAGTTCTGTGAGTTTTGATTTCCATCAGCATCTGTCGTATAAGCTGCAATACCATCCTGATAATAATAGTTGGTCATCTCATCTCCATCGACCTTCTGGATTCGCTGTCCTTCTCCATTATAGATGTTCTGCTGGATCACTGCTGTCTTTCCGTCTTTTGTCACGGACACCTGACTTAATCTGTTTTCTGCATCATATACATAAGTCTGATTCTCACCAGTCTTTGTGTTCTTTACATCTGTCTGGTTTCCATTCATATCGTAATCATACTGACGAACTTCTTCTACCGCAGTTCCTTTTTCTTTCGTGGATGTCTTTAACTGATCCAGTCCGTTATAAGTATACGATATTGTCGTTGTTCCATCATCTTCTTTGAGCCGATTTCCAACATTATCATAGGTATAAGTGACCGTCTTTGTCTTATCATTCTTGTTATGATCTATTGTTACAGTCTTTGTCAGTCGTCCAAGTGTATCATAAGTATAAGATTTTGTCTCATTAACTTTGTTTGCATCTTCCTTCGGATAGTTATTGACCTGCGTTTTCTTTGTGATATTAGAGTTCTTATCATAGCTGTACTGATAAGATTCCATCACTTTTCCTGTTTCAAGATCTGTGTAGATCATCTCTTTGACACGGTCAAATCTGTCATAGGTATAGACTTTTTGAACTGCCTGATCACCGTCTTTTAGCAGATTCCTGTAATCCTTGATCTCTTTGACTTTTCCATACGCATCGTAACTGTAACTTCTGAGGACTTTCTCTGTTGTCTGCCCCTTGGAATGCAGTTCTCCTTTGATCTCCTGCAGCCATCCGTTTCATCATAAATATAAGATAATGACTGGATTCCATCTTTGGTGGTCGGATAGGATACCTTACTGAGATTTCCATCCTCATTATAAGTATACCGGATCTGATGGGCTTTGATATCATCTGCCGTTGGCTGAGCATTCTGACTGATCTCTGCAAACGCTGTGATCCTTCCTCTTGTGTCATAACTATATTCTGTATAACGGTATGCCGTCTCTGTTGCAGCGGACACTCTGTGATCTGTCATCTCTGACAGCTGGCCTTTATCATCATAACAATACCGGCTGGTCAGTGTTTTTGTTCCTTCTTTGTCATAAGACTGTGTTTTTGTAACCAGATTCCGGCTGTTATATTCATAGGTCTTTTTCGCCCCATTGGCATCTGTAACACTTGTTGTCGTTGATCCGTCTGAATTCACCTGATAGGAAACTTTTGTCTTCTGTCCTCCCTGTGTGATCTCTGGATTCTGGATCGCAGCTGTCTGTTTTTATAGCATTCTCCCCTTATGCTTGGATTGTAACATTTCACCATTTTGCAGGCAATCAGATTTAGTTTTTTCGTCATTTAATACAAAAAACTTTTTTATTTTTGTGAAATATTCTGGTTGACTTTTTAATAAGTATACCTACTTAATATATTGTTCCATTACTATACAAAAAAGAACCCTGATAACTAAATTACCAAGGTTCTTTCCATATTTCCGTAAGAAACTAAATCATATAATCTTAGCTTCTTGCTCTTTCTTCTAATAAAGCTTTAACTTCTGCTTCTGTTTCTAACTGCATTACTTCATCTACTAATGCTTTACATTCATCCATTGTCCACAGAGACATTACTTTTCTTGTAGCAAGAATTGCTGTAGCACTTACTGAGAATTCGTTTAATCCGAATCCTAATAATACTGGTACTAATAATGGATCGCTTGCTGCTTCTCCACACATACCTGCCATGATGTCTTCTTTGTTTGCAGCTGAGATGATATTTCTGATAGAACGAAGTACAGCTGGATTGTATGCAGAGTACAGATATGCAACATCTGGGTTACCTCTGTCGGCTGCCATTGTGTATCCAGTTAAATCGTTTGTACCGATACTGAAGAAGTCTGCTTCTTTTGCAAGAATGTCAGCAATTAAGCTTGCTGCAGCAGTTTCCATCATAACACCAACCTGGATGTCTTTGTCGTATGCGATACCTTCTGCATCTAATTCCTGTTTCAGTTCTTCGATAATTGCTTTAACAGCACGAAGCTCGTCTACACATGTTACTAATGGTACCATGATACGAACTTTACCGAAGGCACTTGCACGTAATAATGCACGAAGCTGTGGTTTGTAAATATCTTCTTTTCTCTGTAAGCAGAAACGTACTGCTCTGAATCCTAAGAATGGATTCTCTTCTGTTGGAAGTCCAAGATATGGAAGTGCTTTATCTCCACCGATATCCAGTGTACGGATGATCACTGGTTTACCGTCAAGAGTTTCAGCTACTTTCTTGTATGCTTCAAACTGAGCTTCTTCTGATGGAATCGCATCGCTTTCCATGAATAAGAACTCAGATCTGAATAATCCAACACCTTCTCCATCACGCTCTAAGACACCTTCTGCTTCGTCTGGTCCACCGATGTTAGCAACCAGTTCCACAACATGTCCGTCTGCTGTCTGGGATTTCTGTCCAACAAACTTCTGAAGGGCAGCTTTCTCTTCTAAGAATTTTGCTTTCTTAGCTTTATATTCTTCTACAACAGATGCTTCAGGATTGATGAATGCTTCTCCTGTTGATCCGTCAAGAACAACTTCATCTCCATCATTAACGATAGAAACGATGTTTTCAATACTAAGAACTGCTGGAATTTCCATAGATCTGCAGATGATCGCAGAGTGAGATGTCTTACCACCGATCTCTGTTAATACACCCTGAACGTTTGCAGGATTAATTCCTGCTGTCATAGATGGTGTTAAATCTTCTGCTACTAAGATTGTTCCTTCTGGAACTGCACTGATATCTACTTCTTCAATTCCAAGTAAGATCTTAATTAAACGAGTTTTGATGTCGCCTAAGTCAGATGCTCTCTGCTGTGTCAGTTCATCGTCTGCCATAGCGAAAATCTGTGCGAAGAAATCGCAAGCTTCTTCTACAGCAGCTTCTGCATTGATCTTCTCTCCATCGATCTTAGCTTCGATCTGTTCTGAGATCGCTGGATCCTGGATCATCATGATATGACCTTCTAAGATTTCTGCTTCCTGCTCACCAGCAGTTACTTTCATGGATTCAACCATCTTCTGAGTCTTCTCAATAAAAACTTCAATTGCATCGCTTAAACGTTTTTTCTCTGCTTCTGTATCTTCGATAGACTGTTTTGTGTAATTAAGTTCTTCTTCCTTAATCTTAACGATCTTACCGATACCGATACCAGCAGATGCTCCTATACCTTTATACATGTTGCCACCCGTCCTTTATCAAATTATATGTTACACCCGTTATGAGCAGTGATTATTCACCTAATCCAGATTCAATCAGTTCTGTTGCATGTGCAAGAGCTGCTTCTTCGTCTGGACCTTCACATACTAATTCGATTTCAGAACCACATTTGATGCAAGCTCCGATGATGTTTAATAAGCTTTTAGCGTTGATTTTTTTATCTTCGAATACGATAGTTACGTCAGATTCGAATTTAGTTACAGCTTTCGCTAAAACTCCTGCTGGTCTCATGTGTAATCCCTGTTCGTTTTCAATGACAAATTTCTTTGATACCATAATTGTTTCTCCTTCTCACATATAAAATAATTTTAATTTATCTGGATCTTTAACTGGCTTATCTTTGTACTCATCTAAGTGCAATTCCTTAAAAAAGCATAAAAAAGACCTACTTTAACAAATGTTCACACTTATTAAATAGGTCTTGCCTGCCTCACCAGTCACAATCCAAAATTCGATAATATTATAATATCAAATTTTGCCTTATAAGTCAACCTGGTTTTATGACTGATGCCCCATTTCTAAGATCAGTCTTTTGACATAAATGATCAGATACATCTTCTCATCTGCTGAAAGTTTGCAGTTGTAATGCTGCTCGATATGTTCCACGATCTTCTGACTGCACACATAGGCTTCTGGATACTTCTTCTGATTACGTTCATAAAATTCAACATCATCTTCTTCGTCTTCTTCTATCGGGCGTTTCTTTGATAAGATTTCCGTCTCAAGATATTGTAAATGTGTTGCAAATCTCTGATATGCTGGATGTTCCGTATCTAGCACGATTTCATAAAACTCCTGAATTATCGCCATGACTTCTTGTACAAAAGATGATTTGCCGCTAAGATCCAAGGTAAAAATCTTCTCAATCTTCGTCTTATCTAATTCATCCCCGGTTTTCTTGCGAAATCCAATTCCTTTTCCCATCAAAATAACTTCTTTTCCGTTTGAATCAAATGTACTGACCACGTTATTGTTAATTACTTTCTGTATGATCACTTTCTCGCCTCCTAGATACTTCCAAGAATCTCTTTTGGAATGTATGCTTCTACGTAAATTCCATCATCTCTGTATTCTTCTTTCAAAAGCTGTCCGTGACTTCGGATCAGCTGGATCTTACCTGCTTCCTGATATCCATACAGCTTTTCTAAATATAATTTCTGTTTTTGCAGTATTTTCTCAATCTGCTCTAACAACTGATCGGTTCCTTCACCATTTTTCCCAGAAATCCTTACCACCGCTTCTGCATTTGGATCTTTTAAGATCTCATCACCATTTAACAGATCAATCTTATTGAATGCTGTAATGATCGGTGATTCGTTAGCTCCTAACTGCTTTAATGTATCATAGACTGCTTCCATCTGTTTCTCTTTCTGCGGATTGGATGCATCAACTACATGCAGGATCAGATCACTGTATTTGGCTTCTTCTAATGTACTTTTAAATGCTTCGACCAGATGATGTGGAAGTTTGCGGATAAAACCGACCGTATCCGTCATAAGAATTGTCTGCCCACCGCTTAGATCTAACTCTTTGTCGTTGGATCAAGGGTTGCAAATAACTGATCTTCTTCATAAACTCCTGCATTGGTAAAATGGTTTAATAGTGTTGACTTTCCTGCATTGGTATATCCAACGATACAAACCACTGGCAGGTGATTCTTCTGGCGTTGTTTTCTCTGGACTTCTCTGTGCTTTACAACATCTCTTAACTCTGCTTTTAATCTGGAGATTCTTGTACGGATCAGTCTTCGGTCCATCTCCAGTTTCTTCTCTCCAGGACCTCTGGTTCCGATTCCTCCACCTAATCTTGATAAGGCTCTTCCTTGTCCGGTAAGCTTGGATGCTCTATATTTTAACTGGGCAAGTTCGACCTGAATCTTACCTTCTCTTGTAAATGCTCGCTTCGCAAAAATATCAAGAATGATCAGTGTTCGATCCATCACTTTAGTATCTAATGCTTCTTCTAAATTGCTGATCTGTGCTGGTGATAATTCGTCATCACAGACGATCCCTGTCGCATCAGTTCCGTATAACAAAGCATTGACTTCATCGATCTTACCTTTTCCGATATAAGTTCCTGGATGTGGTGTTTCTCTTACCTGGATCACCCTTGCTGCAACCTCGGCTCCTGCTGTTTTGACCAGTTCTTCTAACTCATCCAGAGATTCTTCTGCTTCTGTTGTGTCTTGATCAGCAACCGCGACCAAGATCACTTTCTCTATGATTTCTTTTTTGATTTCTTCCATAATATATGTTCCTGTATCTATTTTCCTAATTTCCCTAATATCTGTTGGACTGCCATGTCAAATGCTTGCTTCTTCGCTGAATCCCTGCCCATCGTCTGATTCATCATTTGACTTTTTTCAATTCTTTCCTGATTCTCTTTATAATATTTGATCAGTCCATTCCTATATATTCTTCACATGACCGACAGCTATTCTCCATCTCCTCTTGCGTAACTTCCCATACATCTACAACTCTATGATCATCCTTGCTGACTGCCAACATTAATGTTACGGGTTCCGTAAATGCATTCATCTGTGCATAACCCATAGAGATCACTGATTCTCTCTCATATTGTCCTTTAAATACTTTGTATACTTCGGATGTGTATTTTGACCGTTGATTTTGTTTATAAGAATAACAAATAAATACTATTATACAAAATACAATTCCGATTCCTACAGCCAGAATTAACATTTTATTCTTGTATGATGTTTTTATGGAAACGAAAACATCATATTTCCTTTCTTTTTAATTTGTGATGCTAAGAATCATTATACAACGATTCTTTTTTTGTAGCAACCAGAAAGAAACCGGCTTTGCCATACTTTCTTATATCATAGAGAGTTCCATCGGAATTTCCTGCTATATTATGTTAAAAAAAGATATCAGCTGATCCTAAAACCAGCTGATATCTTTATCTTCTATATCTTCTATCAGAAATTATTCTATCCTCTTGTCTTACCACCCGCAACGTTAACCGTCACACCATGTACGTAAGAAGATCTCTTGCTTGCAAGATATACACACAGATCTGCAACTTCAGAAAGCTTTCCAGAACGTCCTAGTGGAATTGTGGATGTTTTGGAATATCCTGCTCTTAACTGTTCTACTGTGATCCCTCTTGTATAAGCCAGAGCTGTTTCATAACCGATCGTACGAAGTCCTGTAGCTTCCATGATTCCAGGTGCTACTCCGACAACACGAACTCCCTGTTTTCCTAATTCTTTTGCCCATGATCTTGTTAAAGAGTTTACTGCATTCTTTGTAGCTGCGTAAACACTCTGTCCTTCGGATCCTTCCAGACCACTTTCAGAAGACATGTTGATAATGACACCTTCACCTTTTTCAACCAAGATCCTTCCAACTGCCTGCGCACAGAAGAAAACACCTTTTAGATTTACATTGCATACTTTATCCCATACTGCCTCATCTAATTCATATTGTCCTTTTGGATCCTTTGGATCAACTAACAGACGTGGAATATTGATTCCTGCATTATTCACTAGTACATCAATTGTTCCGAATGTTTCTATTGTTTTTGCTACCATAGCTTCAACATCAGAAACTTTTGTTACATCTGTTCTTACATATAATAACTGGCCTTCTTTTGCATCCATCTCTGGTGCATTCTCTGCCATATCAGAAATAACTACATTCGCCCCAATATTCAAAAACTCCTGCGCAACTTCCTTCCCGATTCCGGATGCTGCGCCTGTGACGATGACTGTCTTCCCTTCTAATTCTAACCAATCGTTATTCATCGTTATGATCTCCTTTTATAATTTTTCTTCTGCAACAGACTGCTCGTGTTGTGCCACATTCTCAAATGAATCCCATTTTGTGGAGAACAGTAATAAGAACAGTGTGTCGATTACTGACATCGCTGCCATTCTTGTGAAACTAACCTGATCATGGAAAATGTGTTCTCTTGTTGCTGTCAGCAAAACATGATCACATAACTCTGCAAGTGGCGATTTGGATTGATTGGTGATCGCAATTGTTGTTACACCATTATCTTTCACGATCTCTACCATCTTCACAAGTCTTTTGGATGCCCCAGAGGCAGAAATCGCAAAAAATACATCACCTTTTCTCAAAGTTCTGGAAAATGCTTCCTGACTCTCCCAAATTGTTGAACTAACTGCTTTCAATCCTAACTGATTGAACTTGTAAGATCCATCCAGTGCAATCGGGATCGTATCTCCCATCGCAGCGAATTCAATCAGATTGGCATGTATAATCAAATCCACGATCTCTCTTAATTCTTCTGGATTAAAATTGTGAAACGTCGCTTTGATCTCTTCCACTTTACTGATCATGATATTATTGAGTGATTTGTCCATCTGATCGATATCGATCTCGTTCGATATCACCTGTTCTTCCTGCTGTCGTTGTTCTCCGGCCAGCTTGATCTTCAACTGATGAAATCCCTTACACCCGATCTTCTTACAAAAACGGATGATCGTTGCCTGGCTCGCATCACAGTGAGATGCAAGTTCTGATACAGACATCTCGATTGCTTCGGATGGATGACTGATCAGATAATCGGCTACTTTCTTCTCTGCATCATATAAACTATCATATGTTGAAAAAATCTGGTCTCTAACTAAGATATCACTACTCATACTACTCCCTTCTAAATCTCAGGAGCATTCTGTATGAAATACCTTTCTGCCTCACCGCTCCATAAATTACCATTGCGTTCTACGATTGATTTTAATTCTCTGATATACTTATCATCGCTGTTTTCATCGAATTTGTCAACCTCTGTTAATGGAAATTTTTTGTGCGTATAGACAATTTTTTTACTTCCTTCAAGTTCTGGTAACACCTTTGTTGTTTCAACCGCATGGTCAAGCCCTAATATATGTGTTGCGATCTTTGCAACATTGACTGTCTTGTTCTCGATCAGTTCAATGGATTGTTTCATATCTTCTGTATTTCCACCACTTGTTCCCACAAAATGTGTAGAATTATAATGAATATTATAGAAATTTACTCTGGATGAAAATTCTTGATCAGCAGGCCTGAGAAGAAATTCAAACATCCATCGAATGCTAACATTTTAACTCCGTATGTTACCATTTCTTCATTTGGTGCAAAAATAAAGACATCATCAAATCCTTTTTCTGAATATTTACGTAGCTCTTTATTGACATCTGCTATATCTCTTGTATTGACATATACAAGCTTTACACCATTCTTCTTTGCTTCTTCTACTGTGTATAATCTTGCTGCCATATCAATCTTCTTCTGTGTTCTTCCTGTGACAACCAATGTCTTTGGTTTCTTTGGTCCATGGATTGCAAAGTCGATTGCTAAAAATCCCATTGGTCCTGTTGCACCGAGAAGTGCGATCGCTCCACCTTCTTTAATTCCCATCACATGTTCATATGAATACATTTTCTTCATATGATACTGTGCATTAAATGCACCTACGACACATGACAGTGGTTCAACGAGAGATCCTTCAAAGAAGGAATCTCCGTTGTATTTTAATAGTGAACCATTTTCCATAACCTGATCAGAAAAAATGATCGTTGTGGCATCTCCTCCCATATGATGGAAAGAATATCCTGGGGCATAGCCTCTGATATCTCCAATGTTAGGCTGAATGACAAATTTGTCACCTTCCTGATACTGATCTTTCCATTTTTTACCGACCTTTTTGATCGTTCCACAAAATTCGTGTCCTAAAATGATCGGATTTTCACTGATATCATCTGGTACTTTTTTGTGTTTTTGTGCCTGAGTGATTGCTTTGTAACTGGACATACATAAGCTGTCTGTTACAACCTCTGCCATAATTTCATCATCTTGCATCTCTGGCAGTTCAAATTCATCCAGTCTTAAATCCATTTCTCCGTAAAGTCTTACTGCCTTTGTTTTCATAACTTTCCCCCTAACAGATTATGCCAAAATTCCTAATCCATATCCAACAATTCCTACTGCAAATAAGATAAAGATAATTGCGATCGGACTGATGTTTTTCTTTAATAATTTAGATACGACCAAGGTTAAAACTAATGCTAATAATCCTGGTAATAACTGATCTAAGATATTCTGTACTGTTGTTACTGTTGTTTTTCCGTTTGTTGTTACTCTAGATACTACAGTGGTACGTTGATCGTCGTCCATTTAGATACCAGTGCACCCATGACGAACAGTCCAAGGATAGAAGCTCCTTCTGTGACTTTCTGTAACATGTTTCCTGCTAAATGTTTTACAAAGTCTAATCCTTTTTTGTATCCGAATTCAAGTCCAAAGTAAAGTGCTGCCATACGTACGATGTTGAATGCTAAGAAGAATAATACTGGTCCTAATGCACTTCCTGTTAATGCTAAGGATGCACCGATCGCTGCTGTGATTGGTCTTAATGTTCCCCAGAAGATTGGATCACCAACTCCACAGAAAGGTCCCATTAAACCAATCTTGATACTTCCGATCGTTCCTTCATCGATATCTGCTCCATTTGCTTTTGCTTCTTCCATCGCTGCTGTTACACCTAAGACTGGTCCTACAGCTGCTGGTGTTACGTTGAAGAATGTCAGATGTCTCTTTAATGCTGCTACTTGTTCTTCTTTTGTATCATATAATCTTTTAATAGCTGGTACCATGTCGAAGCACATACCTAATGCATGCATTCTTTCGTAGTTAAATGATGCCTGCTGAAGGTTTGTTCTCATGAACATATTAAATCTATCGCCTTTTGTTAATTTCTTTTCACTCATCTTTAAATTCCTCCTCTTTCTTAGTCAAGTTCGTCGTCTAGATCATCATCCAGATCATCGCTGCCACCTGCACCTGCTGTTACTGGTGCTGCCACTGGTGTCTGGAATTTAGGATTTAACTGTACATATACGATTGCGAATACCGCACCCATGATTCCGAATGCAACTAAGTTAAATTCTGTAAACGCTGCAATTACGAATCCAAGGAAGAAGAATGGCATTAAGTATTTTGCACCCATCATGTTTAATACCATTGCGTAACCTACGACTACGATCATTCCACCTGCAACTGTTAATCCACCAGTTACTACTTTCGGAATGCTGTTTAATAATGTCTGTACACCTTCTGGGCTTACAACTGCTGCTACTAAGAATGTAGGGATCGCTACACGAAGTGCCTGTACGACCAATGCGGCTACATGACAGATATCAAGCATCTTGAAGTTTGCATCTTCTGCATATTTGTCAGCTGCGTGCTGGAAGAAGATTGTTACTGTACGAGCAAATACTGTTAACACCTGACCTGCAACTGCAACTGGAAGTGCAATCGCGATACCATTTGCTACAGACTGATGTCCTACAACTACAAGAATCGTAGAATGATACTTGCTAATGCTGAGTCAGGAGACTGTGCTGCTCCGATGTTCATCCATCCAAGAGCGATCATTTCCAGTGTACCTCCAAGTAAGATACCTGTTTTTACATCTCCTAAGATCAATCCAACAACTGTACATGCGATCAGTGGACGATGTGTCTGGAAGGAATCAAGCACGCTTCCCATTCCAGCGATACATCCAAAAATAACTAATAAAACGATTTGAACTGTAGATATTCCCATTTTTAAATCCTCCTTTGTATCTCTCTTATCCTTCGATGCCTTCAATCTTGCTCATAAGATCTACTTTTTTGTCTGTGGCTACCGGACGGATCTCTAATTCAATTCCCATCTCATGCAGTTTCTTAAATGCTGCGATATCGCTTTCATCAACAGATACTGCTTTTGTAATCTGAGTCTTTCCTGTCTTGAATGCCATTCCTCCGATGTTAACACTCTTGATCGGAACCCCTGCTTCTGCCATTCGCAGAACATCCTGTGGACATGTATATAAGAAGAATACTGTGTCCTTTTCATATTTTGGATTGTTGTAAACACGAACTGCTTTTGCTACGTCTACAACGCTTACTTTTACTCCTGGAGGTCCCACCTGTAAAAGTAATGTTTTACGGATCTGGTCTTTTGCTACTTCATCACTGCAAATGATGATTCGCTGTGCGTTTGCTTCTTTGGACCAAACGGTTGCGACCTGTCCATGGATCAGTCTGTCATCGATTCTTACTAAATTGATTTTCATAGTTCATCATCCTCCATTTCATCTTCGTTTGTATTACCAAGCAATTTCTTGCATGATTTCACATAATCTTCTGAAAGTTTGTCATATACTTCGCCAGCCTTGATATCTTCTTCCATTGTTCTGATTCCTACAACATCGATCAGCATTGGTAAGCTCAATCCTGTAATAACATCCATTCGATCTTGTCCGATCACGGTCTCAAATGCTGCATTATAAGGACTTCCTCCAAATAAATCTACAAGGAATAAAATTTCTTCGTCTTCCTTATAGCCATCGATCAATTCTTTGTATCTGGCTTTTAATGTCTCTGCATTCTCACCTGGAACAAATGTTACGATGTCAAGATCATCAATTGCTCCGAACACCATTCCCGCAGAATTCACAACCTCTTTTGCCAACATTCCATGGGCTGATACAATTAACTTCATTGCTCTCCCTCCTTTAGCACGAAATTTATTTTTTTACTTTTGTCTCATGTGAAATTTTATTTTGTATCTTGATTATAGTCATAAACCTAAATTTCGTCAACTTATTTTCATAAAATTTTATTTTTTGTATAAAGTCATGATTTTTGCTTTCTATTTTTGTATATTTTGCACAATTTTCAATTGATCTTTTCTGTTTCTGCACAAAAAAAGAAGGACTTTCGTCCTTCCTAACTCTTATCATGAAATTGTCACGAAATTATCGTGTCTCCAAAAATGTCAGCTCTTTCTTGCCATTTGCATCCTTTGGATAGGCTTTTACATAAGCTTTTGCATAACGATATGCTGTATCAAAATCAAACATGGATTCATACGCACTGATCCTAGCGAATAAAACTTCCTTCTTATTCTCAAGCTCCTTCTGTTTTAATGCTCTCTCGATCACTTTTAGCCTTGTGTATACTTCTCCTGCTTTGCTAACACCGCATATTTTGTACAATAGATCTCTCCATCGTCTGGATGCTCTTTTATTCCCTGATCACATACATCTATTGCTTTGTTTAGCTTCTTCTGCTGGGCAAGGCAATATGCTTTCAAAGAATATGCCCGGCTTTCTCCATGATCGATCAGCTGATCATAAATCTCTATGGCTTTCCCATACTCTCCCATCTGGTAAAGAGCCTCTCCTTCATAGAATAAAACATCTTTCTTTTGTTTTGTGAAAATGAGAGTGAATTTCCCTGCTGCATGGTCAAATTGTTCGTATGCTTTCTGATATTCTTTCTTATCAAGATATGTAATTCCTTCGCTTGCTGTCATTCTTTGGCTGATATATCCAAATCCGCAAAAAGCAGCCAGCGCGATCAGGACAACTATAACTGCTGTAATGATTCCTTTTCCTTTACTGTTCATAATCTTTCTCCTGCTTCGCATTTTTAATTCTTCTGCCTCTTAGTATAACAAATTCTCTTTTCGCATACAAGCTAAGCCTTCTTATATCTTTCTTCCCTTATTTTGTAATATAGAATCCAGAACTCTTTCGCTGTGTGATATTTCCACATTTATCGATAAATCTTGCGTAGATACTCACTTTTTTGTTCTTCTTTTTGTAGGTTATCTTATTCGCCGTTTTCCATCGATATTTGGATGCTTTTTTGCCTTTTGGCACGATCTTATATTGTGTCTTTGATTTCCCGCTGATTCCATAGGATGCTGAAAATACAAATTTGGCTGACTTTTTGATTTTTTTATTGTAAGACGTTTTTGTTGACGTTTTTAACGTCTTGATCCCTGATCTGTTAACCTTGATCTTCGTCTTTGTTGGTGCTTTTTTATCTACCGCAATTCCTGGAAGCTGCATCTCATCTATCCCTGCATCTGTGACAAACCTCACATAGACTCTGCCTATCATACCATCTTTAATCGTTAATGTTGTACCGTTTTTGTATGGCACGCTTCCTTTGGAAGCTCCTTTTTTCACAAATTTGTACTGAATCTGTTTTAGATTTGTGAAGCTTTTTGCCTGTGCTGAAATCCTGATCTTGATGTTTTTTCTCTCATAATGCTGATATGCTGCAGAGGCTTCCGAACGAAGTGGTGTCATTTTCTTCTTTGTATTTGCCTGCACTGTAACTTTCTGCATCAATGGGGTACGCTTCTGTTTCACTACATAGCCCGCATGACTTGGTACATTGCCGCCTTTTTGTGCTGACACACTTAGATTCTTACCATCAGACGATACTACGATCGTTCCTTTATCTGATGTCTGATAAACATCCATTCCTGACAGATCACGAAGTACATTGCTCTCTGGTGTCTGGTTTACATTTTTATATCCATTACTGATGATCGCAATACTTGCACCTGTTCGATCGATCAGATACTTATGATCCGAATCGTATACATAACGACCTTTCGGTTTATCCTGCAAACGAACATCCTGATATCCATGATGTGGCTGCTTTAATACCTGTGCACTTAAATCGTAACCTCTGGCTGCAATCTTTTTGATCGTTTCCTGCTGTGCATCGCCTGTCATTAAAAATGAATTACTGCCATAAACGATCCTCGTCACTATCGAATATTTATTTACCTGTCTTGTATTTAAATTTGGTGCATCCTGTGCTCTTCCATACCTGTAGGTATTGTCTAACGGACCATAAAAGGTCATTATCGCTTCGCCTAATTTTACGGATGTTCCGGCCTGTGGCACAACATACTGGATATGCAATGATGCATCTCTGTATGAATTCCTCTTCTCTAGTTTCTTCTTGAATGTCTGATAAGTCTGTGTATCAAATGCTGTCCATCGGGCTGTTTCCTCTGTTTGCTTTTCTTTATCTTCGCTGCTTTCAAGATATTCAAACTCCAATGGATTTCCATAAATCGTATCGATCGTAATATTCTTATCTTCTAGTATCTTTTTCATTCCACCGATATGATCTCCGTGTGGATGAGTAAGAACAACAAATTCCAGATGTTTTACTCCATGATCCAGCAAATACTGGTGCACACGGTCTGATACATCGATCGTATCGTGATCTGTTGTCTCATAAGAATAAGCCCCAGAATCGATCAGGGCATACTTCGCGTTTTCTCCTTCTCCATATTGAAGTAAAGCTCCATCGGCGGCTCCTACATCGATAAAATGAACCTTAAATGTCTGTGCTGCATTAACTTTGATCGTTTGACCTCTCGATACGTGCAAAACAGTGATGCCTGTAAGCATCACTGTCAGCAGTACCGCTATGATCTTCTTTGTAAAATATTTCATACTTCCATCCTAGCGTTTTCTTTGTTATTTCTTAGTTACGTAAAATCCGTTTGTCTTCTTTGTTGTGATATTTCCAGATTTATCAATATATCTTACATATAAACGAACTTTTTTTATTTCTTTTCTTATAAGTTACACTATTTGCTGTTTTCCATTTGTACTTGGAAGCTTTTTTTCCTCTTGGTACAAACTTATACTGTGTCATGAATTTTCCACTGGTTCCATAATTTGCACTAAATGTAAATTTGACAGACTTCTTGATTCGTTTACTGTAAGTATTCTTTGCAGATGTTGACCGTGTTTTGATCCCTGACTTATTCGCTTTGATCTTCACACTGGTTGGTGCTTTCGTATCAACTGTAAATCCAGGAAGTTTGATCTCTGTTGATCCTAATGGTGTATTATATCTTACATAAAATCTTCCACAATTTCCATTTTTGACTGTATAGGAACTTCCTGTCTTATATGCTATGGTTTTATTATTCACACCTTTTGGCACAAACTTATATTCAATGCTTGTCAACTTTGTAAATCCTTGAGCTGCTCCTGAAAATCTTACAGTAATATTCTTCTTTTCATAACGATCATAAGTATTTGCAGCATCCACACTCGTTGCTGTCAATGGCTTTGTTGTGTTTGCTGTGATATTCATGGATTTCATCACTGGAGATGATGTTTCATCATCACTTTCTTTTCCTTTGACACTTGGCTGGTTATTTCCTTTCTCTGTCTGGATAGATAACTGTGAGCCATCGGATGTTACAATGATCGTTCCACGGTCTCCTGTCTCATAGACGTCTAGTTTTGATAAATCTCTTAAGACTTTTGTATATGGAACACCACCTGTATTCATATATCCATTACTAATGATCGCAATACTAGCCTGTGATGCATCGATCACTGTTTTATGATCAGAATACTGATAGCCATTGGCTAATTCTTCTTCTGTGACATCCTGAAATCCATGATGTGGCTCCTTGAGCACCTGTGCTGTCAGATCATATCCCTTCGCGATGATCTTCTCGATCGTTTCTTTCTGGGCATCTCCAGTCATTAAGAAAGAGTTGCTTCCGTAAACGATCTTTGTGACGATAGAATATTTATTTTCCTGTCTTGTATTCAAATCAACTTTACGTCCATACTGGTAGTCATTCTCCAATGGTCCGTAGAATGTCATCTTTGCTTCTCCAAAGTTGATCGTTTCGCCAGCTGTTGGTACTACATAATCTACTTTTAGATTTTCTTTCTCTGTTTTGTCTTCTGCCTCTTCAGCAAGTTTCTTTCTTGCTTCTAAAGCTGCTTTAAAGTTCTTGTATGTTTGGGTATCAAATTCTGTCCAATTTGTTTCATCTGAAGACTGCTTGTTCTTATCTTCGCTGCTTTTCAAGTACTGAATATTCAGATCATTCCCATAAATCTTATCAATCTTGATCGTTGTATCAGAAAGAATCTTCTCCATACCTCCAATATGATCCTGATGAGGATGTGTCAGAAGTATAAATTCCAGATGTTTTACTCCCATCTTATTTAAATATTCATAGACTGGTGTCTTTGTTGTATCAATCGTCGTATCCTTTGTATTATGATACTGGTTTGCTCCTGTATCGATCAATGCATACTTTGCTTCTGTTCCTTCTCCATACTGTAATAATGCAGCATCTGCACATCCGACATCAATAAAATGAATCTTAAATGTCTGTGCCGCTTTTGCTGTATGCATTCCACGCCCGGTTACAACTGTTGTGCAGACCAATATCCATGCCAGAAAGCACACTGCAAGTTTCCTTATAATGTTCCTCATTTGTTACTCCCTTTCTTTGTTTTTCATCTTTACTCTTGATATTTCTTTTTTACAATCGAATTTTAACATATTCTTAATATTTTTGCAAATTTTTTGAAATATTTTATCATTTCTTTTTACACGAATAAAGGAAGAGTTCCTCCTTTTGGAACTCTTCCTCTTAACTTATCATATTCAATACTATATTTCAAGACTCTATATAAGACTATCTGATCTTATCTAAGTGCCAGATATCATCGACATATTCCTGAATTGTACGGTCAGATGAGAACTTGCCACATCCTGCTGTATTGGTCATCGCCATCTTAGCCCATCCTTTTGTATCTCTATATGCTTCTTCTACTTTCTTCTGAGCTTCTGCATATGAACGGAAGTCTTTTAAGATGAAGTACATATCTGCCTGGCTTCCTGTATCACCAAACAACAGACTCTGGTACAGATCTTTGTAAAGTTCTGGATCACCATTTGCATATGTTCCATCTACCAACTGATCTAAGACTTCATGGATGTCTTTATCATTCTGGTAAATCTCATATGGATGATATCCACCGTTATTCTCATAATTGATAACTTCTTCTGAGCTCATACCGAAGATAAATGCATTCTCAGCTCCAACTTCATCAACGATCTCTACATTCGCTCCATCCATTGTTCCAAGTGTTGGTGCACCATTTAACATGAACTTCATGTTACCTGTTCCTGATGCTTCTTTGGATGCTGTTGAAATCTGTTCGCTGACATCTGCTGCCGCAAAGATCCATTCTGCATTGGATACACGATAATCTTCAATAAATACAACTTTTAACTTACCTTTGATGGATGCGTCATTATTTACTTTATCAGCTACAGAGTTGATCAGTTTGATCGTCTGTTTTGCACGAAGGTATCCAGCTGCTGCCTTGGCACCAAAAATAAATGTTCTTGGGTAGAACTTCATATTTGGATTCTTCTTTAACTGATTATACAGATACATTACATGTAAAATATTCATCAGCTGACGTTTGTATTCATGAAGTCGTTTTACCTGTACATCAAAGATGGATGTTGGATCAACTTCTACGCCATTGTGTTCTAAGATATATTTTGCAAGACGTTTTTTATTCTGCAGTTTGATATCCATAAATTCTTTCTGAGCTTTTGGATCATCCACATATTTCTTCAGTCCTGACATTAAAGAAAGGTCTGTTGCCCATGTGTCTGTTCCAAGTTTCTTTGTTACCCAGTCTGCAAGTAATGGGTTTCCATGCATTAAGAAACGTCTCTGTGTGATTCCGTTTGTCTTGTTGTTGAATTTCTCTGGCATCATCTGATAGAAATCTTTCAATTCCTGATTCTTTAAGATTTCTGTATGAAGTTTTGCAACACCATTGACAGAATATCCTGCTGCGATCGCCATATGTGCCATACGTACCTGTCCGTCCCAAAGGATCGCCATCTTCTTGACTTTCTCTTCGTTTCCTGGATACATCTCACGGATCTTGTTTACGAAACGACGGTCGATCTCTTCTACGATCTGGTATACTCTAGGAAGTAATTTAGAGAATAAGTCGATTGGCCATTTCTCTAACGCTTCTGCCATGATCGTATGGTTTGTGTATGCACAAGTCTTTGTTGTAACTTCCCATGCTTCATCCCATCCAAGACCTTCTTCATCCATTAAGATCCTCATCAGTTCTGCAACAGATACTGTTGGATGAGTATCGTTCATCTGGATCGTCATCTTCTCATAAAGTTTTGTAATGTCATCGTGGTTTTTCTTATATTTGGCTACTGCTGCCTGTAAACTTGCAGATACGAAGAAATACTGCTGTTTTAAACGAAGTTCTTTTCCTTCGTAGTGATTATCATTTGGATATAATACTTCTACGATGTTCTTTGCAAGGTTCTTCTGTTCTACTGCTTTGTCATATTCACCTTTATCAAAAGAATCCAGCTGGAAGTCAGTGATCGCTTCTGCATCCCAGATCCTTAATGTATTAACGATATGATTTCCATATCCTACGATCGGATAGTCAAATGGGACTGCCATAACTGACTGATAGTTCTCCTGAATAAAGTTGGTTCTTCCAGTTGCTTCATCATATTCTGTACGGATATTTCCACCGAAACGTACTTCTTTGGCATATTCTGGACGTTTTAATTCAAATGGATTTCCATTCTTTAACCATTCATCTGGTACTTCTATCTGATATCCGTCTTTGATCTTCTGCTTGAACATTCCATATTGATAGCGGATTCCACATCCATAGGCTGCATATCCAAGTGTTGCCAATGAATCAAGGAAACATGCTGCTAATCTTCCAAGACCACCATTACCAAGTGCTGGGTCTGGTTCCTGGTCTTCAACGGCATTCAGATCTACGCCTAATTCATCAAGTGCTTCTTTCACTTCTCCATACATACTCATATTAATGAGGTTATTTCCAAGTGCTCTTCCCATCAGGAATTCCATGGACATATAATATAAAATCTTTGGGTCTTTCTCTTCGTAGGTCTTCTGAGTATCCATCCAGTCCTCAATGATCCATTCTTTCAGAGCATAAGCCACAGCCTGATAAATCTGCTGCTGGGATGCATTATCAATCTCAACTCTGAACTGAGTCTTTAAATTATTGAGTACTTCCTGTTTAAACAGTTTCTTATCAAATCTTTCTGTTTTCATGATTGTCTCTTCCCCTTTCGTATTCCCAGTGTGTTATTAATTTTATCATATAAATTGGAAATATGATACAAAAATTACAAATATCATTTGTATTTTTTTTCGTAAGTTCTTCTATTTATACAAGCTAGCTGCCACACATAATTTTCCGTATCCAATTTCATTGTTTGGATAGTCCAAAAATCCATTCATTTTCCTTGCACCTTTATGAAAATAAGCTTTGATCCGCTCTCCATACAAATAAGGATCATTTTTTCTTATGATCCCCCATTCCATCAAAAGAGCTGCCGCTCCTGTGACAAATGGCGTTGCCATTGACGTCCCGGACAAGCTGTTTTCACCGCCTCCCGGTGCTGCTGCCAAAATTCCAACTCCAGGTGCCACAAGATCTGGTTTCTTTACACCATATCTTTGATCACCCCGCCCCGAAAAATCTGCATAGGACTGATATCTGACATCATACGCACCTGCTGCGATTACTTTTTCTGCAGTTGATGGGATTGTTAAAGTAAACTCTTTATCTGGCTCTAAAAATCTAGTTTCCTGATTATTTCCTGAGGATACCGGAAGCCACATCTGATATTCCCCATTTCTGATATTTCGTGGAATCAATGTAAGATCCCATTGTCCACTCTCTATATAATTCCCTTCCTGCACAATAAAACTAAGGAATATTTCCTGCCTTACATTGTACGGTGTTGGATAACCATTGTATACAAAGACGATCGTATTTCCATATGCATATTGTGACTTTCCCTGTTTATCTGTGATCTCATAAGATATTCCCGATGGAGATTCCAGCTGTATTCTTAACTCATCCACGAAATCTTTCCATATCTGGAGATTTAGATTCTGCTCAATGGTGCAATATCCAATAAGATTTTTTGTTCTTCTTTGATCAGCTTTCCTTGTTTATGCTTTCCACTATTTCCCTCATTTCCTGTTCCAATGCAGATCGTACATTTCCATTGCTGTGCGATCTGTGATATAAATCTTTCTAACAAGGAATTTCCTCTGTGATCTCCATAATTATGTCCATAACTGATATTGACCGCAACCGGCCGTCCTGCCTGTGATGCTTCATTGATCACATATTGTAATGCTGTCATCAATTGTGTCGTCCTTGGGAAACCTTTTTCTCTCGTATCTCCCAATTTCACAACGATCAGTTCTGCCTCTGGTGCAACCCCGTTTATCCCGGCACAGATTGAAGCTACATGTGTTCCATGCCCAGATCGATCTCTGCTCCGAAAATCGTATCTTCCACTTTCTGAGTGCAATACTTTATTGATTTCTTCTTTTGTATAGAGATTTCCGTTAAGAAATGGTTTAGGCGGACTTCCTTTGACCGTTTGATCCCATAGTGCATAAATCTTAGTATCTCCATTTTCATCTATAAAATCCGGGTGAAAAATATCAATCCCTGTATCGATCACAGCGACAAAAACACCTCTTCCAGTCAATGAAAGAGGTGGATTCTTGACCGACAACATACAAGATGCGGCTATCGATGGCTGTCGACTTAATAATAGATTTTTCGGTTTTTCTATATAAATAACTTGTTCATTTGCCCCAAATGCTTCCAACTCGTCTTCTTTTATATAGGCGATCGCATAACCCATACTCAACGGTTCGATCCTCGTTGTGTCTGACCATCTGATCGTATCAAGTGTGCCTGCGTAGCGAAATATGATCTCCCACTGATCCGTTTCTTTATCGTATCCTGCATCTAAATCTTTGGATCTCTCCCGTTCTTCTTCGCTAAGATCCAGAGCAAGATTTAATTGATTTTCAAACTTTTCATCCTGTTCCATACGATACCTGCACACTTTCGTTTTTCTTATCTTATGCAAAATCTGTGAGGTTTATTCTTAGATTGCTCATATCTCTTTTTTGCAGTATTTCCATACGGATGCACAAATTCCGTAAACAGAAGATGCTGTCATGATCCCTGCCGCAACCGCCACTGCGATCAGCAATGTTTTTTGCCCATATAAATAAAATAAATGCCACTGTTTTGCCAAGACATAATTCATCGTATAGTATAAATTTCCACCTGGTACTAATGGAATGATTCCCGTGATCAAAAATACTGTTACAGGAGTTTTTAAGATCCTTGCCATTGTTTCTGCATAAATCGTCGCAACTGCGGCCGCTGCCAGATTCGCCACAAATGTACTTGGCATCTCATTCCACACGATAAGATAGGCGATCCATGATACCATCCCAGAAATCCCAGCCATACAAAGTTTTTTCCCTCGAAGATTATAAAGTACTGCAAATCCAAAACTTCCGACAAAACTTGCCAGTACCTGTATGATCTCTGCTTTCATTTATAACACACCTCCTAAGAACATCAATGCCATAAAAGAACCTGCTGCAAGGAATACAGCTAACAGTATCGATTCACAGACTCTTAAGATTCCTGACATCATGTCTCCACCGATCATATCCCGAAGTGCATTAACAAATGCAACTCCAGGAACCAACAGCATGATATTACCGATGATGATCTTTCCATAATCCTCCGTCAGTCCGAATTTTGCACTGATATATGCAAATGCTGCAACAAAAAATGATAATAGAAAGTTTAATACCATTTCGTTGGGTGCTAAGATCTTAATATATCTTGCAAGAACCGCGACAAATGCCCCTGCGATCATTGCTATGATTCCTTCTGTAATGCCACCTCCATAAAATGAAGTCCATGCTGCTGCAATGACCGCTGATGTAAGAACTTCCTCTGTAAAAACGACGACTTTTCCCTTTTTAATCTCTGAAATCTTTCGTTTTACTTCCTCTTCTTCCGGAAGTTCTTTGCACATATATCTTGATAACTGATTTAACTCATCCAGTTTGGTAAAGTCTGTCTTATATGACCTGATACGCTTTGTCTGCGTTAAGATTTCTCCTTTTTCATCTTCGATCGTTGTTACAATACTTGATGTGATAGAAAATACATTGGCTTCTTTTGCTCCATACGCCTTGCAGATTCTTGAAATCGTATCTTCTACCCTTGAAACACCTGCTCCTGACACTAGCATGCATTCTCCGATCTCCATTGCGTATTTTAATACTTTTTTCATTTCCATAACATCTATCTCCTGCTATCTATTGTATCGAAATTGACTGTATTGTAACACAAAAGAAACCCTTGTGCTATGATCACACAAGGATTTCATGTAAAATTCATGTTTTGTTTACATTTCTTCGAGATGAAAAGAAGATTAATGCTATTAATCATCAATCTTATGTGTCCAAGCAACCGCCAATGCACCTGCACCAATATGACATGCAACACTTAAAGATAACGGATCTTGCTGGAATTCCATTCCTGGAAATTCTGCCATCAGTTCTTCTTTCCATTTGAGCGCTGCCTCTTCATCTTTTGTATATGCAGACTGAAGATATGCGTGTTTACCAAAATCTCCATCTTGGAAACGCTCTTCTAACTCTTTTCTTACTGCTGCGATCATCTTTTTCTTTGCCTGTTTGACACCTCTTGTCTTCGCAAATGCATCCAGCTTCTCGCCATGGATCTGTAAAACTGGTTTGATTCCAAGCACTGTACCGATGGCTGCTCCTGCTGCTGTAACACGTCCGCCTTTCTTCAGATACTTTAACGTATCTACCATGATATAGATTCCGGAATCTAATTTGTCTGCTTCTAAGATGTCTTTGATCTCTTTGGCTGACTTTCCTTCTTCCGCTAATTTGGCCGCATCTAAGACAGACTGTCTCTGTGTGACAGAAATCCTCTGGTTATCTACAACCTGAACTTTTCCATCGTAATCATCTGCTAACATTGCCGCTGTCGCACAGGAACTGCTTAATCCACTGGACATCGCGATGTGCACGATCTCATCATGGTCTTCTAATAACTTCTCCCACAGATCCAACACATCTCCAGGTGCAGGCTGAGATGTTTTGATATCTTCATCTTCGTTTAACTTCTGATAAAATTCATCCTGTGTTAATGTAATATCTTCAAAATATAATTCTTCGTTAATATAAAATGGCATTGGAATCACTGAGATTCCTAATTCTTTACCTTCTTTTTGAGTAATTCCGCTGTTACTATCTGTTACGATCGCAATCTTGCCCATTCTTCTAATCCCTTTCTTTAAATTTCCTATCAATATATCTATTTTTTGCTTTATCTCACATCATAACAGAGATTCATAGATATCGTCAAAGGTTTTCCCCTCATATTTTGAAAAATACATAACTATTTTGTGATTTCCTGCAAAAATCTTGCAATTGGAAATCCTACAACATTGTAGTAATCTCCTTCGATCCCTTTGATAAAGACAGCTGCTTTTCCTTGAATCCCATAAGATCCAGCCTTATCCATAGGTTCTCCAGTCTTGATATAACGATCGATCTGCTCATCACTGATCTCATAAAATGTAACTTTTGTTTCTTCATAAAATGTTTTTGTTTTTCCATCTTCGATGACGCAAACTCCTGTATACACTTCATGTGTCTGTCCGCTTAACATCGTAAGCATTCTTTTTGCGTCCGCTTCGTCTGCTGGTTTTCCAAGAATCTGCCCTGATAGGCTACAACAGTATCTGCTCCCACGACCATACTTTGTTTCTCTGATTTCTTATATATGTCTTTCGCTTTGATCGATGCTAATTCCATAACTACTTCATTTGGCGCTGTTTTTGTTGTGATCTCTTGTGCATCGCTTGGCATAACATCAAATTTCAGATCGGCAAGTTCCAGGATTTCTTTTCTTCTTGGGGAAGCAGATGCTAATATAATATGTTTCATTTGTTTTATACCTCTTATTTTACTTAAGTTATCAAATTCTCCTGTGAATTACCCCTCCCATGCGGTACAATAGTTCCTATGGAAGTGGCTTCTAACAGTCGTGACAGTTACCCATTCCTGACCAAAAGATTGGCTGTCCGTACCAATCAAGCATATTCACTTATGCCGCTATCCTTTGACGGGAATACCTTTCAGATTCAGTTTGTGGAATCCATACACATCAGGAGCAGAAAGAAACGTATAATCTCTGGTATCTTTCCAGATATCAGGGATCGCTTTCCGCATGATATTTGCTGCTGCGTGACAATCCGCATTTAAGATCATTCCGTTAGAGCAACGGTATAAACCACGTTTGATCCTCTTTCC
>ENA-OQLB01000408-OQLB01000408.1-human-gut-metagenome-genome-assembly--contig:-NODE-408-length-25096-cov-1.918499_pt1 | contig 25096 bp, 37 predicted proteins | sample MGYA00242656_ERZ504813 | MGnify/ENA primary metagenome ERZ504813 (study PRJEB26092, sample SAMD00036388) | human gut metagenome | host: Homo sapiens | study: EMG produced TPA metagenomics assembly of... | reverse complement strand
TTACATCGATCGTATGTTTGGCTATAAAGAGACTGGAAGGATTGAAGAGGAAGAAAAGGAGATTTTTCAGCAGAATTCAAAAGAAGAAATCAGTAACTGATGCCGTTTTCTCCTGTTTTTATCAACGAGATTGTCTGATAAGCGGTTGACAAAAAAAGAAAAAATCGCATACTATATGTACTAGATATGAATAAAACTGAAAAGACGGAGAACGAAAAGAGTAGTTATCCTCAGAGTTCCATCAGAGAGGATCTGTCATCGGCTGAAAGCAGATCCAGGAGCAGGAATGATGAAGTGCATTCGGGAGTTGACCAGGCGAACGTGAAAGTGAAGATTTTACAAGTAGCGGGTACGTGTGGCAGACGTTACAGGCCGTGAGAGAAAAGCAGGAGTGCTGCTTTTAATTTAGGTGGAACCGCGGAAACTTCGTCTCTTTATGAGACGGAGTTTTTATTTACGCGAGCAACGAGCCAAAGTCCGTGCTTGCACGAGACCTTGGCGACTGCCGCGATAACTTGAGAAACTCGCGGAGCGTGTTTCTCATAGTTTCACAGGAAATTCCAAATCAGAGGTGAATGAAATGGGAGTTATTTCCTATATCAAAGAAGAAATCCAAGTAGTAAAAGAACGAGATCCGGCAATCAAATCGGATATAGAAGTATTTCTGTATCCAAGCTTTAAGGTAATGCTTCATTACAGGATCGCACATAAGTTGTATCTGAAAAAACATTATTTTCTGGCACGGTGGGTGTCACAGCGTGGTGTCAGAAAGACAGGAATTGAGATCCATCCGGGAGCAACCATTGGAAAAGGGCTTTTTATCGACCATGGAAGTGGCGTTATTATCGGCGAGACTGCAATCCTGGGCGATAATATTACACTGTATCAGGGAGTAACCCTGGGTGGTACAGGAAAAGAGCAGGGCAAGCGCCATCCAACGCTGGAAGACAACGTCATGGTCAGTGCCGGTGCGAAAGTCATCGGTTCCTTTACGATTGGAAAGAATTCCAAGATCGGAGCAGGATCTGTTGTTATTGAGGAAGTACCTCCGAACTGTACCGTTGTTGGTGTCCCGGGAAGAATTGTACGCATGGGTGACCAGAAGTTCCGAGCGCTGACCTGGATCAGATCCATCTGCCAGATCCGGTATTGAATGATATCCGTCAGCTTCAGACTGACAATATCCGTCTGAAGAAAGAACTGAAAGCATTAAAAGAAAAACTCGCGAAAGAAAAAATAATCGAGGAAGCATAGAAAAAAGAAGGAGTAGCTTTATGAAAGTATTTAACACACTTACGAAAAAGAAAGAAGAATTCGTTCCTCTGGAAGAAGGAAAGGTAAGAATGTATGTCTGCGGACCAACCGTATACAATTACATCCATATCGGTAATGCAAGACCGATGATCGTATTTGATACCGTCCGCCGTTATTTTGAATACAAAGGATACGATGTCAATTATGTATCGAACTTCACGGATGTTGATGACAAGATCATCAAAAAGGCAATCGAAGAGCAGGTATCCGCGCAGGAAATTTCACAGCGCTATATTGCAGAGTGCAAAAAGGATATGGCAGGAATGAATGTAAAGCCTGCAACCAAGCATCCGCTTGCAACAGAAGAAATCTGCGGCATGGTGGAGATGATTTCCGAGCTGATTGAAAAAGGTTACGCTTACGAGAAAAACGGAACCGTTTATTTCAGCACAAGAAAGTTTAAAGACTATGGAAAATTATCCCACAAGAATCTGGATGATCTCCGTTCCGGTGGACGTTCTCTTCTGGTAAGCGGTGAGGATGAAAAAGAAGATCCGCTGGATTTCGTACTCTGGAAGCCGAAAAAAGAAGGAGAACCTTTCTGGAAGTCACCTTGGTCAGATGGACGTCCGGGATGGCATATTGAGTGTTCTGTGATGTCGAGGAAATATCTTGGCGAACAGATTGATATCCATGCAGGTGGAGAAGATCTGATATTCCCACATCATGAAAATGAAATCGCACAGAGTGAAGCCGCTAACGGTAAAGAATTTGCAAGATACTGGATGCACAATGCATTCCTGAACATTGACAACCGCAAGATGTCAAAATCACTCGGAAACTTCCGTACGGTAAGAGAGATCAGCGAGCAGTATGACCTCCAGGTGCTTCGTTTCTTCATGCTGAGCGCACATTACAGAAGCCCCCTGAACTTCAGTGCAGAGCTGATGGAAGCATCCAAGAACGGTCTGGAGAGAATTCTCAATGCAACCGATAATCTGAAACATCTTATCGCTTCAGTGGCAGCAGAAGAGATGAGTGCCGAAGAAAAAGAAGCATTTTCAAAAACTGATGCATATGTAGAAGAATTTGAAAAAGCAATGGATGATGATTTCAATACAGCAGACGCAATCGCAGCAATCTTTGAACTTGTAAAATATGCAAATACCACTGCGACAGCAGAAAGCTCAAAGGAATATCTCCGGGGATTACTGGACAGAATCGTAAAACTCGGTGATGTCCTGGGACTGATCCTGGATAAGAAGGAAGAACTTCTGGATGCAGATATTGAGAAACTGATCGAAGAGCGTCAGGCAGCAAGAAAAGCAAAAGATTTTGCAAGAGCCGATGCGATCCGTGACGAGCTTCTGGAAAAGGGAATTATCCTGAAGGATACCAGAGAAGGAGTACAATGGAAAAAAGCGTAGAATTTGAAATTGCTGACTATATAAAAGAAGTGCTTGAGATGAAAGAGGTGGAGCCGGAAGGCTATTCACCTCTTACCCTGGCTTATATAGGGGACAGCATTTATGATCTGATCATCAAGACAAAGGTGATCAGCGAAGGAAATAAACAGGTAAAAAAATTACATCAGGAGACAAGCAGTATGGTGCAGGCGTCTGCCCAGTCAGAGATGATGCGTGCCCTTCAGCCATTGCTACTGAAGAAGAGCATGCTGTTTACAGAAGAGGCCGAAATGCTAAATCAGTATCGCCGGCAAAGAACCAGTCACTGACCGATTACCGACGTGCAACCGGATTTGAAGCGTTGATGGGATGGCTTTACCTGAAAAGAGAATGGAAAAGAATGGCAGATCTGATCAAGATCGGTCTGGATCACTTAAGCGAATGCGAAGAAGAAAAGAAGCAGGAGAAATAGAATGGAAGAAAAAAAGATGAACAGTCAGCAGATCGAGGGAAGAAATGCAGTAATGGAAGCATTTCGCTCCGGGAAAACGATTGACAAAGTATATATTCTTGACGGATGTCAGGACGGACCGATCAGAAGTATCGTAAGAGAAGCAAAAAAGACATGATACGATCCTGAATTTTGTAACCAAAGAACGTCTGAACCAGATTTCAGAGACCGGAAGACATCAGGGGGTCATTGCACAGGCAGCGGCTTACGAGTATGCGCAGGTGGAAGATATGCTGGAGCTTGCAAAACAGAAAGGGGAAGATCCTTTCCTGATCCTTCTGGACAATATTGAGGATCCACATAATCTCGGCGCAATCATCCGTACTGCCAATCTTGCAGGTGCGCATGGTGTGATCATTCCGAAGCACCGCGCAGCAGGTCTTACTGCAACCGTTGCAAAGACATCAGCAGGTGCGCTGAATTACACACCGGTAGCAAAAGTTACCAATCTGGTGAAAACCATGGAAGAACTGAAAGAAAAGGGACTCTGGTTTGTCTGTGCAGATATGGATGGGGATGTGATGTACCGCGTGAATCTGAAAGGACCGATTGGTCTGGTGATCGGAAACGAAGGCGAAGGTGTTGGACGTCTGGTAAAGAGACCTGTGATATGACTGCAGCCATTCCGATGAAGGGAGATATTGACTCCCTGAATGCGTCTGTGGCAGCAGGTGTCCTTGCCTATGAGATCGTGCGTCAGCGCATGAGTTAGGAAAATCGGAGAATGAAAATGGATCTGGGGGAAAATGACGGATGAGCAGCTGATTGAACTGCTTCGGGAAGGTAAGACCGAGATCACGGATTATCTGATGGAAAAATACAAAGACATGGTACGCAAACAAGCGCGTGCCATGTATCTGTGGGGCGGAGAAAATGACGATCTGATCCAGGAGGGATGATCGGTCTTTTTAAAGCGGTGCAGGATTATGATCCGAAAGAAGGTGCAAGCTTTTCAAGTTTTGCCGGACTTTGTGTGTCACGCCAGATGTATACGGCGATTAAGGCTTCACAAGCGGAAAAAACATCTGCCGCTCAATTCCTATGTGTCGATTTACGCGTCTGCCAGTGACAATCCGGAGGAGAACGGGCTTTCCATAGTAGATACGATCGAAGCAGGGAAAGAGAGTAATCCGGAGCTGATGATTCTTGGAGAAGAGTATACGAATGCATTTGAAGAGGAACTGAAAGAAAAAATTAAGTAAGCTGGAGCGAAAGGTGCTGTATCTTCATCTACAGGGAATGGAGTATCTGAAGATTGCAGAATTTATGGACAAAAGTCCGAAGACGATCGACAATGCCCTGCAGCGGATCAAAGCGAAAGCACGCCAGCTTCTGGAAGAAAAGCGCCGGTCTGAAAAAAAGTAAAAATATAGTTTTAAAATTGTTGACAAGCAAAGCAGTGATATGCTATATTAAATGAGTCGCGAAAATGCGCAGGCTGCCTTGGCTCAGTCGGTAGAGCGTCGCCTTGGTAAGGCGGAGGTCGGCGGTTCGATTCCGCTAGGCAGCTTATTTATTTAAGAAGCAGAGTTGTATTTCCGGTTGGAGATTACGATGTCTGCTTTTTTTGCACTTGTTCATGTATAGAAAGTGTGATAAACTAAAGAACATGAATCAAAAGTTGTCTACAGGGCAATGATTGAGATACATGACATGAAAAAGACTGCTACATACCGGCAGATTTTGAAGTAATAGAGAGACGTGAGGAGGAACTTCAATGGCAGAAGAAGCTGTATCAAAGAATTTTATAGAACAGGAAATTGAAAAAGATCTTGCAGAAGGCGTATACGATCATGTATGTACCCGTTTCCCACCGGAACCGAACGGATACCTTCACATCGGACATGCAAAGTCTATCCTTTTAAACTACGGACTTGCACAGAAATATAACGGAACATTCCATATGCGTTTTGACGATACCAACCCGACAAAGGAAAAGACAGAGTTCGTTGAGTCTATCAAAGCGGATATCAAATGGCTGGGTGCTGATGGGAGATCACCTTTACTTTGCATCTGATTATTTTGATCAGATGTATGAGTATGCGATCAAACTGATCAAGAAAGGAAAAGCTTATGTCTGTGACCTGACAGCGGATCAGATCCGTGAGTACAGAGGAACTCTGACAGAGCCGGGAAAGGACAGCCCGTACCGTGACAGAAGTGTGGAAGAGAACCTGGAGCTTTTTGAAAATATGCGTGCAGGCAAGTATGCAGACGGAGAGAAGGTTCTCCGTGCGAAGATTGATATGGCATCACCGAATATCAATATGAGAGACCCGATTATTTACCGTGTAGCACGTATGACACATCACAATACGGGTGATAAGTGGTGCATCTACCGATGTACGATTTTGCACATCCGATCGAGGATGCGATCGAAGGAATCACTCATTCTATCTGTACACTGGAATTTGAAGATCACAGACCGCTTTATGACTGGGTAGTAAGAGAATGTGAATTTGCAAATCCACCGCGTCAGATCGAATTTGCAAAATTATATCTGACGAACGTAGTTACAGGAAAGCGTTATATCAAGAAACTTGTAGAAGATAAGATTGTGGACGGCTGGGATGATCCGAGACTGGTTTCCATCGCAGCACTTCGTCGCCGTGGATTCACACCGGAATCTATCAAGATGTTCGTTGACCTGTGCGGAGTTTCCAAAGCGCAGAGCTCTGTAGATTATGCAATGCTCGAATACTGTATCCGTGAGGATCTGAAGCTTAAGAGAGCACGTATGATGTCAGTCCTTGATCCGATCAAGCTTGTGATCGATAACTATCCGGAAGGCAGATTGAATATCTGGATGCACCGAATAATCTTGAGAATGAAGAACTTGGAAGCCGTCAGCTTCCATTTGGAAGAGAGCTTTATATTGAGAGAGAAGACTTTATGGAAGAGCCTCCGAAGAAATATTTCCGTCTGTTCCCAGGCAACGAAGTACGTCTGATGAATGCTTACTTCGTAACCTGTACAGGATTTGAAAAGGATGAAGACGGTAATGTAACTGTTGTACATTGTACTTATGATCCAGAGACAAAGAGTGGTTCCGGATTCACAGGAAGAAAAGTAAAAGGAACGATCCACTGGGTAGAGGCAAGTACAGCACTTCCGGCAACCGTAAGACTGTATGAGAACCTGATCGACGAAGAAAAGGGTGTCTACAATAAAGAAGACGGTTCCCTGAACCTGAATCCGAATTCTCTTACAGAGAAAGAAATCTTTGTAGAATCAAACTTTGCAGATGCAAAAGCATATGAAAGCTTCCAGTTTGTACGTCAGGGATATTTCTGCGTGGATTCCCATGCTTCTTCCAAAGAGCATCTGGTATTTAACAGAATCGTTTCGCTGAAGAGTTCATTCAAGCTGCCAAAATAAAGAAAGCAGTCTTGCTCAGAATTTAATTGCAAATAATGTGTTAGTCGACAGTTTTTGAAAAGAAATGGCAATGAAAAACCCGGTAAGAATGAAAAATTCTTCCGGGTTTGGCTTTATGCAGAAAATGATAAGCTGTAAGATAAGTTCTTTCTTAAACTTCTTCTGAAGCCGGATCGGATTCTTCGGAATCAGTTTCCGGTGTCTGGGAAGCGGCTTCTGCATCGTCAGTTTTTTCTTCAGACTCTTCAGAGGTTTCTTCCTTTGCAGAAGATGGAGTAAGAGTTGTGTAACCACGCTCAGGCACTTCGCCAAGATCATCATCCAGTTCAAAATCATCCTCTTCAAAAGTATCATCGAACTCGTCTTCCGGTTCTTCATTATGTCGGTTCTTTAACCAGTAATATGCACCGGCACCAGCTGCGCCTGCGGCAGTCAGTCCGAGCAGGATTTTACCAAAATTTTTAGCCATGTTGCTGCTCCTTTCTTGATCTCGTCCTGTCAGATATGGCAGATGAGATAGTTCGTCATGAAATATAGTATACATGAATAATTTTATTGTAATACTTTTATTTGAAAAGGGAAGTAAAATATTTATAAAAGAACCAGAAAAACAACAAAAATAAGGAAGTGTTGTACGATTATAAGCAACTGGAATGTTGTGAAAGAATAAAAATTGTGTTACGATATAAAATAGTATCTAAAGAGAGGAAGACCGCGAATGAGAGAATTTACAAAATATCATGATACCAGCAAGTCAGTCAAAGAACGTGCCAAGACAAAAGTATTTGGTGCAGTGTACAGCCATACCGCGATTATTCTTCTGCTGATTCTTCTTCAGATTGGTATTATGGTTCTCACTTTTACATATCTGGGAAATTACAGTACCTATATGAACGGAGTGATATCGCTTCTTTCTTTTATCACAGCGATTTATATTTTCAATGAAAAAGGGAATCCGGCGTTTAAGATGACGTGGATCCTGTTTGTGTTCCTTGTCCCGGTGGTCGGAGTTGGATTTATCTGTTTACAAAGCAGGAATCGGAACCAAATATCTGGGTGCCAGACTGGAGAAGCTTCGAGTGGAGACTGAACCTTATATGCAGCAGAATGAATATGTTGTCCATGCGATGAAAGGTGGAAGGGTTGCAAATGCCAATCTGTCACATTTCCTTTATAACCAGGTGGGATTTCCGACTTATGGGAACTCACAGGCACAGTATTTTCCACTGGGAGATGACAAATTTCCGGTTCTGATCGAAGAACTGAATAAGGCAGAAAAATTTATTTTCATGGAATATTTTATTATCGGAGAAGGATATGTGTGGGACACTGTTCTGGAGGTTCTGCGTAAAAAGGTGAAAGAGGGCGTGGAAGTACGCCTGATGTATGACGGAACCTGCAGTATCAGCCTTTTGCCGTATGAGTATCCGAAGCAGCTCCGGGAATATGGAATCCAGTGCAAGGAATTTGGACCGATCGTACCCATCCTTTCTACCAGCCAGAATAATCGGGATCACCGGAAAATCTGTGTGATTGACGGAAAGGTTGCATTTACCGGAGGTGTTAATCTGGCAGATGAATATATCAACAAGAAAGTCCGGTTCGGACACTGGAAAGATACAGCGATCAAAATCGAAGGTGATGCCGTGCAGAGTTTTACCATGATGTTCCTGCAGATGTGGAATATTACGGAGAGACAGCCGGAGGATTATGCAAAGTATCTGACAGAAAAGCAGCCGGGATTCAGCCGCAAAGATGGTTATATCATCCCATACGGAGACAGTCCGTTCGATCATGAAAATGTAGGAGAAGAAGTGTATTTCCACATTCTGAATCATGCGAAGAAGTATGTGCATATTATGACACCGTATCTGATCCTGGACAATGAGATGATTGATGCGCTGACAAGAGCTGCAAAGGGTGGAATAGAAGTGCAGATTATTATGCCACATATTCCGGATAAGCCGTATGCATTTTATCTTGCGAAGACTTATTATGAGGAACTGATCGCAGGTGGGGTAGAGATCTATGAATATACGCCTGGATTTGTTCATGCAAAAGTATTTACTTCAGACGATGATACGGCGACAGTAGGCAGTATCAATCTGGATTACCGCAGTCTTTATCTGCATTTTGAATGCGGTGTTTTCATTTACCGCAATCCGGTTGTGCGTGATATTGAAAAGGACTTCCAGGATACACTGACAAAATGTCAGAAGGTGACGATGACGGAGGTCAGAAACCGGAGTACTTTTGTGAAAATATACGGTCAGGTTTTAAGACTTGTGGCACCGCTGATGTAGCAAGACTGTTACGGAGCATAAAATCAAGAAAAATACGGAATTTTCGGGAAGTAGCTGAAAATAAGAGTGTACTTTTTATTTGAAATGTAGTATAATTCAATCGGTGTCTTTATAAGGGACATTGATTATATTTATAAGTAGGAGTTATCCCGATGAAAAGAGGGATGACACTGTGGAGATATTTCACAGATAGCCAAGAACACGCAGGAGGATTTATTATGGTTAAAGCAGTAGTAGGTGCGAACTGGGGAGACGAAGGAAAAGGTAAGATCACAGATATGCTTGCCGAAAAAGCAGATATTATCATTCGTTTCCAGGGTGGAGCAAATGCCGGACATACAATTATCAATGATTACGGCAAATTCGCTCTTCATACATTACCGTCAGGAGTTTTCTACGGACATACAACCAGTATCATCGGCAATGGTGTCGCTGTAGATATCCCGGTTCTTTTCAAGGAAATCCAGTCAATCATTGACAGAGATGTTCCGATGCCGAAGATTCTGGTGTCAGACCGTGCACAGATGGTGATGTCTTATCACAAGAATTTTGATGCATATGAGGAAGAGAGACTGGGCGGAAAGTCGTTCGGATCTACAAAGTCTGGTATTGCACCGTTTTATTCAGACAAGTATGCAAAGATTGGTTTCCAGATCAGTGAGCTTTTCGAGGATGAAGCTGAACTTAGAGAAAAGGTAAACCGCATAGCAGAACAGAAGAACGTCATGTTGGAACATCTGTATCACAAACCGTTAATCAATCCTGATGATTTATATAAGGAACTGATGGAATACAAAGAAATGGTAGCACCGTATGTATGTAACGTTTCTCTGTATCTTAACGAAGCACTCAAGGAAGGTAAAGAAATTCTTCTTGAAGGACAGCTTGGAACATTAAAGGATCCGGATCATGGAATTTACCCAATGGTAACTTCTTCTTCTACACTGGCAGCTTACGGTGCAATCGGTGCCGGAATCCCGCCGTATGAGATCAAACAGATCGTTACAGTATGTAAAGCATACTCAAGTGCAGTAGGAGCAGGTGCCTTTGTAAGTGAGATCTTTGGCGAAGAAGCAGATGAACTCAGAAGACGTGGTGGAGACGGCGGAGAATTCGGCGCAACAACAGGTCGTCCGAGACGTATGGGATGGTTTGACTGTGTAGCATCCAAATATGGATGCCGTATGCAGGGAACTACAGATGTAGCATTTACTGTTGTCGACGTACTTGGATACCTGGATGAAATTCCGGTATGTGTAGGATACGAGATTGACGGAGAAGTTACAACAGAATTCCCGACAACACATCTTCTTGAGAAAGCAAAACCAGTACTCAAGACACTTCCGGGATGGAAATGCGACATCAGAGGAATCAAGAAATACGAAGATCTTCCGGAGAACTGCAGAAACTACATCGAATTTATCGAGAAAGAGATCGGATATCCGATCACAATGGTTTCTAATGGACCGGGAAGACATGATATCATCTTCAGAAATAAATAGGAATGTAAAAATAGGGCAGGACTTTTTTAGTCCTGCCTCATTTTTTATGGCGAATTATCAAATTGTGATAATGGTTGGTTATGTATTACAGTAAGTACACTCCGCGGGATGCGGCTTCTTCGAGGACGTCGTCCGGCAGATGGAGGACTGGACTTCTCCGATGTGGGCTTTGCGGAGATAGAACATACAGATTCGGGACTGTCCGATTCCGCCTCCGACTGTGTACGGAAGTTTTCCGTTCAGTAATGCTTTCTGGAAATCCATCTCGGCGCGTTCTTCGCAGCCGGCTTCCTTTAACTGACGGCGGAGTGCATCTTCATCGACACGGATACCCATGGAAGAAAGCTCCAGTGCGATATCGAGTACCGGATAGTAGACGATGATATCACCGTTCAGTTCCCAGTCATCGTAGTCCGGTGCACGTCCGTCATGACGCTGTCCGGAGGCAAGTGTCTTACCGATCTGTTTGATGAATACGGCACCTTTGGCTTTGGCAAAGTGGTATTCACGTTCCTTTGGTGTCTTGTCAGGATACATGGTTTCCAGTTCCTGGGATGTGATGAAGCTGATTTCATCCGGAAGGAATTCTTCAATATAATTGTAACGGCGTGCCATGTAGGCTTCGGTTTCTTTGAGTGCACTGTATACTTTTCCTACAGTGTATTCCAGTGTCTCCATGTTGCGTTCTTCTTTGGAAATTACTTTTTCCCAGTCCCACTGGTCAACATAGATGGAATGGATGTTGTCAGTATCTTCATCTCGGCGGATAGCACTCATATCAGTATAAAGTCCTTCTCCTGAATGAAAGCCGTAGCGCTTTAAGGCGTAACGTTTCCATTTTGCAAGAGAGTGGACGATCTCAACTTCGCGGTCTTCCTGTTCTTTGATGCCAAATGCAACCGGGCGTTCTACTCCGTTCAGGTTATCGTTCAGTCCGGATTCCGGGCGGACGAAAAGAGGAGCGGATACACGCGTCAGATGCAGAGATTTGGCAAGTGCGCGTTCAAAGTGGTCTTTTACTTCTTTGATAGCCACTTCAGTCTCGCGGATCGTAAGTGGAGAATGGTAATTCTCCGGTATCTGCAAATTGTTCATGATGTTCTTCCTTTCTTACTACTCACTATGTCTAGTTTAGTGAATTGACGTGGTGTTGTCAATCATATTTTCTTAAGAAACAACTTATGATTTTTTTAGAGAATCTCCATAGTAAGGTCACAGAACACGGCTATACTCTTAAAATAAAAAGATGATGAATGTTTTTGAGGATTGCGAGAGTGCAAAGCACGTAGCAATCTGGTATCATCATAAAAAAGAAAAAGTCATAAATCAGAAAATAAGAACATATATTAAAGATGTCGGGGAAATGCCGGATGAGGCTTATACCAGAAGGCAGACAGACGAAAAAACTGTAGACAGGAGGTAACAAGATATGCAGAAAGAGAAGAATATCAGCACACAGGAAGTCATTCCATGGAAGAATATCTAAATAAAAGACAGAAGATCAGAGAACAGGAGAAAAAACGATTTGGTGGCAGATTCGGCGAAGAGAAAAGCCCTGCTGGATGATGGCAGAGCTTTATGTATGAGATGTTAATATTCACTGTGAAAGTCGTCATCATTCCTGTGGATCAGACGATAAACCAGGATGTAGGCGTAACTCATAACCGGTACAAGAATCGTGCAGGCAACAGATGCTTTAAGAAGTCCTAATGATCTGGATTTGTCGATAAATGCAAATACCAGAGTGCTGACGTACATCAGGAACAGAAGAATTGCACAGATAAGAGCTGCAAAACGCTTGAATTTTTTCATAACAACCACCTTCGTACTATACTTTATCTCTATTATATAGATAAAAAACAATTTCTACAAAGAAATGTTTTGCAAACAGTCGAAAAATGCTGTATGATATATGGAGTGATAAAGAATAAAAGGAGAATTTACAGTATGAGTACATTATTAGAACAGTGGAGAGATACCGCTTACTCGAAAGAGATGGATAAAGCTTCTCTGCAGAAGTTCTGGGGAACCTATTTCCAGACTGAAAAAGAGATCTATGAAAAGCTGCTTGAGAATCCAGACGAAGAAGTAAAAGGAACTGTAAAGGAACTTGCTGAAAAATATGGCATTAATGTATTTACAATGACAGGATTCCTTGATGGAATCAACGACAGCCTGAAAGTGGCTAATCCAATTGAGACAATGGATGAGGACACTGAGGTAAGTCTTGCTTTTGATAAAGAACTGCTTTACAAGAACATGGTAGATGCAAAAGCTGACTGGCTGTATGAACTGCCACAGTGGGATAAGATCTTTACAGAAGAAAAGAAAAAAGTCCTTTACAAAGAACAGAAAAAACGCACGTACAATCCACGTGGAAAAGAAAAGTTTATCCAAACGATCCATGTCCGTGCGGAAGTGGTAAAAAATATAAAAAATGCTGTGGTAAGAACAAATAGGTTCTGATAGAAATTTTCAATACATTTTTTGAACGTGTTGACAAATGAAAATCCCATGGTATAATGTTAGCAAATGCGATGAAGAGAAGAGTAGAACGCAGGAAGAATCCCAGAGAGAGAGGTCTTAGGCTGAGAGCCTCTTATTACAGAAGCGTTTGAAGACCACCTCCGAGCGGCTGTAAAACAGTCCGGCTGGATACCGTTATCATCCACAAAGAGGTCCTGGAAATCAGGACAAGCGGGGTGGAACCGCGGGTATACAAAGTAACTCGTCCTCTGCAGCAGATATTTCTGTTGCAGAGGTTTTTTAGTTTACGCGAGCAACGAGCCAAAGTCCGTGCTTGCACGAGACCTTGGCGACTGCCGCGATAACTTGAGAAACTCGCGGAGCGTGTTTCTCATAGTTTACAGAAAGGATGATCTAATGGAAAGTATTTACGATTGTTTCAAGTTGAACAATGATATGAAAATCCCATGCGTTGGTTTTGGAACCTACAAAGCGGCAGAAGGGAATAACGTGGAGATTTTAAAGACTGCCATAGAAGCAGGATATCGCTATTTTGATACCGCATCCTTTTATCAGACCGAAGAGTTTGTAGGTCAGGCGATCCGTGAAAGCAATCTTCCAAGAGAGGATTTCTTCCTTGTATCCAAAATGTGGAAAGATGAAATGGGATATCAGCAGACAAAGGATGCATTAGAAAAGAGTCTGAAAAGACTTGGTACCGATTATCTGGACATCTATCTGATCCACTGGCCAAGACCGTCGGCTGACTGTGAGAACTGGAAAGAACTGGATCTTGAGACCTGGAAGGGCGATGGAAGAACTTCAGAAAGAAGGAAGATCCGGGGACTTGGACTCAGCAACTTCCTTCCGCACCATATTAAGAACATTCTGGAGAATGGAACTGTAAAACCAGTTGTCAATCAGCTGGAACTGCATCCGGGTTATATGCAGCAGGCAGCTGTGCAGTATTGTAAAGAGCATGGTATTCAGATGCAGGCATGGAGCCCGATCGGAAGACGGCGGATTCTGGAAGATGGACTGATCCTTGAACTTGCCGGAAGTATCAGGTTTCACCGGCGCAGCTGTGTCTGAGATTCCTGCTTCAGAATGATATCATTCCGCTTCCGAAATCATCTTCGATGGAGCGGATGAAACAGAATATGGATCTGTTCCATTTTGAGATCAGCGAAGAGGATGTATCGAGACTGGCAACTATGCCACAGGCAGGATGGTCAGGAGAACATCCGGATCCGGAGCTTGCACAGAAAAATGTTGTATAATCAGAAATTATAAAATAAAGAGAGGAACAAAAAGACTATGAAAATCACATTAAAAGATGGATCAAGCAAAGAATATGCACAGAGCATGTCTGTAATTGATATTGCAAAAGATATCAGTGAAGGACTTGCAAGGGTTGCAACAGCAGGAGAAGTTGACGGAGAAGTTGTTGATTTAAGAACTGTGATCGACAAAGACTGTGAGCTGAACATTCTTACATTCAATGATGAAAAAGGAAAAGGATGCATTCCGTCACACAACATCCCACATTATGGCACAGGCGATCAAGAGACTGTACCCGGATACAAAGCTTGCAATCGGACCTTCTATTGAGGATGGATTCTATTACGATATCGATCGTGAGACTCCACTTGTAGCAGAAGATCTGGAAAAAATCGAAGCTGAGATGAAGAAGATCGTGAAGGAAGATCTTCCAATCAAGCAGTATACAATGCCAAGATCTGAGGCAATTGCATATTTCAAAGAAAAAGATGAACCATATAAAGTAGAACTGATTGAAGATCTTCCGGAAGATGCTGTGATCAGTTTCTATTCACAGGGAGAATTTACAGATCTTTGTGCAGGACCGCACCTGATGAGCACAAAACCGGTAAAAGCATTCAAACTTACAAGCTTGCAGGAGCTTACTGGCGCGGAAGTGAAAAAAATAAGATGCTTCAGAGAGTTTATGGTACTTCTTATCCGAAGAAAGCAGAACTTGAAGAATATCTGCATATGATGGAAGAAGCAAAGAAGCGTGATCATAGAAAACTTGGAAAAGAACTTGGACTTTTCATGATGAGAGAAGAAGGACCAGGATTCCCATTCTTCCTTCCAAAAGGAATGGAACTGAAGAACCAGCTGCTTGATTACTGGAGAGAGATCCACAAAAAAGCCGGATATGTTGAAATTTCAACACCAATCATGTTAAGCCGCCATCTCTGGGAAACATCAGGACACTGGGATCACTACAAAGACAACATGTATACAACTGTGATCGATGATGAAGATTTCGCCATCAAACCGATGAACTGCCCGGGAGGAATTCTTGTATATGAATCTGAACCACGTTCATACCGTGACCTTCCGCTTCGTATGGGAGAACTTGGACTGGTCCACCGTCATGAAAAATCAGGACAGCTTCATGGACTGATGCGTGTAAGATGCTTTACGCAGGATGATGCACATATCTTCATGACACCAGAGCAGGTACGTGATGAGATCAAAGGCGTTGTAAAACTGATCAATGAAGTTTACAGCCTGTTTGGATTTAAATACCATGTAGAACTTTCTACAAGACCGGAAGACAGCATGGGAAGCGATGAAGACTGGGATATGGCTACAAAAGCCCTTCGCGGCGCATTGGACGATCTGGGACTTCCATATGTAGTAAATGAAGGAGATGGAGCGTTCTACGGACCGAAGATCGACTTCCATCTGGAAGACTCTATCGGAAGAACATGGCAGTGTGGAACCATCCAGCTTGATTTCCAGCTTCCGCTCAGATTTAACCTTGAATACACAGGAGCAGATGGTGAGAAGCATCGTCCGATCATGATCCACCGTGTAATCTTCGGATCGATCGAAAGATTTATCGGTATCCTGATCGAGCATTTTGCGGGAGCATTCCCGACATGGCTTGCACCGGTACAGGTTAAGGTACTTCCGATTTCAGACAAATATATGGATTATGCACAGAAGGTTCTGGATGAACTGAACAATTCAGGTGTTCGTGCAGAGATTGATACACGTGCAGAGAAGATCGGATACAAGATCCGTGAAGCACAGATGAAGAAGATCCCGTACATGCTGGTTGTCGGAGCAAAAGAAGAAGAGGACGGACTGGTATCTGTAAGAAGTCGTTTTGAAGGGGATGAAGGACAGAAGACACTGGCTGACTTCCTTGCGGCAATCAAGATGGAGATCCAGGCCAAGACAGCAAGAGAAGTAAAAAAAGAAGACGACAAATAGAGATTTAAATAAAATCTGAATAAGAAATAAAATTTTCGGGCATAATGATACTGATTTTCAAAAAGGAGGTAACATTATGCCTGAATTAAAATGTACAGTACAGACATGTATGCACAACAAAGATTTTTATTGTGATCTGAACGCAATTACGGTGGGAGGAAAATCTGCACGGAAAGCTGCAGAGACAAGTTGTGACAGCTTGAAGAAAGAAAAAGCGGAACCTACAGCAATGTGACAGGTGAGGCGGGTCCGACAAGCAAGATCGACTGCAAGGCCACGGAGTGCCAGTATAATAAGGAATGCCAGTGCCATGCAGGAAAGATCAGTGTGGAGGCAGCCAGGCATGCAGCTGTGATGAGACGGAATGTGCAACTTCAGTTGTGGATGTGCGTAGATGAGATTGATGGGTGTGGGAGAGTTTCTCCTGCACCTGTTTGTTTGTGTGCAAGGAATGAGAGAAAAGGTGCGAAAAGGATGGTTGGGGAGGTTGACGGGGGTGTTAGAAAGAAGGTATAATGAAAACTAGACTTTTGAAGAAAGACAGGGAAATTAAATGGAAAAAAAGAAAATGTAGAGGAAGGGGTTTCAGAGAAGCCGGAAGAGAAGAAATCAGCAGCGTATTATGAGAAGCGTCCGGAATTTGGTAACAGAGGACCATCAAAGATTTTGCTTCATTTCAGGAAGGGGCTTACCTTTTTTCTTGTAATTGCAGCTTGTGTGATCTTTTATTTTCTGTTACTCCGAATAGATGATATATCAGTAGGTGTCAGTAAAGTAATTGATGTGTTAAAGCCGATCCTATACGGAATGGTGATCGCATATTTGCTGAATCCGATCGTAAAGCAGATTGACCGGTGGCTGATTCCACAATTAAAAAAGAAAATGTCTCAGGAAAAGGCAAAGAAGGTTTCGCGTAGTGTCGGTGTTTTTGCAGCGCTGGTTATGCTGCTTGCTTTGATCCTGGCACTGTGCAATATGCTGATTCCGGAACTTTATAAAAGTATCCGTGACATGGTTCAGACTCTGCCGGGACAGATCAGTGATATGGTTACGAAGATCATAAGTATCCAGAAAGATACCAGTCCTGCCGGAGTCATGGCACGTAACCTGTTAGAAAAGGGATCGGATGCATTACAGAACTGGATCAAACAGGATCTTTTAACCAAGGTTAATGAAGTGATGTCAAACCTGACGGTTGGGATCATCAATTTTGTCAGTGAGATCCTGAATTTTCTGATTGGTCTTATTGTATCAGTCTATATTCTGTTCAGTAAGGAAACATTTTCCGCACAGAGTAAAAAGATCGTCTATGCAGTGTTCCGTACAGATCATGCCAATATGATCCTGCATCTGACAAAGAAAAGCAATGAGATTTTCGGTGGATTTATTATTGGAAAGATCATTGATTCTATGATTATTGGAGTGCTTTGCTTCTTTGGACTTACGCTCCTGAAGATGCCGTACATACTTTTGATCAGTGTAATCGTTGGTGTGACCAATGTCATTCCTTTCTTCGGACCGTATATCGGTGCTATTCCGAGTGCCGTTCTGATTTTGCTGAATGATCCGATCAAGGGCTTGTATTTCCTGATCTTCATTCTTGTGCTGCAGCAGCTTGATGGAAATGTGATCGGACCGAAGATTTTGGGCAATTCGACCGGATTATCTGCATTCTGGGTGGTATTTTCAATCCTGCTCGGAGGCGGTCTGTTTGGATTTGTAGGAATGATCATGGGCGTGCCTACATTTGCAGTAGTTTATTATATTATTACAATGCTGATCAATCATTTGCTGGAGAAGAAAAAGCTTCCGCTTCAGACTTCGGAGTATGGGGAAAAGAGTTATGTGGATGATAGTGGAAGATTTGTCAGAGAAAATCCGGAAGAAAATGATACAGCGGTAAAAAACGGGGAAAATAAAAAAGAGAGGAAGTAAGCAGAAATGCCAATTCGTGTACAGAATGACCTTCCGGTAAAAGAAATACTGGAAAAAGAAAATATATTTGTAATGGATGAGAACCGTGCGGTTCATCAGGACATCCGTCCGATCAAGATCGGACTTCTGAATCTTATGCCACTGAAAGAGGATACGGAACTTCAGCTTCTGCGTTCCCTTTCCAATACACCGCTGCAGGTTGACATTGTATTTTTGGCAGTAAAAAATCATGTTTCAAAGAACACTTCAGCGAATCACCTGAACCGGTTTTATGAGAATTTTGAAAATGTAAAAGATCAGAAATTTGACGGATTTATCATTACCGGAGCACCGGTAGAGCAGATGCCGTTTGAAGAGGTGGATTACTGGGAAGAGCTTGTAGAGATCATGGAGTGGACAAAGACGCATGTTACTTCAACGATCCATCTCTGCTGGGGAGCACAGGCAGCACTTTATTATCATTATGGAATCAATAAAGTACAGCTGGACAAAAAGCTTTTCGGTATCTTTGAACATAAGGTTATGAACCGTAAGATTCCTCTGGTACGTGGATTTGATGATGTATTTTATGCACCGCATTCCAGACATACAGATGTGCCGATTGAGAAGATCCGTGCAGATGAGAGACTGATGATTCTGGCAGAGTCGGAAAAGGCAGGAGCATACCTTATCATGGCACAGGATGGAAGACAGATTTTTGTAATGGGGCATCCGGAGTACGACCGGGTGACACTGGATCAGGAGTATAAGCGGGATCTGAGTAAAGGACTTCCGATTGAAATGCCGGAGAATTATTATCCAGACAATGACAGCACACAGAAGCCACTTCTTACATGGAGAGCACATGGTAACTGTATGTATGCAAACTGGCTGAATTACTATGTTTACCAGGCAACCCCGTATGATATGGTGGGGACACCGGATTTTCATTAGGATTCAGATAGAATTTCATATACCGATATCCTGAAAGGCATATTAGAAAGTACTACGTTTCAGAAGAGAAATCCTTTGCTATAATAGGAAAGCAAAAATAAGCGGGAGGAAAAATATGTTATTGGAGCAGAAAACAACTGATTTTTTGGAACAGCTCTCATCGTCAGCACCGATTCCGGGAGGTGGCGGTGCATCGGCAGCAGTCGGAGCGTTCGCATCATCTTTGGGACTTATGGTTACAAATCTGACTGTCGGAAAAAAGAAATATGCGGATGTTGAAGAAGAAATTCTAGAGATAAGAGAAAAACTTGAGCAGAAGAAGCAGGATCTGGTCCGGATGGTAGATGAAGATGCCGAGGCTTTTGAACCACTGGCAAAGGCTTACAGAATGCCAAAAGAGACAGAGGAAGAACAGGCAGAGAAGGAAAAAGTTATGGAGGCCGCACTTAAAAATGCGGCAGAAGCACCACTGTGTATCATGAAAACAATTGTAGATACTATGGAGATGATCCGGGTGCTGGGGGAAAAAGGAAGCAGGCTTGCTGTCAGCGATGCAGGAGTTGCAATCCTCTTTGCACAGGCAGCCCTTGAAGGAGCTTCTCTTAATATTTTTATCAATACAAAGATGATGAAGGATCAGGAAGAAGCTGAAAGACTGAATTATCTGGCTGATCAACTGATTGCGACAGGCAAAGAACTGAAAGAGACAACTTATGATGCTGTACTTAAGGTATCAGACCATAACAGATAAGACAGACAGGAGGAAGACATGAGCATACAGATGCGAGGAGCTGAAGTGGCAAAAGCCATGAAAGAAAAGTTGATCAGAGAAAGAGAAGAGTTGAATGCGGCGGGAGTAAATCCATGCCTTACGATCATTCGGGTAGGAGCGAAAGAAAATGATCTTGCTTACGAACGTGGGGCAAAAAAGAGAATGGAAATGATCGGAATCGAGTGCCGCATTGCGGAACTGCCAGAAGATATTTCACAGGAAGAATTTGAGGATGCTTTCTGTAAGATCAATAAAGATCCGGAGGTTCACGGGATTCTTTTGTTCCAGCCGCTTCCGGAGCAGCTCGATGTAGAGAAGATCAGACAGATGATCGACCGGCAAAGGATATGGATGGAATGAGTCCTGTAAATCTTGCAAAAATATTCGAAGGTGACAGAACTGCTTATGCGCCTTGTACTTCTGAGGCAGTGATGCACATTATGAATCACTATGGAATTGAACTCCAGGGGAAAAGAGTGACCGTCATCGGAAGAAGCATGGTTGTTGGAAAACCGCTTTCCATGCTGATGCTTGGACAGAATGCAACTGTAACTATCTGCCATTCACGCACAAAAGATCTGCGGACAGATGTCGCGAAGCCGAGATAATAGTAGCTGCGATCGGACGGGCAAAGCATATCACCTCCGATATGATCGCCGAAGGAGCGGTGGTAGCGGATGTCGGAATCAACGTACTGGAAGACGGAACCCTCTGCGGAGATGTGGACTACGAAAATGTCCGGGAAAAAGTATCCCATATCACACCGGTTCCGGGAGGAGTAGGAAACGTCACAACCTCTGTACTCGCCTCTCACGTGCTGCGTGCCGCCCGTACAGGTCAGAACGAACCCGGACAACGCAGAGGGTAACACCGCCTCTCTGTCGAACACAATACAAATGGGCGAAGAACAGTTACAACCGGTAACCCAGAGCGCCCCGGAAGAGAAAAAATCCTATAGATTCAACTTGAATCTATAGGATTTTTTTCTCCTCCGGCTCCGGGGTGGCATAGACTACATTTATTTTTCGCCCATCTCTGGTGGAATCTTTTCTAACAACTGTCGGATATTATCACGGATCAGTCGTTTATAATTATCAGGAAGCGGTGTGATCATATCCAGGATCTCGGCATTGATCGGATCCTTTGAATGAATTGAATCATCTAGGTAGTCACAGATCAGATAATCAAATTTGACATCTAATGCTTCTGAAAAATTAAGCATGGTTGCAAAGGATGTTGCCTGGCTGCCATTTTCAATCCGGCTTATCGTTGTCTCGTCAAGATTTAGTTTTTCTGCTAGTGCTGCCTGTGTAAGACCGGCTTTGTGACGTGCCTGCCGAACGCGTATACCGAAATTCTTTTCCATGCTGTTTATCTCTCCTTCATAAAAGTAGTGTAGCATTTCAATTTGAAAAAAGAATGATATTATACGCAAGTTAACTTTACAAAAACGCCATGATAGAATATGATTAAAAAAAGGGGGGGAGAGAAATGGATTGGGAATCGTACAGAACAGATCTTGAGGCGATAAAGCTTGCGGTGAATGAATGTGAAAGACTTGGAGTGGATAAAGAAGAACTCCTCATAATCAGTATTTACCGTCTGTATGAATTTTATAAAACAGAAGACGACAGAGTCTATCTTCTGGGGGCATTATTGCATCTTAAGGCCTATCTTGAACTGGGGATGGAATATGAAAAGAACCGTAAAATCTTTTCATTGATTTTAGATAATTATGGAGTATGTTATCAGGATATTTTTCAGGGAGCGGAGGAAATAGAGTAGAAAAATCTGAAAAATTCCAAAAATCAGGTTGACAAACAGAGAATAAAGAGGTAATATATTAACCATAAATTGTAAAACCGTTGAGAAAGAGGAGTAGGTTATCGAACAATATCACAGAGAGCAGCAGGCGGTGGGATTGCTGTATGGAGTTGGTAATTGAATGGACTTTCGAGGGCAGCCTGAAATCAGACAATTGAGAGTATGGTTTGTCGGGAACCAAACCCGTTATCAATAAGGAATGTATGTTAGTACATAAAAGAGGACAGGAACTGTTAAAGTTGAGTGGTACCGCGTTAGTAGAAGATATTAGTCGCCTCAATCCGTAGAAGGATTGAGCGTTTTTATTTCATAGGAAATTTCGAAGGAACTTCCTATGAAATAAAGTCTCCGGCAGGATGTTACATATGTATTCCTGTTGTGGTACGGCGCGGAATCAAGAAACACCTTCTCTTGAAAGCTAACAAAGAAAATTATTTATCAAGAAGAGGAGAACAAAATTATGAAAAAGAGAACAATCGCAGTATTATTAACAATGGCAATGGCAGCAACAATGATGGCAGGATGTGGAAGCAAGTCGGATTCCAAGACAGCAGATGGAGAAAAGAGCTATACAATCGGTATTTCCCAGTTTGCAGAGCACGGATCTTTAGATAACTGCCGTGAAGGATTTTAGAGGGACTGAAAGAAGAAGGTATCGAGGAAGGAAGAACCTGAAGGTTGAATACAAGAACTCGGCAGCAGATATGGGAACTGCATCACAGATTGCAAGCAGTTTTGTATCCGATAAAGTAGATCTGATCTGCGGAATCGCAACACCAAGTGCACAGACAGCATACAATGCTGCTATGGATACGGATATTTCGGTTATCTATACTGCAGTTACAGACCCGAAAGCAGCAGAGCTTGCAGATGATAAAGGGAACCCGGTTGGAGAAGTCACAGGAACCAGTGATAAACTTCCGATTGAAGCACAGCTGAAAATGATCCGTGAACTTCTTCCGGATGCAAAGAAGATTGGTATCCTTTATACAACAAGTGAGGCAAACAGCGTATCTGCAATTGCTGAATACAAAGAAAAAGTCGGTGACTATGGATTTGAACTTGTAGAAAAGGGAATTACAAATACATCAGAAATCGCACTTGCAACAGACGATCTTCTGTCACAGGTAGACTGCATCAGCAACCTGACAGATAACACGGTAGTAAGCTCACTTGCAACCATTCTGGATAAGGCAAATGCAGCAAATATCCCGGTATTCGGAAGTGAGATCGAACAGGTGAAGCTTGGATGCCTGGCAGCAGAAGGTCTTGATTATGCAGCACTTGGCAAACAGACAGGTAAGATGGCAGCAAAGGTTCTCAAAGGAGAAAAGAAAGCATCTGAAATGCCATTTGAGACGATCACAGAAGCAGGACTTACCTGAATACAAAAGTAGCAGAAAATCTTGGAATCACAGTGGAAGACGATCTGAAAACAGCGCAGTAGAGACATACGATTCTATCAGCGAAAACTAAATTTGAATTAGAAAAGTGAGGAGCAATGCAATGAGCTTTGCAGTATCGATTTTGGAGCAGGGACTGATTTACGGAATCCTTGCATTGGGAATTTATATAACATACAAAATTCTGGATTTTCCAGATCTGACCGTAGATGGCAGCTTTCCATTAGGAGCTGCCGTAACGGCGCTTATGATCACAAAAGGAGCGAACCCGTATCTGACCCTTCCGGCTGCATTTGCAGCAGGTGTGGCAGCCGGTATCTGTACCGGACTGATCCATGTCAAATGCAAGGTAAGAGATCTGCTTTCAGGTATCATTATGATGACAGCACTCTGGACGATCAACCTTCGTGTGGCAGGAACAGCCAATGTACCGTTGTTTTCCCAGAAGACAATCTTTAAAAATGATACACTGGATAAGCTGCTTCCGTCAGGATTTTCCGCTTACTCTACATTGCTCATCATTCTGATCATTGCGTTAATTGTGAAAATCATTCTCGACCTTTACCTGAATACCAAGTCCGGATACCTGCTCCGCGCAGTCGGAGATAACGATAAACTGGTAACTGCAATGGCAAAGGATGAAGGAAATGTGAAAATCCTGGGACTTGCGATCGCAAACGGGCTGTGTTCGCTTGCGGGATGTATTTTCTGTCAGGAAGAACGTGTATTTGAAATTTCCAGTGGTACAGGGGCGATGGTAATCGGTCTTGCAAGTGTTATCATCGGAACCAGTATTTTCAAAAAAATCAGTTTTGTAAAACAACGACAGCTGTACTGATCGGTTCTATCATTTACAAGGCCTGTGTGGCAATCGCACTGAAGAACTTCGAACCGCAGGATATGAAGCTGATCACAGCCGTATTATTCCTGGTAATTCTGGTGCTTAGTATGGAGAGAAAGAAGAAGGTGAAGAAGAATGCTGGAGCTTAGAAATATCCACAAATATTATAATCCGGGTACAGTCAATGAGATGTGTCTTTTTGAGGACTTCAATCTGACGATCAATCAGGGCGAATTTGTATCTGTAGTAGGAAGTAACGGTTCCGGTAAAACTTCGATGCTGAATATCATCTGCGGAAGTATTCCGGTAGAATCCGGACAGATCCTAATCGATGGAAAAGATATCACAAGGGTAAAAGAATACAAGAGAAACCAGAAGATCGGACGCGTGTACCAGAATCCATCTATGGGAACCTGTCCGTCCATGACGATCTTGGAAAATATGTCTCTTGCGGACAATAAAGGAAGGTTCTACGGACTTGGACGGGGAACGAATAAGGCACGTATTGATTATTACAGAGAACAGCTCGCCCAGCTTGGTCTTGGACTGGAAGATAAGCTTCATGTCAAAGTCGGATCACTTTCCGGAGGACAGCGCCAGGCGATGGCACTGCTGATGTCTACAATGACACCAATCGAGTTTTTGATCCTGGATGAGCATACTGCTGCGCTGGATCCAAAGACAGCAGAACTGATTATGGAGCTGACCGATAAGATTGTAAAAGAAAAAAATCTGACAACGGTTATGGTCACACACAATCTCCGCTATGCAGTAGAATACGGTAATCGTCTGATCATGATGCATCAGGGACATTGTGTGATGGATAAGGCAGGAAAAGATAAAGAGGATACCTCGATCGATGAAATCCTGACGATGTTCAATGAAATCAGTATTGAGTGTGGAAACTAAAAAAATACAAGATTATGAATTAAAGAGAATAAGCAGAAAAGGAAACAGTTTCGGCTTATCTCTTTTTGTATCTCCAAAGGTTTTGGAAAATTATTCGAAGGATTTTCAAATGAAAGGCTAATTGTCTGAATACAGAAGGAGAAGCCTGTCCGGTATAAAATGTCAATGGATTTTCAGGAATATGCCTGTAGAAGATTTGGTTGTCTGGCTGTCGGAAAATTGGTTATTTTCACAGATTGACGCTCTCGCTGTGATAGTGCTAAATAGAGGAAAACAGTCAAGATATAGTATACATTTTAAATAGAATACAATATATTGTAGTTATCAGAAAGGAGAACAAGATGAGCTTAAACAATGTGAAAGTTATAAAAAAAGACGGGACAAAAGAAGAATTTAACGTGCAAAAAGTC
>ENA-OQLB01000407-OQLB01000407.1-human-gut-metagenome-genome-assembly--contig:-NODE-407-length-25134-cov-1.897469_pt1 | contig 25134 bp, 37 predicted proteins | sample MGYA00242656_ERZ504813 | MGnify/ENA primary metagenome ERZ504813 (study PRJEB26092, sample SAMD00036388) | human gut metagenome | host: Homo sapiens | study: EMG produced TPA metagenomics assembly of... | reverse complement strand
TCTTCTCTTTGATCTCGCGAGCAGATCCATAATCTGCGCCTGAATGGTCACGTCCAGTGCGGTGGTCGGTCATCGGCAATGAGGAGCTTCGGGTTGCAGGAAAGTGCCATTGCGATCATGCACGCTGACGCATGCCGCCGGAGAATTCGTGCGGATACTGCTTTGCACGCTCTTCCGGGTTCGGAATGTTAACAAGGGAGAGGTACTTAATGCTTCCGCCTTCGCCTCCGCCTTGGAAAGATGACGGTGGTGCTGAATACCTCGACAATCTGCTTGCCGACGGGCTTTGTCGGGTTCAGGCAGGTCATCGGGTCCTGGAAGATCATGGAAACTTCTTTGCCGCGAATCTTCTGCATTTCTTTTTCGTTCGCGGCTACGATTGTCGTGCTCGCCGAGCTGCACGCTACCCTCTTTAATTCTTGCGGGCGGCATGGGGTTCAGCTTCATGATGGTCTGCGCCGTGACGCTCTTGCCGCAGCCGGATTCACCGACGATGGCGAGCACTTCGCCCTCGCTCAGCGAGAATGTGACGCCGCGGACAGCCTTGACCTCACCGGCGTAGGTATCGAAGGAAACGTGCAGGTTCTGCACATCTAATACTTTATTCATGTTGAATTACCTCCTCAAGCGCGGGTCAAATGCATCGCGCAGGCCGTCGCCCAACAGGTTGAAGGAAAGCATTGTAAGGCTGATGGCAACTGCCGGCACAACAAGCTGGTACGGATACGTCATGAACACATCTTGACCGCCCTTTGCCAGAACGCCCCAAGACGGCTGCGGAACCGGAACACCGAGACCGATGTAGGAAAGGAATGCCTCGGTGAAGATCGCGCTCGGAATTGCGAGGGTGACGTTGATGATGATAACGGAAAGCGCATTCGGAATGAGGTGCTTTGCAATGATTCTGGAGCTCTTTGCGCCCATGGCTTCTGCCGCCACGATATACTCCTGGCTCTTGAGCTGGAGCACCTGACCACGCACAAGACGTGCCATGCCGGTCCAGCCGGTGATGCCGTAGGCGACGACCATGGTGAAGATGCTTCGGGAGCACCATCATCAAAAGGATAACGACGATGAGGTACGGAATACCGTTGACGATCTCCACGATACGCATCATGATGGTATCAACCGCGCCGCCGATGTAACCGGAAATACCGCCGTAGATCAGGCCGACGATGAGGTTGACGAACACGGCTGCGAACGCGATCATCAGAGAGACGCGGCCGCCTTCAAAGGCGCGCAGGAAAAGGTCACGGCCGAGGTTATCGGTGCCGAAATAGTGTACATGGTGCTGTCCCTCATGGCGGGAATCTGTACAAACTGTCATGAAGCCCTTGTTGACTTCGCCAAGGTGCTGTTCGCGGCTCTCAAACGGAGAGAAGAACGGCACGACGATGCAGGAAAGGATGAGGAGCACGATGACGAAGAAACACACAACGGCAACTTTGTTTTTCATCAGTCTGCCGATGGCGTCTTTCCAGAAGGTCGTGCTCGGGCGGGAAATGCCCTCGCGGCGAGCGGAGTCGGAACCGATCCACTCAAAACGGCTTTTATCTATCTGTGTCATACTCAGCCCTCCAATTTCACGCGCGGATCAATGAGACCATACGCAATATCGACTACGAGGTTCGCAATAATGAGGAACGCGCCGTAGAAAACCGTGGTGCCGCAGATCATGGTGTAATCGAGACCCTGAATGCTCTGCACGAAATACTTGCCGAGGCCCGGGATACCGAAAACGCTTTCTACGACGAAGCCGCCGGTGAGGATGCCTGCCGTGATTGGGCCGAGGACCGTGACAACCGGCATGATGGCGTTGCGCATTGCATGCTTAAAGATAATGCCGCTCTGGGAAAGGCCCTTTGCCTTAGCGGTCTTGATGTAATCCTGACCGAGAACGTCCAGCATGCTGGTACGCATCAGACGGGAGATCGTCGCGAGAGAACCGAAGCCGAGTGCGACAACCGGGAGAATGTGGCTGTTGAAGCTTCCCAGCCGGTAATAGCGAAAATACGCATGCCCGTTGCCTGATACATCTTGAGACCGAGGAAATACTGCAAAACAGAGGCCACAACGAACGACGGAACGGAAACACCGAGCAGTGCAATAATCATGGCAACTGTGTCGGCTGCCTTGCCGCGCTTAATAGCTGCAAGTGTGCCGAGCAGTACGCCGCCGATGAAGGCGAAGCAAATGGAACGGATACCGACGTCAAACGAAATGGCAAATGCTTCGGTGATCATCAATGTGACCGCACGGTTATAGGTAAGGGAAACGCCAAGGTCGCCCTGCACAACATTACCGATATAAATGAAGAACTGCTGCCATACGGCTTATCAAGGCCGTATTTCGCATAAAGCGCTTCCATCTGTGCCGCGGGAAGCTGCTTATCACCGGTGAACGGGTCGCCCGGAAGAAGCTGCATCATGAAGAATGTGATCGCGACCAACAGGAACAGGGTAACAATGGAATAGCCCACGCGCTTTAAGATGTACTTAGTCATGTGCAATCCACCTCTCTTTGATAGTTTAATAGAATGATTAAAGGTTATGCGGACAAAGCCGCCGACGTTTTTGGGAACGATGCCGCCAAAGCGTCCGCGGCCTTGTCCGATAAACGACAATATGACAATATAACAAAAAATGTGCGCAAAAGCTCGGAAATTATTCTGCCGCCTTTGGCACATCATTTTGTGAACTTAGCGAATGCAGCTTGTATTGCCGTTCGCGGAAATTCCCGAAATTTCGGGGAAACAAGGCTTTACTCACCCAACACAGTGATGCGTATATCACCTAAAAGTGTTGAAGTAAAAGATTAAAAGAATAAATACAGTTCGGTGCGGCGCACCCTTTTAAGATACACCGCAAGCCGTAACCGTATTTGAATTTCTTTTAAGTATCCGGGTCAGCGCCCTTAAGGTTTTCGATTAGGAAAGCTTTACGTAAACAGCGTTGATATCCTGGAACGTAGATCTGTGCATACCGCCCTTGATCTTATCGGAGCAAGCATAAGACGGAGCTCTCCAGAAGGCCGGGCCGATCGGGAGCTGATCCGCAATGATCTGCTCGCACTCGATGAAGTAGGACTCACGCTTTTCGAGGTCTGTCTCCTTGGATGCGAGGTCGATGAGCTCATCGTATCTCTCGTTGGAGAAGCCGGTCTGATTGTTGCCGCCATCGGTGACCCACAGGTCAAGGAAGGTGTTCGGGTCGTTGTAGTCCGGGCCCCAACCGGTGACGGACATAACATAGTTGCCGGTCTTACGGTTCTGAGAACCTGCTTGGTGATCATGGGGTTAACGGTAACCTCGATGCCGAGAACCTGTCTCCACTGCTCCTGATAGAAGGAAGCTTCTGCAGTAGACGTTGCGGAGTCGCCGCAGTCGATGGAGAGGTGAGCGGAGAGATCGTCTACCGTGCAGCCGAGCTCGGAGAGAGCCGTTGCAAGGTATTCCTTAGCCTTTTCCTGGTCACGGGACGGCGCATACAGCTCGCCGACCTTACCTGCAAAGGAGGTGCCGTCAGCAGCGGAAACACCGGCGCCGTGAAGGAAGTCATCGGCTCGTTATCGTTCTGCCAAACCGTATCAATTTCCTTCTGCGCGTCAATTGCATTGAACAGTGCACGACGGAGATTTACATTGGAGAGATACTGGTCGTTGTTGTTGAAGTAAATGTAGAATGCGGAACCATCCGTATAAGACTGAATCGTAGCACCTGCTGCTGTAGCCTGCTTGATGAGTTCGCCGGTGCCGAGACCGACCATATCCAGGTCGCCTGCGAGGAAGGAGGAGAGAGCTGCGTTGGCATCGGTGATGATCTTCCAATCGATCTCTTCAACTTCTACGTCTGCTGCGCCGTGCCATGCATCGTTTTTCTGCATAACGATCTTATCGTTGTGGCTCCACTCAGTAAGAGCGAACGGGCCGTTCGTGCAGAAGTACTGCGCTTCGGTGGAGTAGAGGTCTGCGCCTACAGCCTCATAGAATCTCTGGTTGATCGGAGCAAGAGTGCCGAAGGAGAACAGGAACAGTGCGTACGGAGTCGGCTGCTCCATGGTAACCTCGAGGGTATAATCATCGACAACCTTTACACCAACTTCGTCCCAAGCAACTTCACCGTTGAAGTACTTTTCAGCGTTCTTGATGAAGTAGAGGAAGTAAGCGTAATCAGAAGCAACATCCGGGTTCAAAGCCTGACTCCAAGCAAACTCGAAGTCATTCGCCGTAACCGGGTCGCCGTTTGTCCAAACGCCGTCCTTACGGAGGTGGAAGGTGTAGGTGAGGGTATCCTCATCGTAGTCCCAGCTCTCGCTGCGCCCGGGACTGTGTTGTCGTCATCGTCGAGGGAGACGAGGTTCTCATACATGTGCTTGAACATAGCAAACTCAATGGAATATGTGGAGGTCAGGGTGTTCAGCCTGTCGGCTCCATGCCTGCGTTCAGGCTGATGTCTTGCCGCGTCTACGGTCTTCGAGGTGAAGGTTGCCGTAGCGTCACCGGATGCAGCCGGGGTGGAATCTCCGGAGGCGGTGGACTCGGTGGATTCTGCGCTGCTTTCAGAAGCTGCGATGCTCTCGGTAGATGTCTTGGAGCTGTTGCCGCCGCACCCAGCGAATGCGGAAACAACCAACGCCGCGGACAGAACCAGAGCTAAAACCTTTTTCAGTTTCATTTCTTGTTCCTCCTAATGTGATAGGTGATAGAATTATGAAATTTTCGTTCAAAGAAAATTCATATTGCATACATAAATACAGCATAAAACGCTAAATCGACAAGTGCAAAAACTATGGAAAATCCTGATCCTAATTTTCGTTGTATTTTGTGAATTATGACCTTGAGGCATATACACACCGTGCAGTTTTCATGATAGTATTGCAATTTTGTAATTAAATCCGCCCAAAATCCGCCAAAAAAAAGCCGCGCCAGGGGTGTGTCCTCGACAAAAATACAAGTTTCCGTGTATTGTGCACGAACGACGGATAGAAGCCGAATTCCTGCATTTTACAGCGAAATCCGACAAGTTTTCTCCTGTTTTTGAAAGAGAACGCGCAAAAATGCAGTTTACCCGTAAAATATGTTGGACATTTTCGAAGTTTTGTCCACCTGCCTCTCCCCTATGTGCGCTGTTTTCTATGCGTTTTTTGCTGCAAAGCCATCCTATATATAATAGTATATGATATTCCAATATCGATATAGAATACGGATTTTTGCTTTAGTTTGCATCAGATGTCCTTCACTATGCATGCTTACCGGTTTTTGTGCAACTGCGGGAAACAAAACAGAACCCCTTCGCCGTGCAGACAAAGAGGTTCCGTAATGCAAATTTAAAATCAGCCGTGGATGGAGTAGTTCGGGGCTTCCTTCGTAATCTGAATGTCGTGCGGATGGCTTTCCTTCAAACCCGCACCCGTAATGCGCACGAACTGTGCCTTCTCGTGCATTTCCGGGATATTTGCGCAGCCCACATAACCCATGCCGGAGCGCAGACCGCCGACCATCTGATAGATGGTATCTGCGAGCGGTCCCTTATAAGGCACGCGGCCCTCGACGCCTTCCGGAACGTATTTCTTGTTGTTTGCCTGGAAGTAGCGGTCGCTGGAGCCCTTACCCATAGCGCCCAGAGAGCCCATGCCGCGGTAGACCTTGAACTGTCTGCCTGATAGAGCTCGTACTCGCCCGGGGTCTCCTTGCAGCCTGCAACAAGGGAGCCGAGCATAACAACGCTTGCGCCTGCTGCGAGCGCTTGACGATATCACCGCTGTACTTGATGCCGCCGTCTGCGATAACCGGAACGCCGTATTCTGCCGCCGCGCATGCTGCGTCATACACAGCCGTGACCTGCGGCACGCCGATGCCGGCAACCACACGGGTGGTACAGATGGAGCCCGGGCCGATGCCGATCTTTACGCAGTCTGCGCCGGCTTCGATGAGCGCACGGGTGCCTCTGCCGTTGCAACGTTACCCGCAATGAGCTGGAGGTCCGGGTATGCTTTCTTGACCTTTTTCACTGCTTCGATGATGCCGCTGTTGTGACCGTGTGCAGAATCGAGCACGACAACGTCGACCTGTGCTTCCACAAGGGCAGCAACGCGGTCCAGAACGTCAGCCGTAGCGCCGATAGCCGCGCCGCAGAGCAGACGGCCGCCTTCGTCTCTTGCAGAGTTCGGGTACTGCACAGCTTTTTCAATATCTTTGATCGTGATGAGACCCTTCAAATAGCCCTTTTCATCGACAATCGGAAGCTTTTCGATTCTGTGGCGGCGCAGAATCTCCTGTGCGTCCTTAAGGGTGGTACCGACCGGCGCGGTGACGAGGTGATCCTTCGTCATGACGTTTTCAATCTTCTGGTCGAAATCGGAGCCGGACATGAAGCGCAGGTCGCGGTTCGTGATGATGCCGACGAGCTTGCCGTTTTCGCAGATCGGCACGCCGGAAATCTTGTAGCGACCCATGAGGTTATCCGCCTCGCGCACGGTGTTCTCCGGCGCAAGGAAGAACGGATCAACGATAACGCCGTTCTCGGAACGCTTGACCATATCGACCTGATCGGCCTGACGCTCAATGGACATGTTCTTGTGAATGATGCCGATGCCGCCCTCACGCGCAATGGCAATGGCCATATCCGCTTCCGTGACGGTATCCATAGCCGCCGTCATAATGGGGGTGTTCAGCTTAATCTTCTTTGTGAGATGAGTGGAAATGTCTACCTGACTGGGCAGTACGTGTGATTCTGCCGGGATCAGAAGAACGTCGTCAAAGGTGAGCCCCTCTTTGACAAACTTAGAGGTGAATTCTGTGTTCAGCATACCGTCAACCATCCTTTCGCCTTGTGCACCGTGTTTTGTTGTCTTTATGCGGTAATTTCCGCATACCGCATAGAAAAAATTTCCCGGCAAGCCGGAGAAAATATATTATTTGATATTAGATTGTACCACTTTCGCGGTACATTTTCAACTGTTTTGTCCTCGAAAAAACAGAGATACCCGCTGAGCGTTCTATGCGCTTTTTAGGGAAAAACCACAAAAAGCGGTTTTATATGGCTAACTTCCGGGTTTCGGGGCGATTTTTGCAGGATTTTGGCGGACTGAACTTCTAAAAAGCACTCCATTTGTAAAAAACTTCATACAGAAATTACAAAATATCTTGACACTCCGCTCCGTTTGATATACCCTAAAACTACTATATCAAAGCATATCTCCCGTACCCGACATATTCGGCGCACGGCATATTTCCGCGCTTCCCCCTATTACACTCGGCCTATTGGGCTAAAAGGATGGTTTTTCATGAACAAGCTTCGCAGATTGCGCTCCCTCTCCCCGGAGATGGCGGAAACGCTGCGCCTTGCCGGCGTGCAGGGCATTTTTTGGGCGGCTATGGCGGTAGGCAATTATCAAACAGTCTACCTGCAAAGCATCGGCTTCCCGCTACGGATTTCGGCTTATTAAACGCCATTGCCTGTGCCGTCGCTATTTTTGCCATGACGTTTTGGGGCACGGTGAGCGACCGTATCGGCAGCGTGCGTAAAATTGTCATTTTAACGCTGACGCTCGGCTGCGGCCTTTTCATTTTTGTGCCACTCATTCCGACGGGGCAATCCTACTCGACGCTATTATTTCTAATCTTGATCCGATCATCAACTTTTTCCGCGTACCGATGTCGCCGTTTGTCGATAACCTTACGGTGCGCAACTGTGCGGAGCATCGACTGAATTACGGCATGGTACGCAGCAGCGGCTCGCTTTTATTTGCCATTGCCGGTGTTATCACGGTAAACGCGCTCATTCCTGCGGCGGGTGTGCCTTCGACATTCTGGGTGATGGGCATTGTGATGATTCCCGCCATTGTACTGACGTATTTCTGCTTTGAGCCGCAGAGCGGCAAGCGTGTGAAAAAGAGCGCAGCGGGTGCCGGCGTACTGCTGAAAAACTACGCATACATGGCGTTTCTCATTTTTGCATTCTTTTTCCAGATGCCGTGGCATTTGAAGCGAACTTTTTGACGTATTACATGGCGGATATCCAGATTGATACCGTCAATCTTGGGCTCATTCTCTCCGTGCGCGCTATGATGGAAATCCCGTTTCTGTTCTTCATCGGCCGCCTGCGCCGCTATATCAAGATGAAATACCTCATCATGCTTTCTGCAATTTTGATGGCGACGGAGTGTCTGTGCTTCTGCTTCCTTGTGAATTCGCTGCCGACTATGTTGGTATTTGCCGCGTTTTACGGCCTTGGCAACGGTGCATTTCTCGGCACGGGCACGAACTATATCTATGAGCTTGCACCCGTGGAGCTGCGTGCCACGGCGCACAGCCTGTTCATTTCCGTGGCGCAAATCTCCGGCATTCTCGGCAACCTGCTCGGCGGCGTTCTGTTTGACACCATCGGCGGCAAAGCGTTCTATGGCGTAACAGCCTGCGTATTCCTCGTTTCCGTTGCGATCTTCGCCGCAAGCTTTCTCTTCCACCGCAATAAAAAAGAAACGGCTGCGGCATGATCTTCAAATACTCTGTGCTCTTAAAGGCTCGCTTCGGCGGGCCTTTTTGCTTTGTCTGAAAACACACGTCTTTTATTGTATATGCCGAAATGACGTTTCCAATCCATTTACGCTGCTTTTTAGCGTACCCGCACGCAACATGTCGTAAAAATGAATGCGTAAGTATATTGCCTTTCCATATATAGCCGATACCTTGTGAAACGCTTTGCTTTCTCCACTATACCGTGTGCTTTTCCACACTTTCCACCGAGTTTTCCACACCATAATTTTGCAGAATTATGTATATTTATACATAGCTTCGTTCTGTAGTTGTATGGTTGTTTGTTCTTGTATCGTGGACACAACTGCGTATATCTGTCGAAATTTGTCCGCAGCCGGAGATACATACGTTCGAAACTGCTGAATATTCTTTCACTCCTTTAAGTTGAAAATCGGTTTTCCACATATCCGCAGAAAAAGTTTTGCACAAGACGATGACGAAAACGGTTGCCTTTTGAAAGTTCGTGTTCTTTCGTTCCGCTTTGCATCATTTCTCATATTTTTTAATACGGTCATCAGAGCAAGTCTATCTATACGCAGACGACAAAAGAGGCACACGCATTTTGCTTTGCATGTGCCTCTTTTATCACCTATTTAATTTGCAAAAATCACTTTTTCGGGACGATAACTTCCTTGCCGCCCATGTACGGACGCAGAGCTTCCGGGATGCGAACGCTGCCGTCTGCCTGGAGGTTGTTCTCAAGGAATGCGATGAGCATACGCGGCGGTGCAACAACGGTGTTGTTCAGCGTGTGGGCAAGGTACTTGCCGTTTTCGCCGTTTACGCGAATGCGCAGACGGCGCGCCTGTGCGTCACCGAGGTTGGAGCAGCTGCCGACCTCAAAGTACTTCTTCTGGCGCGGAGACCACGCTTCAACGTCCACAGACTTAACCTTCAGGTCTGCGAGGTCGCCCGAGCAGCACTCGAGCGTGCGGACCGGGATATCCATGCTGCGGAACAGGTCTACGGTGTTCTTCCAGAGCTTATCATACCACTTCATGGAGTCTTCCGGCTTGCAGACGACAATCATTTCCTGCTTTTCAAATTGGTGAATACGGTAAACGCCGCGCTCCTCGATGCCGTGTGCACCTTTTTCCTTACGGAAGCACGGAGAATAGCTGGTCAGCGTGAGCGGCAGTTCGGCTTCCGGCAAGATCTGGTCGATGAATTTACCGATCATGGAGTGCTCGCTGGTACCGACGAGATACAGGTCTTCACCCTCGATCTTGTACATCATGGAATCCATTTCCGCAAAGCTCATAACGCCGGTAACGACGTCGCTGCGAATCATATACGGCGGGATGACATACGTGAAGCCGCGGTCAATCATAAAATCGCGCGCGTATGCGATAACGGCAGAGTGCAGACGCGCGATGTCGCCCATCAGATAATAGAAGCCGTTACCCGCAACGCGGCGTGCAGCGTCCAGATCGATACCGTTGAAGCTTTCCATGATCTCTGTGTGGTACGGAACCGGGAAATCCGGAACGACCGGCTCGCCGAAACGCTCAACCTCGACGTTTTCGCTGTCGTCTTTGCCGACCGGCACGCTGGCGTCGATGATATTCGGGATCGTCATCATGATCTTGAGGATCTTCTCGTCGAGCTCCTTTTCCTTCGCTTCTGCGGCGATGAGCTCACTCGCCACGTTGTGCCCTTTGACCGTGTGCTGACTCCTCAGCCTCGGCCTTCTTACCCTGACCCATCAGTGCACCGATCTGCTTGGAGAGCTTATTTCTGGAAGCGCGCAGGCTGTCGGCCTTCTGCTGCGTAGCGCGTTTTTCGGCGTCCAGCTCGATGACTTCATCGACAAGCGGAAGCTTTGCGTCTTGGAATTTTTTCTTGATATTCTCGCGGACAATGTCCGGATTTTCTCTCAAAAATTTAATATCGATCATTTTTGAACATTCCTTTCGGTTATTTGTGGTTTTTTAAGCATTTTTCTTGGTTCTTGGGCTGGTTTCACATCGCGAAACCCCAATAGGCAAAAAAAGTGTTTCGAGCTCTGCGGAGCTCGACCAAGGGGGTACCCTTGGAACCCACAGCCTTTTGAAAAAGGCTGGCGAAAACTTTATTTGCCCCGTTCACTTTAGCTTTGTGATTTACTCACCCGTTTTATCGGTCAATTTCAAATCATACAGCAGGTTCTTGAGGTCTTCCTCGCCATAAAACTCGATTGTCAGCGCCGCTTTTTTCTTTGTGCCGGAGATATGCACCACACGGTTTAAAACGTCACGAAGTGCAAGCTCGGCCTCGTCATAGTAGCGGATGCGGCGCTTTGCGGGTTTATCTGCCTTTTCCGGCTTCTCCTCGTTTGCTCGCTTTGCCATTTTTCCAGCTCGCGCACGGAGATGCCTCCATGGTCACGCGTCTTGCCGCCGCTTTCATCTGGTCTTCGTTTTTGAAGCTCAGCAGCGTTCTGGCATGGCCCGCAGTCATTTCGCCGCGCTCCAGCATGTTCTGCATATCCTCCGGCAGATTCAAAAGCCGCAGTGCATTCGTGATCGCCGGGCGGGATTTGCCCACTGTTTTTGCAATCTCCTCCTGCGTAAACTCGAAGTTATCCATCAGCATCTTGTAACCGTTTGCTTCTTCCAGCGGCTTCAAATCCTCACGCTGCAAGTTCTCAATCAGCGCCAGCTGCATCACTTCGCTGTCCGTCAGGTCGCGGATAACCGCCGGTACGGTCGTCAGCCCTGCCATGCGAGAAGCACGCCAGCGTCGTTCACCCGCAACGATCTGATAGCCGCCGGAAAGCAGTGGGCGCACCAAGATTGGTTGCAAAACGCCGTGCTGCGCAATAGAATCCGCCAGCTCGGTCATCGCGCCGTCATCAAAGCTCTGGCGCGGCTGCGTACGGTTCGGCTCTAAGTCGTTTATGCTGAGCTCCACCGCGCCGGCATCGTCCTCACGCGCATTGTCATAGAAAATTGCGTCCAGCCCCTTGCCGAGGCCTCCTTTTTTTGCCATTGCGAAAAACCATCTCCTTCTTGTCGCATTTATACCGATACCACACGATTTTGCGCATGAAACCGGTTTTGCCGCCGAAATCAGCGGTTTTTCTTCAAAATTTCGTCCGCAAGCGCACCGTATGCGATGCAGCCCTTGTTGGATTTATCGTAGTACAAGATCGGCTGTCCGTAGCTCGGCGCCTCGGAAAGACGCACTGTGCGCGGAATGACTGTTGCAAACACCTTGCGCGGAAAATACTTTTTGATTTCCGTCACAACCTGCTGCGTCAGGTTCAGTCTGCCGTCATACATCGTCAGCAAAACACCTTCCAGCTCTAAACGATCGTTGTAACGGCGCTTCACAGCCTGCACGGAGCTCATCAGCTGCGAAAGGCCCTCCAACGCGTAGTATTCGCACTGTACCGGGATCAAAACAGAGTCCGAAGCATTCAGCGCGTTCGTTGTAATAAGCCCCAGCGACGGCGGGCAATCGATGATGATATAGTCAAATTCTGTGCGCAGTGGCGCCAAAGCCTTCTTTAAAACGGACTCGCGCCCGTTCAAATCCGCAAGCTCAATCTCTGCCGCAGCCAGATCGGCCTTGGAAGGAATGACAGAAAGCTTTTCAAATTTTGTTTCGAGAACGGCATCTTCGCCTTTGCCCCGTTGATGAGAATATCATACGAGGTTGTTTTCAGCGTTCGGCGATCAAAACCTACGCCGCTCGTGGAGTTGCCCTGCGGGTCAATATCGACCAAAAGCGTCTTTTTCCCTTTTGCGCCGAGCCATGCGGCAATATTTACTGCGCTGGTTGTCTTGCCCACGCCGCCTTTTTGGTTCGCCACGGCAATTACCTTGCTCATGTACCGCGCCCCTTTCCTTCTTCTTTCTATTATATAGATATTGTAGCACATATCCGGCACAGAATAAAGAGAAAAGTTCATTTTTTTGCAATGTTTCATGTGAAACAACCGGATTTTATCGCGTTTTGGCAAATTTTGATGTTTCATGTGAAACATTTGCAGTTTTAAACCGAAAAAGCATTAAAAACACAGAAGGACTGCCGGCATTTGCAGACAATCCTTCTGTGTTGTGGGAAATGAATAAGGGAATGGGTTTACCTCGTACTCGATATTAAGTTCTGGCGTATCAGCTTGCCTTGTGTGCAGCTGATTTTGGGATGCGGACGACGCATTCGTAATACTCATCCGTTTCCTTACGCTGAAAGCCGCGCCGATGCCGGCCTCTTTCATAGTTTGGACAGCATGGTCGATCGTATTGAGGAACAGGCGAACATCTTTCGCAATGAATGTCCTCTTCGGCTTTTTCGCCTGTCCCTCCTGCTCCAAAAGTGATTTGATATACGTATCCGTCTGCGCCACGTTCATTTTGCGCGCTATGACAGTCTTTAACGCTGCCATGCGTTTTTCCGGATCTTCCATTCTAAGCAAAGCACGTGCATGACGCTCCGTAAGGTGGTTTTCCAGCACCATGCGCTGCTCTTCGCCGGAAAGCCGCAGCAAACGGATCTTGTTTGCAAGCGACGGCTGGCTCATGCCGAGCCTACGTGCGGTCTCCTCCTGCGTCATAGAGCGGTCCTGCATCAAAGCATAGATTGCAGCAGCTTCCTCAAAGAAGTTCAGGTCACTGCGCTGCATATTTTCAATAAGCGCCAACACCGCGCCGTCCTGCGGAGAAAGCTCCTGCACAATGGCCGGGATGGTTTTGAGCCCCGCCATACGCGAAGCACGCCAGCGGCGCTCCCCTGCCACCAAAATGTAGCGGTCGCGGTCTCTGCGCACAAGAATCGGCTGCAAAATGCCATTTTGACGAATGCTTTCTGCGAGCTGCAAAAGCTCGTCCTGCGGAAAATCCAATCGCGGCTGTGCAGGATTTGGCACAATCTTATCCGGTGAAAGCTCCAAAAGCTTTTTCTTTTCCGTAAATGCCATACGCCGCACCTCCTGCTTGCATTTCCAGTGTAAGAAGTTGTCCTTTGTGAGGGCTTGTTCTCTTTACAGGAAATAGCTTACCACAATGAAAAGGCAGATTTTGCCGCAATCTGTCACCGTACAAAAAGTTTTTCTTGCTTTTTCAAAACGCGGTGCTATAATAATAGAAATATTCAAACGGAAAAGCGTCGAAAAAGCGCATATTCCCGCCATTTTTGGAGAAAAGGAGCGAAAGAACATGATCTATGCAGAAACCGAAATCAAGCTGAAAAACGGGTGTACCGCCGTCGTACGCAATGCGCGCCCTGAAGATGCCAAGCAAATGATTGAATACCTGCGCACCGTTGCGGGCGAATCTCCGTTTTTATTGCGTGAGCCGGATGAGGTGAATTTCACCGTCGAAAAAGAACGCGCAATTTTGCAAAACAAAGCGGAAAGTCCAAACGAGATCATGCTCACCGCTTATGTAAACGGCGAGCTTGCCGGCAACTGTTCGCTGGCGTCGCAAGGTGATAAGCGCCGCATGAAGCACCGCTGCTGTGTTTCCATCGCGTTATATGAAAAATATTGCAATTTTGGGCTTGGGCGTATATTATTAAGCACACTTTTGGAGCTTGCAAAGCAATGCGGATACACACAAGCGGAGTTGGGTGTGATTGAAGGCAACGAGCGCGCAAAGCATGTTTACGAAAGCCTCGGATTTAAAGAATACGGCTTTTTGCCAAATGCTATGCACTACAAAGACGGTGCCACGCGCGGCGAATACTTCATGGTGAAAGAGTTATAAGTTCCACGTGAAACTACAGCAGGAGAATAGAATGGAAAACAAAGATCAATGGCTCAACTGGGCCATCGAACTGCAAGGCTTAGCGCAGGCAGGTTTAACCTACGGCAAAGATGTTTTTGACCTCGAGCGCTACACGCGTATTCGTGAAATTGCCGCCGAGATCTTGTCTATGAAAAGCGAGATTCCGGTAGAAACCGTTAAAAATCTATTCTGCAACGAAACCGGGTACCAAACGCCAAAGTTAGATACCCGCGCGGCAATTATTGAAAACGACCGAATTTTACTGGTACGCGAGCAAAACGGCAAGTGGTCTTTGCCCGGAGGTTGGGTCGATGTGGATAAATCCGTTGGAGAAAACGCTGTTAAAGAGGTTTTGGAAGAAGCCGGATTGCGCGTTACAGCAGACCGTATCATTGCCGTACAGGACCGAAACCGGCACAATTTGCCGCGCTACGCTATAACATCTGCAAAATTTTCTTTTTATGCACGCGTACAGGCGGTGAATTTCAAGCCAACGCCGAAACGACCGAAAGCCGATGGTATGCGGAAGATGAATTGCCGCAGCTTGCGGAGGAAAAGAACAACGCAGAGCAAATTCAAATGTGCTTTGCAGCTTCCCGCAATCCAAACTGGCACATTCTTTTTGATTAAAAAACGGCTATACAAGAGTTTCTCCTTGCATAGCCGTTTTTATATCGTCTTTCTTACAAATACTTTTTAAAGCCCTTCACTTCACTGTAGCCGATGGCATCATAGAATTTATGCGCGCCGGTACGCTGCAGGCCGGAGACCAAAATGCAGTAGTGGCACTCTTTCTCTCTGCCCCACGTCTCAATGGCTTCAAACATGCCGCGTCCAACGCCTTTTCCGCGGTACTTTTCGTCCGTAACAACATTTTCAACGAGTAAAATCGGACTTGCAGGTATCGCAAATATCTTCAAATACAACACCAATCAAAGAGCCACAAAGATCGCCGTTTTCCGTGTTTTCAGCTACAAGCAAGTAGTTATTCTCGTTTTTTTCGATTTTTTTCATCTTTTCCGCCATTTTCTGCGGATCTGCCATGGCATCGGAAAGCTGCGCCAAAAGCGGGTTCAGCTTCGGAATGTCGTTCAATTCGGCTTTACGGTAAATAATACTCATTTTGCTTCCCCTTTCTGCTCTAAAAATAACGGCTTTTTGGTGATCGTGCCGCCGTGACGCGGATACATTTTCGGTGTAAAGCGCAGTTTGCGCATTACGGCAACAAAGCGCTCGCTCTGTTCCTCATCCGGCAGAATGAAAGGAACCGTTTTTACAACATCGCATCCAAGCGAAGAGATTGCTTTTCGGGCATATTCCAGTTCATCCGGTAAGCTCGGACCTTTCATCGCGGCAAAATAGCCCTTCATTTTGATGAGCGGAATGCAATATTCCGCCAAAATATTCATGTTTGCGACCGCACGAGCCGTTGCAACATCAAGCTTTCACGCAGCTTAGTGTCCTTTCCGGCTTCTTCTGCACGTTTATGAATCGTCTCGGCTTCAATGCCAATGGCATCACACACTTCGCGCAGAAAAACAAGCCGTTTATTCAAAGAATCCAGCAACGTCAGTTCAATGTCCGGGCGCATGATCTTGAGCGGAATGCCGGGAAAGCCCGCACCGGTACCTACGTCGATAACTTTCGCATTCTTTTTAATTTCAAGCGCTTTCAGCAGCGTCAAGCTATCTACAAAATGTTTTATGACTGCCTCTTCCGGGTCGGTGATGGCCGTGAGATTCATCACGGTGTTGCGCTCCAAAAGCAGATCAAGATAGATCTGGAACTGCTCCGCCTGTGCAGGCGAAACCTTTACCCCGATCTCTTTTGCTTTTGAAATCAGCAGATTTTTAATATCCATAATCAAAATTTCAGCCCGCCTAAAGCAAAGCTGCCCTTTCAGTTTTGTTTTATAAATATTGTAGTAATTAAGCTCAATCCATTACATGTAAAATGTAGCGGATATCACTTTCCTTCGTTGTGTGCAGAGAGCCAAATCAACAGCACGGAAATATCCGCCGGGGAAACGCCGGAAATACGCCCTGCCTGCCCCACGTTTTCCGGGCGCACGCGATTGAGTTTTTCCTGTGCCTCAAGTCGCAGACCCGAAATTTCGGCGTAGTTGATCTCTTTTGGCAGCAGCTTCTTTTCCAACCGGCGCATTTCGGCAATATCCTGCAGCTGGCGCTTGATGTAGCCCTCATATTTAAGCGCCGTCTCCACGCTTTCAAAAATCTCACGTGGGTAACTCGGGCGTTCGATGTCGATAGGTGTCAGGTCCGCATAGGTCACCTGCGGGCGGCGCAGCAGCTCAGAAAGGCGCACACCCGTCGTGACCGGCGATGTTTCACATGAAACCAGCACTTCGTTCAGCGCGTCCGTCGGCGAAAACACCGTTTTCTCCGCGCGCTTCATCTCCGCTTCTTTCTGCGCCTGCTTCTTTTCAAACTTCGCCCAACGGCGGTCATCGATGAGCCCCAGCTCGCGGCCGATTGGCGTCAGTCGCTCATCGGCGTTATCCTGCCGAAGCACAAGACGGTATTCGGAGCGCGAGGTCATCATGCGGTACGGGTCGGTGACGCCTTTCGTGATGAGATCGTCGATGAGCGTGCCGATGTACGAGCCGCGCGATCCAAAATAAGCGGGTCACGATTTAAGACTTTCAGCGCAGCATTTGCACCTGCCACAAAACCCTGCGCGGCGGCTTCTTCATAGCCGGAACTGCCGTTGAACTGCCCCGCGCCGTAAAGTCCCGGATAATCGCGAAACTCCAGCGTGGCGTTCAGCTGCAGCGGGTCGCAGCAATCATATTCGATCGCATACGCGTTTCGCATGATTTCTACGTGCTCAAGCCCCTTGATCGTGCGGTAAAACGCAATCTGCACTTCTTCCGGCAGTGAAGAGCTCATACCCTGCAAGTACATCTCCTCGGTTTCCGCGCCGCACGGTTCAATAAAAAGCTGATGGCGCGGCTTTTCGGAAAAGCGCATGATCTTATCTTCAATGCTCGGGCAGTAGCGCGGGCCAACGCCTTCGATCATGCCCGCATACAACGGCGAACGGTGAATATTATCGAGAATGACCTGCTTCGTGCGGTCGTTTGTCCAGCTCACATAGCACACAGCCGAGTTTTTCGGCGGCATTTCCGTATCAAATGAGAACGGCGTGACAGGTTCATCGCCCTTTTGAACCTCGAGGTCGGTAAAATCGATGGATGAGCGCAGCACGCGCGCCGGAGTACCGGTTTTAAAGCGGCGCAACGAAATGCCAAGCTCTTTTAAAGAACCCGCAAGTTCCGTCGCCGGGAACATGCCGTCCGGGCCGCCCGCATACGAAACCTCACCCACGAAGATGCGCCCGCCGAGAAATGTGCCGGTCGCCAGCACGACCGCGCGGCACGTGTAAACCGCGCGAGGCGTGTCGTCAGCAGCCAGTTTTCGCCGTCTCTCTCAATGTCGATGACCTCCGCTTGACGCATCACGAGGTTTTCGCACTGCTCAAGCTTATGCTTCATCACGCGCGCATACTTGTTGCGGTCGATCTGCGCGCGCAGCGAGTGCACCGCAGGGCCTTTACCAAGGTTCAGCATGCGGCTTTGCAGCGTACATTCGTCCGCCGTTTTGCCCATTTCGCCGCCGAGCGCGTCCACTTCGCGCACAAGGTGACCCTTTGCTGTGCCGCCGATGCTCGGGTTGCACGGGCAGTTGCCCACAGCGTCCATATTTATTGTGAAGATCACCGTGCGGCAGCCGAGACGCGCGAGGCCAAAGCCGCCTCAATTCCCGCGTGTCCCGCGCCGATCACGGCAACATCGTATTTTCCTGCATCATAGCTCATAATTTAACTTCTTTTCCGATTTATTCTGAAATACAGCTTATTCCAAAGATAAAATATAACAATTTTGATATTTTATTTTCCCACGCAGAACTTTTCAAATACCTGATCGACCACCGCATCCGAAACACGCTCGCCGGTCAGTTCATTCAAAGCTGCAATGGCACCCTCCAGCGAGACCGTCACCGCGTCCCACGTCATGCCCATAAGCAATGCGTTTTCCGCTTCCTCCAACGCCGTGAGCGCCTTCTGTACGTCCGCGCGTTGGCGTTCCGTATAGAGAATGCCGTCGTTCGGGTTCAGCTCAGCGGTTTTCAGTGCGCGCGCGGCCGCGTTTTGCAGCGCAGGCAGTCCCTCGCCGGAAAGCGCCGAGACCGTCACGACCTCTTTGAAATGCTTATCGATCTCCGCGCGGTCGATCTTCGGCGCGAGGTCGGATTTATTGATGACCGCCACGGCCGGTGTATCGCCTATGGCGTCCATCAACGCGCGGTCGTCGTCGTTCAGCTCTTCGCTCGCATCAAACACCGCCAGCACAAACTGTGCCGTTTTGACGCGATCCAAAGCCATGCGCACACCGATCTGCTCCACGCGGTCTTCCGTATCGCGGATGCCGGCGGTGTCGGCAAGACGCAGCGGAATTTCACCGAGCAGCACAGTCTCCTCCACTACGTCACGCGTCGTGCCCGCAAGATCGGTCACAATGGAACGCTCGCAACCCGCAAGCAGGTTCATCAGCGTGGATTTGCCGGCGTTCGGGCGGCCTGCAATGACCGTCACCACACCCTCGCGCAGAATGCGCCCGCCGTCAAAGCCGGCGAGCAAGTCTTTCAGCGCCATTTTTCCGGCGGCAAGGCGCGTCTTCAGCATCGTCTCATCCACCTGTGGAATGTCGTCGTCCGGGTAATCCGCCCATGCGGCAAGGTGCGCACCGATGTCCGTCAGATCCGAACGCAGCTTTCAATGCGGCGGGAAAGTGCGCCGTCGTGTCCCGCCTGCGCCGCTTTCATCGCTTCGCGCCCCTGCGCGGAGATGATCTGCATGACGGCTTCCGCCTGCGCAAGGTCCATTTTGCCGTTTAAAAACGCGCGGCGCGTAAATTCGCCCGGCGCCGCAGAGACCGCACCGGCAGCAAAAACCGCCTGCAAAACCGCTTTTAAAACGAACAATCCGCCGTGGCAGGAAAGCTCCACCACGTCTTCACCCGTAAAGCTGTGCGGTGCGGCAAAAACGGTCGCAACGCACTCATCGAGCGCTCGCCGTCCGGCGCATACACGTGTCCGAAGCGGCACGTGTAACCCGCCATATCACAGAGCTTCGCGCCGGAAACCGACTTAAAAACACGGTCGCCGACCGCGCGGGCTCATCGCCCGAAATGCGAATGACTCCGATGCCGCCCGGCGCCGCCGCCGTAGAGATTGCTGCAATGGTCTTCATCGTTTATCCCTTCTTCTCGTTCGCTGCACATGCAACACTTTCTCATTTTGTATTATACCACGCGGCGAAAAGATTGTCACGCAGAATGTCGGAAAACGCAGGAAATCACAGAGAAAGCGCAAAAACCTCCGCATACCAAAGTATACGGAGGTTCTCTGTTTTAAAGTTTTAGTTTTTGGAGATCTTACCGTACGGCGTGGAAACGTCGTCCAGAACACGCGGTGCTGCGGGAGCGGTGCGATTTTGTGCCGGACGGCTGTCACGATTATCTCTGCGCGGAGCGCGACCACTGCGATTATCGCGGTTGTAGCCGCCGTTTCTGCCGCGGTTATTGCCGCCGCGACGATTATCACGCTTTACGTAGCGCTCGCCGCCCTCAGGGCCGATTACAACGTGACGGGCAAGGTCTTCACCCTCGCTCCAGGACTTCGCACCCTCAACCTCCTGCACGGCGGTGTGGATGATGCGGCGCTCATACGGGTTCATCGGCTCCAAGGAGCATTGCGACCGGTCTTCACGGCCCGAGCAGCCATCTTTCTGCCGAGATTTTCAAGCGTTTCCTTGCGCTTTTCGCGGTAATTGCCCACGTCCAGCGTAATGCGATAATAAGACTCGTCCACATGGTTTGCAACGAGAGACGCAAGATACTGGAGGGAATCCAGCGTTTCGCCGCGGTGGCCGATGATGAAGCCGATATTTTCGCCGGTGAGCACAAGCTCTGCGCCTGCCTCTTCCTCGCGGATCTCAATATTTACGTCGCCGAGGCCCATGCCGGAAAGAACGTTGCGCAGATATTCTGCTGCGGCGTCTGCCGGTGTGGAACGGATGAACGCGCGCACCTTTGCCGGTCTGCCGCCGAAAAGGCCGAAGCGCTTTTTCTCTTCCGTTTCGAGAACTTCAAACTCTGCGTCTGCGGGTCTACGCCCAGCATTGCGCATGCTTTTTCATACGCTTCTTCTGTGGTTGCGCCTGTTGCGATTGCTTCTTTTACCATGGCTTTCTTCTTCCTTTCTTCTTTTCAATACTCTATCTTTATCCCGTTTCGGAGTGAAAGGAGGTGGGGATAACAGCCTTTATTTATTTCTTGCTTCCGAGATAATCGGTAGAATTGCCTTTGTTTTTCTGCGCATTTCCGCCTTTTTTACCGGTCGCTTTCTTTTCCTTCTGCGCGGCCTGGCGCTCTGCCTGCGCCTGGTTCTTCGCCTCAATCTTATCGGCGATCTGCTTTTGCAGGTTTGCGGGCAGCGGCTTTACCTTCCGATCCGCCTGTAAAAGCGTCACATAGCGGCTCGCTTCCGACTTTGCGGAGACCTGCTCCGGCGAAAAATACTTGTGCGTGATGAGCGTCTGTGCAAAACCGACCAGTGCGGAAATAATCCAATAGAAACCGACAGCTGCCGGCATGATGTATGCCCAGTATGCAGACAGAAGCGGCATGCCGTACATCATGACCTTCATGCAGCCTTGACCTGCACCCTGCTGCTGTGTGGGCTGCAGCTTCTGCATGACAAAGGACTGGCCCCAGTAGGTCACAAGTGCCAGCACCGGGATGATCCACAGCATAGAAGCGAACGAGCTCGTGTTCGGGGACGCGAGCAGGTCAAGACCGAAGCACTTGAAACCCTTGCCGAAAAACTCAATCTTCTGCACATCGTCCGCGGAGAACATCGTCAGGTGGTCCTTCAGTGCGTCGAAATTCTTAACGATCTCAAGCTCTACATACTGGTTCGTGCTCGCAATGCCCGGAATCTTAGAAACGAATTCCGTAGCCTGCGAAATGGTGTCCTTTGCAATATGCAGGGTGTTCGAGAGCGGATAAATAACGGAGTAATAAATGCCGAGCATGATCGGGAACGGAAGCAGCGTCGTCAGACAGCCGCCGCCGGGATTCACACCCTCTTTTTCGTAGAGCTTCTGCAGCTCTTCGTTATACTTCATCTGGTCCTTGGCGTACTTCTTCTGCAGCTCCTGCTGCTTGCTTGCCAATCTGGACTGCGCCGCCATGCTCTTCTGCGATTTAATCGAGAACGGGAACATCAGCGCCTTTACGATGATCGTGAACAGGATGATCGCGATACCGTAGTTTTTGAAAACGGTGTACAGGAACCACAGCAGATAACCGAGTACGCTGCCGAAGAAATTAAAAATAGACATCATAGTAGTTGACCAAATCCTTCCCGGATCAAAACTTAATTCTTTTTTCCGCTTTTCCGGCACAGGTCATAGCCACCGCGGGAAAACGGATTACACCGCAGAATGCGCCAAAGCGCAAGCACGCCGCCGAGTAAGGCGCCATACCGCTCCACGGCTTCTTCCCCATACTGTGAGCAGGTGGGGATATACTTGCAGCAGCCGCGCGTTGCACGCGGTCTCATCTTCCGATAGAGATGGATGAGCCCAATGACGGCGCGGCGCGGCCAATACCGCACACCCTTTTTCGCCGAAAAGCGTCCGCCCTTATATTGTATCGCAGCGGACACAGGCTCTTTCTGTTTTCTCATACTGCTTTTCTGATCTGTCGTTATGACAATTCTTCTTTCGTTACACTTGCGGTTTCTTCGCCCGTCTCCGACGTCCTTTCGGAGTCATTTTCCGCCGTTTTTGCGGAGTTATTTTTATCTTTGGGTAGGGCAACAAGCACGCCGAGTTCCTCAAGCGCGCTTTTTAACTGCGAAGATACGATTTGATAGTTTGCGAACGGCGTTCTGCCGCGGCTGACGAGGACAAGGTCATACCCCGGCTTCAGCTGCGGGTACAGCGCACGGATGCTTTCACGCAGAAGGCGCCGCGCACGGTTCCGCTTGACCGCGTTGCCGATCTTTTTGCTGGCCGTAATGCCCACACGCGCCTGCTTCACCTTTTTATTGCGCAGGCAATACAGCACAAGCGCCGGGCGCACCGCGCTTTTTCCGCGGGCGTAAACGCGCTTATACTCGTGGTTTTCGGTCAGCGGCACAAGGATGTCCATGGGTAAGCCTCCAAAGCCGTTCGGTAAGGCCAAAGCTGCGTATAGCAGAGCCTCACCGCCGAAAAAATCAAGCAAAACAAAGAAAGGTCACGCAGCGGTGACCCTCAAAGCATACATTAATAGGTTAAACGTGCTCTGCCCTTTGCTCTGCGACGCGCCAGAACTTTACGTCCGTTGCGTGTAGACATTCTCTTTCTGAAGCCGTGCTCCTTCTTTCTGTGGAGCTTCTTCGCTGATAGGTTCTCAGCATATCAAAAACCCTCCTTTCACGAGGTTACTTATCAAAATGCGGTCTGCAAATAACAGTCCGTTACAGATAAGCATTATACCTTAAAACCGTAGAAGCTGTCAACCTTTTTTCGGGTTTTTACGGTAAAAAAACTTAGGAATGAAGCGCTGCAAAGGCAAAAGCAAAGGAAAATAGAAGGCCTACATGTTTTTCAGCCTGAAAAAACACAAAGCAAAGTGCGCAATGCTAAAAGTTTTTTAATCGATCCTTTTTCAAGAAAGGTTATAGGAGCTCGGGGCAAAGTTTCCCATTCCTGCGTTAACAATCCGCCTTCGCGCTCCCTTTTTCCACCCTTTCTGCGTATAAATTGCCGAAAACACGTTTCTTTCCCGCTTTTTGCCTGTGAAGTCCGTCAGATTTTTCAACATTCCACAGGTTTTCTGTGGACAACTTTGCGGTTTTGTGCTACACTATATATTAGTATTTTAGCGTCAAAATGCACTTTCAATGCCGCTTCTTCGGTCATCATGACCGCCGCGGCGCGGCTATGGGCGCATACCGATACCAAAACCTAAAAGAAAGGGAATAAGGAAATGGAATCATTCTTAGAAGCATGGGACCTCATTTGCGACTACTGCAAAAAGCAGGTCACCGACGTGAGCTATGAAACCTGGTTCAGCAAGCTCGTCCCCATCTCGCTCGATTTCGGAGCAGGCGTTGCAATCATTCAAGCGCCGAACGAATTTAACAAATCCACCATCGAGCGCGGCTTTCACAAGTGCTTGAACGACGCCGTACAGAGCGTTTTCGGCGAAGCTTTCACCTATAAGCTCATCACCCCGATGGAGAAAAAAAGAAAAAGAGCGCGTGCCGGACGATGACGAATACGAGTACACGTTTGAAACGTTCATCGAGGGCAGCTCCAATAAATTTGCCTGCGCAGCCTGCCGCTATGTTGCAAAAGAGCCGGCCAAAAACTACAATCCCCTCTTTATCTACGGCAACTCCGGCCTCGGCAAAACGCACCTGCTCAACGCCATCGGTCACGAGCTCAAAAAGAATTTCCCGGATAAGGATATCATTTACGTCAAGGGCGACCAGTTTGCAAACGAGCTGATCGAGGCATCCGCGCCGGTACCACCGTGAGTTTCCGCGAAAAGTACCGCAAGCCGACGCACTCCTCATCGACGATATTCAGTTCATCGCCGGCAAGGAATCCACGCAGGAAGAGTTCTTCCACACGTTCAATACATTATACGAATCCAAAAAGCAGATCGTTTTAACAAGCGACCGTCCCCCGCGCGACATCGCTACCTTGGAAGATCGTTTGAAGACCCGCTTTGAGTGGGGCCTTACCGCCGATGTGCAGCCACCGGACTTTGAGACCCGCATGGCAATCATCAAGCGCAAAGCCGAGCTTGTCGGCCTCAGTGTGCCGGACAACGTCTGTGAATTCATCGCACAGAAGCTCAAGAGCAACATCCGCCAGCTGGAAGGCACGGTCAAAAAGCTCAACGCCATCCACCTTGTGGAAGGCGCCACCCCCACTATCAGCACAGCACAGCGCGCCATCAGCGACATCGTAAACAACGAGCAGCCTGCGCCTGTCACCGTCAGCAAAATCATTGAAGAAGTCGGCCGCACCTACGGCGTTTCCCCGGAAGATATCAAGTCCTCCAAGCGTAACGCAAATGTTTCCTTTGCACGTCAGATCTCCATGTACGTCGTGCGCGAGATTACACAGATGCCTATGGTCGAGATCGGCAAGGAATTCGGCGGCAGAGACCACTCCACCGTCGTTTACGCCATCCAGCAAATCGAAGAAAAATCCGCGCGCGATCCCGTGACGAAGGCCACCGTCAGCGATATCATCAAAAATATTCGTGACCGCTGATCCTCTTTCACCCCTAAAGTGCTCCATTCCCTTATTCTTTCCTATATACTGGAATATCGGCAAAACCGCTGCACTTTTAAAAATATCAAATACAGAGCATTTCCTATAACGTTCTGTATAATTGTCGCAGAGCTCCTTGTGGCCGCCTTTGAGGTTCAACCACAAGATATAGGGCTCGATTGCTGGTGTCCTTACGCGCGAAAGCCAAAATAAAATCAACGAGTTTTCAACATTTCACACAGAGTTTTCAACTGTTCTGTGGACGAAATCAAATTTTCCACACTCTCCACAATCCCTCCACATCCATTTTCGCAAAACTTTCGCGTGATTTTCACCTATCCAAAGCCACTTTTTTGGAGTTTCCAACTTTTTCACACCCACTACGACTACTGCTATAACTTATACTTAAAATAAATATAAAAAGGACCGCAAACTTAACTCCTTCCAACATCTCCGACACCAAAAAACAACACAGAAATGTGAAAACCAAAATAGCGCGGTAAAACTTTTGACGGTCCAAAATGCT
>ENA-OQLB01000406-OQLB01000406.1-human-gut-metagenome-genome-assembly--contig:-NODE-406-length-25143-cov-1.384234_pt1 | contig 25143 bp, 36 predicted proteins | sample MGYA00242656_ERZ504813 | MGnify/ENA primary metagenome ERZ504813 (study PRJEB26092, sample SAMD00036388) | human gut metagenome | host: Homo sapiens | study: EMG produced TPA metagenomics assembly of... | reverse complement strand
GCACCTCAAACGGCTTTCAACAGGTCCTGCTTTTGAACCGTTACGGCGAGGTTTCTCCACCAATATCGCTGAAGGTGATTCGCAAACCTTCACGCATGCAAAATACGACAATACCATTGTCTCCGTGGAGGATTTTCCGGAATTGACCGACGATTCCGGCTCCTTCTCCTACACCTGTGCCGATCACACCGAAGCGCTCGTCACCTACGCCAAGGCATCTTCCTCCGGCTTTACGATCTTCAATATCGTGCCGTACTCGAATATTTTCAGCGGGCTCCCCCAGCTCGCCATCATCACACTGCTCACGGCATCCTTGTGCTCTGCGTCGCATGTTCATCTCGTTCCGCACCAGTGCAAAGCTCTCCGCGCCAATCGAAGTGCTCTACAACAACTATGTCAAAAAGCCGTCGAACGACCATGCCGGCAATGAGCTCGACCAGCTCAGCAAGGCGTTTTTCCGATATGTACATGAAAGCCGATAAGCTGGAGCAAGGCCTCATCTCCTCCTATTCCGATTCCAAAAAGCGCAACGTTCAGCGACTTATGCACGGCGAGTGCGGACAAATTCCGAATTACATCGAAGTATACCAAAGCTACGGCATCGACCTCACCGCGCCGTATTACTCCATCGTCATTATCAGTGCAGCTCCAAAGAGTTGCGCTTCGGCCCAGATGACCCAAACTATTTCATTTACAGCTACGCTCTCGAAAACCTCGCCACCGAAGTTTTGGGGCAGTTCGGCAGTGTCGTACCGTACCGCAATTCGCACAACTTTCTCGTGATGTTGCTCCCCCTGCAAAAGAACGCCTACCCGGAAAAGCTTGTGCCGGAGCTTGAGCGCGTGTGCGAGGTCATGCAGCGCGAGTTTGCCATGAACACCACCATCTGCATCGGCGCCATCGTGGAGACAGCCGTCAATATCAACCTCTGCTATGAGGCGACGAACATCGCACTGGAATATTCCGCCATCCGTAATCAGGCAAAATTTTCTTCGCCTATGAGACCGGCCAGAATATCAATCTCAACTCATACCACAACAAGCTCCACATGAAGCTTGCCGAGCACACCCGCGCAAATGATCTCGATGCCTGCTCGCATGAGTTCGATCTCGCGCTTTCCTACATGTCAAACGTCAGCTTCAATACAGCCGTTACGTATTTCAACCACGTCATGATGTCGCTGCTCGACGATTTCTCCACCACTTTCACGGATGACGACACCGCTTATCCCATCTTGATGGATAAACTGAATGAAATTGACCGTCAGCTACCGAATGTCTATATGCTGCGCAAGCGCTGCATGGAGTTCATCACCATTTTGGCGCATCATCAAAGCATCAACCGCAAATACGGCAACGAGCTTGCCGCCGATGCCGCAAAGGAATACATCGACAAAAACTACGCAAATCCTGATCTTTCCCTGAAAAATGCTCGCCGGCATGGCAGGCCTTTCCTCCGCCTACTTCGGCAAAATTTTCGCCACGCAGATCGGCTATTCGTTCAGTGATTACCTCAGCAACACCCGCATGAAAAAGGCCGAGCAGCTTCTGCGTGAGACTAAGCTGCCCATCAACCAAATCAGCGAAGCCATCGGCATTGTAAACACGAACTACTTCTATTCTATCTTCAAGAAAAAGTATGGCATGACACCGCTCGCTACCGCCGCACGCGTTCCGGCGAAGCGGAAGATACAAAATCCGAAGAACAGGACGAAACGGCAGAGTAATTCACCCGGTTTTACGGACCGTTTACGAATTGTTAGCAGTTGATTTTCATAATTTTTCGGAAAATGAATTGATTTTTTGTGCATTTACGCTTATAATGTGTATAGAACATTGAAAGGCGGCGAGCAAATGCGCATCCGTAAAAAACCACTTGGAGACAAAAACTTAGTCGGCGCACGTATTGAGAGCATTCGCCGCAATCGTGGCATGAAACAGAAAGAGCTGCTCGCGCAGCTGCAGGTGCGCGGTGTTGACATCAACGCCTCTGCCCTCTCTAAGTTGGAGGGTCAGCTTCGCACCGTCACGGATATCGAGCTTTTAGCCTTTGCCGAAATTTTAGACGTCGATGTCTTCTGGCTCCTCACCGGCAAATCCCAACAGATCTAAAACCAAAACCGGGTAGCACACCGCACGGCAGCTACCCGGTTTTCTTTTAGCTTTTTATCGTTTATTTATTTCTATCCCCTGCACTGCAAAATGCGCCCTATACAAAAATTCCCGGAGAGCACACAGCTTTCCGGGAATTTCACTCTGTAATAGAAACGCTTGCTTAAAAGCAGCTCGGTCAGATTACTTCTTGCTCTTCTCGCCCTTATGCACAGCCCACATGGTGTACAGCGGAGCCGCAATGCACAGCGAGGAATAGCAACCGACAATCGTGCCGACCATCATCGGCAGTGCAAAGCTCTGTACAGAGCTGATGCCGTAAACCGCCGCAACAATGTAGATGACAAGCAGCGCCATGAAAGTGGTCAGAGATGTCAGAATAGAACGCGTCATTGTCTGATTGAGGCTCTTGTTGACGATAGCCGGCAGTGCATCCGGCTTTTCGTCGGGGAGAGCTTGCGGTTCTCACGAATACGGTCGTAAATGACGATGGTATCGTTCAGCGAGTAGCCGAGGATTGTCAGGATAACAGCGATGAAAATATCGTTGATCGAGAAACCGAAAATTACAAACGCGAAATACACAAGCAGCACGTCATGCACAAGTGCGATGAGCGCCGTAACGCCGGCGGAAAGACCGCCGATTTTCTTAAAGCGCAACGCAATGTAAACGAGCAGGATCACGAATGTGATGAGCAAGCAAACAAGGCACTTCTGGAAGAACTTCGCGCCCATGGTCGGGTCAACAGAGCTCGATTCCACCACGTTGAACGTGCGGTCAGCATACGCATCAGATAGGGACTGCGCGATTGCCTGCTGCTCATCGAGCGTCACAGCTTCGTTGCCCGCAAAGGACAGCGTCACTTGGTTCGCGTCCGTGCCGAACGTCTTACTCAATGCAACGGAAACGTCGCGGCCTGTCTCTTCTTTTACGAGGGACGCGATTTCATCCGTATCAACTTCGCCGTCTACGGAATACTTAATCATCGCACCGCCGACGAACTGAATGTCCATCTTCGTGCCACGAATGAAATTGAAAATCAAGCCGATGACCATCAGACCAATCGAGATGCCGAACAGAATTTTTCTGTTCTTATAGAAATCAAAATCAAATTTTTCATTACTTATCCGCACCTCCAAACAGCCATTTCTTACGGAGCGGCTTGAAGCCGGAAAGCGATTGATCATCAGACGAGAGCAGAACACGCCCATGATGAAGTTGCCGATTACGCCGACGAGCAAAGTGTAGCCGAAGGAGTAGATCGCACCGGCCGTAGATTCGCCGAAAATCTTAGAGAGAATGTTAGACGGGCCGAACACGCCGATGAGCATGATGGCAACGATCAAAATCGTGATGTTGCGTCGATGATCGACCAAAGGCTGTTGGAGCAGCCCTTCTGAATGGCGCCGTCCAGCGTTTTGCCGGTGCCGAGTTCTTCCTTAATACGGCTCGCGGTGATAATGTTCGCATCCACGCCCACGCCGATGGAAGGATAATACCCGCAAGACCGGCAGAGTCATTGTAAAGCTGTTCACAAACGGGAAGTAGCCGGAAATCGCCGCAAAGGTGATTGCAAGCTGACCCACAAGCGTCAGCACAGCCACAAATCCCGGAACCTTAAAGATGATGATCATAAAGACCGCGATGAGCGCAAAAGCGATTACGCCGGCCATGACCATGGCATCCAGAGACTTCATGCCGAGCGTCGGGTTCACGGTGCTGAAGTTCGAGGTCTGCAAAGCAAACGGCAGCGCGCCGCCTGAATCTTTGCGGCAAGTTCGGAAGCCGTGGCTGCCGTAAGTTGCCGGTAATGGAAGCCTTGCCGTCTGTGATTACCGCGTTAACGGTCGGGTAAGAAATCATAATGTCATCCATCCAGATGGAGATTGTCTTGCCCTTCAGGCGTTCGGTCGCTTCCGCAAACTTCTTTGCGCCCTCATCGGAAAGCGTCAGGGAAATCGCATAATCATAGCTGCCGGAGGTGGAATTCTCCTGCATGACCGGCTTTGCCTCCGTTACATCGCTGCCTTCCAGAATGATGTTTTCCGCCGTTGTACCCGTCGGTGTCTGGTAAACCGGGTTGCCCTCGCCGTCTACCGTCTGAGTCTCGTAGGACTTACCTTCGCGGAATGTCAGCAGCGCCGTTGCAGAAATTTCTTCAATCGCCTTCTCCGGGTCAAAGTCCGATTCGCCGCTCTTCCACGGGAAACGAACAATGATCTTGTCGTTGGCTTCGTCGGTGTAAATCTCGTAGTCCGTAATGCTCTTCGAGACCATACGCAGCTCAATGATTGCCTTTGCGGCTTCAAGCTGCTCTGCGGTCGCCTCCACGCCTTCAGCCGGCTGAAGGTCGCTTCCACGCCGCCGCGGATATCAATACCCCATCTTATATCGCCGGCGCCCTTGATCCATGTGTTCTTCGCGTCACCGTTCTGCGTGTAAACGCCGAAGACCGATGTGTATGTAAGCGCAAGGATCAGAGCCGCGATGATAAAAAACACAGGTTTTTTCACGCGCTTCATCTATTTGTTTCCTCCAATGGATAAAACCGCCGTTTTATCGTTTACTTTTAAAATGTCCGTCATGTAAAGCAGGGTGGAAAGAACCACCCTGCAAATTTACACCTGACGATTTAAATTATTCCTCAGAAGCGTCCTCGCCCTGGTCTTCGAGCAGAGCACGGATGGAGAGGGAAACTCTCTTCTTGTCGAAATCGATGTCGGTAATCTTCACCTTAACAACGTCGCCAACCTTCAGAACGTCCTGCGGCTTCTCGATTCTTCTGTCCGCGATCTGAGAGATGTGGATGAGCCATCGATGCCCGGAAGAATCTTAGCAAATGCGCCGAACGTGGTCATGCCAACAACGGTAGCGTCGCAAACCGTGCCAACCGGATACTCGTTCTTGAGAATCTCCCACGGATTGTCTTCCTTCTTCTTGTAGCCAAGGGAGATCTTGCCGTTCTCACGGTCAAGGCTCTTGACATAAACCTGAACGGTGTCGCCGACGGAGACAACTTCGCTCGGGTGCTTGATGCGGTTCCAGGAGAGCTCGGAAATGTGGATCATGCCGTCCACGCCGCCAAGGTCAACGAATGCACCGAAGTTCGTGAGGGACTTAACGGTACCCGTAAACTCCTGACCTTCTTCAACAGACTCCCAGAACTTAGCCTGTGCTGCCTTTCTCTGCTCGCGGAGCACGGAACGGATGGAACCGACCGCACGGCGGCGCTGGCGGTTGACTTCGATGATGCGGAACTGAACGTCCTGACCCTTCAGAGCCTCAAGATCGTCACCGCGGTTTGCAACAGCCTGAGAAGCCGGGATGAAGACACGGATGCCGTTATACAGAACGATCACGCCGCCCTTAACAACTTCTGTGACCTTGCCGGTGAGGATTTCTTCAGCGTCCATAGCCGCTGCAATGTCTTCCCAGCCTTTGATGGCATCGATGCGCTTCTTGGAGAGCATGATGGTGCCTTCCTGATCGTTCGTCTTCATGATGAGCAGATCCATCTCGTCGCCGATCTTTACAAGATCTTCCGGCTTCGCGTTCGGATCGTTGCTAAGCTCGTTAGCCGGGATGTAGCCGGCCTGCTTTCTACCGACGTCAACATACACTTCGGTGGGAGAAATGCTTACAACTACACCGTGCACCTTTTCGTCTGTATTTAAGCTCTTGAGTGATTCCTCAAGCATCTCCTCAAAATTAAGCTCATTTGTTTCAATTTTGTCTGTCATGGTAACAAGTACCTCCTTTATTATGCTTGCCGGTGTTGAAGCACCGGCAGTTATGCCGATATTCATTTTGCCCTTTACAGGCAGGGCTGCAAGCTCCGCCGCCGTCTCAATGAGATACGTCTGCGCATACGGTTCACAGACCTCCTTGAGCTTCGCCGTATTCGAGCTGTGACGCCCGCCGATGACGAGCATCAGGTCGCTTCACGCGCAAGCTCGCGTGCTTCGCGCTGGCGATTTGTTGTAGCCTTACATATTGTATCAAAAACTGAAGCGTTTGTACATACCTTTTTTACGAAATCCAAACATTTTTCCCATTCTTCTACGTTAAAAGTGGTCTGTTCACAGAAAAGAAGGGGCATTTCGGCAAGTTCAGGCTCATTTTTGAATAGATTTTCGAGTTCTTCGCGCGTTTTGAAGGTGCGGTACGGCGTTTTGCAGCAGCCGAGTATGCCCTCCACCTCCGGGTGTTTTGCATCGCCGGCCAGCATCACACGCCTGCCCTCGCGCTCTCCGTCGGAAACAAGGCGGTGAATCTTCTGCACATACGGCACGTCGCGTCCTTGTAATCGACACCGAGCGCTTTCAGTTTTTCGACGATCTCGGGCGGCACACCGTGAGAACGGATGACAACCGTCTCCCCCGCTTTCGCGTCCTCGGGCGCATCTATAATGCGCACGCCTTTGCGGCCGAGCTCCTCCACAAGCTGCGGGTTATGGATGATCGGCCGAGCGTGCAGACGGTTTTGTCCTCGTCAAGCAATTTGTAAACGGTCTCTACCGCGCGGTTCACACCAAAGCAGAATCCCGCTGTTTTCGCCACGCGGATCATACTTCCTTCCACCTGTTCTCCATAATATCGAGACCTTCCTCGCGCAGCTTCTGCACCTCGGCAAAAATATTACGCGAAACACGGCGGTAAATCATACCGGAATCTTCGGTCAGGCCCATGTCCTCAAACCGGATTGGCTTGCCGATGTTGATGACCATTTTCTTAAACACCTTCGGGGGCTTGCCGCCCTCGCCCACGATCGCCACAGGCAAAATCGTGCAGTGCGTCTTGTACGCCAGCATTACCATACCCATTTTCGGTTCAAAAGCTCGCCGGTCTTCGAGCGCGTACCCTCCGGGAACATGCACACAACCTTTTCTTCCTCCAAAAGGTCAATCGCCGTCTGAATGCCCTGTGCCCCGCCCGTGCCGCGGGAGATTGGGAATGCGCCGAGGCTCTTCAAAAATCCGCCGATGAGCTTGTTTTCAAAAAGCTCGGCCTTCGCCATATAGTGTAATTGTCGTTTCGGTATTGCGCAGCCAAGGTAAATCGGGTCGCCCATCGTCACGTGGTTAGAGCAAACGAGCAGCTTGCCGGTAAGCGGCATGTTCTCTCTGCCTATAATACGGTACGGATGCAGAATTTTAAAGAAAAACAGCATCACATACTTTGCAAGGAAATACCACCAGGAAAGGTGTTCCTTCGGCTTCTTATTTTCAGCCATGCTTCACGCCCGTCCTTTCTTCCACGATCTCCAGTAAGCGTTTCACCGTACCGTTAAAATCCAGCTCGCTGTTGTCAAGCAAAATGCTGTCCTCCGCTGCCTTAGATTGCTTTTCGTCCTGCTTGTCGCGGCGAATAACGTCCGCAAGCGTTTTCATCATAGCTCACGTCCACGCCTTTTCCTTGAGCTCCTTGTAGCGGCGCTCGGCGCGCACCTCGGGCGAAGCCGTCAGGAAAATCTTCACCTGTGCGTTCGGCAAAATCGTCGTGCCGATGTCTCGGCCGTCCATGATGACGTTGTACTTTTTCGCTATATCCACCTGCGCGGAGAACAGAAACTTACGCACTGCCGGTACGGAAGCACACGCAGAGGCCGCCATAGAGACCTCCGGCGTGCGGATAAGGCCGGATACATCCTCCCCGTTTAAAATGACGTGCTGCACGCCGTCTTCGTATTTCAGATCGACCTGAATATCCCGGAGCTTCAGCTCCACCGCTTCTGCGTCTGCAGGGTCAACCTCACTGCGCAGCAGGTAAAGCCCCACCGTGCGGTACAGCGCGCCCGTGTCCACATAAACAAAGCCGAGCGCTTTGCAGCCGCTTTTGCCACGCTGCTTTTACCTGCGCCGCAGGTCCGTCAATCGCTATTGCATACATAATATAACTTCCTTATATATAATGATAGTTTACAGATTTTCGCCCGCCGCGTGTCCCGTTGCAAAGGCGATCTGCAGGTTAAAGCCACCCGTGTACGCGTCCACGTCCAGAATTTCCCCTGCAAAGTACAAGCCCGGAATTAATTTGGACTGCATCGTCTTCGGGTCAACTTCCTTTACGGAAACGCCGCCCGCCGTCACAATCGCGCCGGAAAGCGGTGCAAAGCCGGAAATCTCCACCGTAAAGTGCTTTAAGACGTCCAAAAGCACCGCACGCTGCTCGCGCGTGATGGTGTTGCACTTCTCTTCCGGCGGAATGCCCGACCGCCGCACGACAACCGGGATCATCTTTTGCGGCAATAATTCATCGAGCGAATTGCTGAAATTGCGGTTCTTGTTTTTCTCTAAATCGCGTAAAAGGCGCTGGTCAAGCTGTTCCGGGGTGAGCGCCGGCTTTAAGTCGAGCGTCACTGTGTATCTGCCGGGCGCCATATGACGCATATGCGCGCTCGCACTCAAAATCGTCGGACCGGAAAGCCCAAAGTGCGTGAACAGCAGCTCACCGAAGTCCGTGTAGACCGGCTTCTTTTTCTTTTCATTGTCCGTCACGGTCACGCCGCAGTTGCGCAGAGAAAGCCCCTGCATCGCCGGGCAATCCTCGTCATCAGAGGTCAGCGCCACCAAAGAACGGACGCACTAGGAATAATGGTGTGCCCCAGCTTTCCGCCAGCCGCGCGCCGCGCCGTTCGAGCCCGTGCCGGGGTACGAAGCACCGCCGCACGCCAAAAGCACACTGGGGGCCTCAAACACATCGTTTTCCGTGCGCACGCCGATGACGCTGCCGTTTTCGGTCAGCACCTCTTTCACATTGCCCTGCCGAATTTCCACGCGGCACTTTTTCAGCTTCTTCCAAAGCGCGTCCGCAATGTCGTGTGCATTGTCCGAGACCGGGAACACGCGGTTGCCGCGCTCCGTTTTCAGCGGCACGCCAAGCCCCTCAAAAAAGTCCATCGTGTCCTGCGGGGTGAAATGGTTCACCGCCCCGTACAAAAACCGGCCGTTGCCGGGCGTGGATTCAATCACCGTGCGCGGCTCGCAGTTATTCGTTACGTTGCAGCGGCCCTTGCCCGTAATACGGATCTTCCGCCAAGCTGTGCGTTCTTTTCTAATAATAAGACGTGCTTGCCGCGCTCTGCCGCCGTGATCGCCGCCATCATGCCCGCAGCGCCGCCGCCGACTACGACTGCATCAAACATTACGTTCCTCGTCGGTCTTGTCTTCGACCTTCTCGTACACGCCGTACTCGTCCCAAATGGTCTCCAGGTTTAAGAGTGTATTCGCCACTTCGTCTTTCTTTTTAATAGCCACCGTCACAATAAGCGCGTTGATAAGCGCCAGCGGGCCCACAAGCGAATCAACAAATGAAACCATGTCGCTCTTTGCAAGCAGCACATGCTCCGCATACTTCGTCAGCGGAGAAAGCGTGCTGTCCGTAATGGCCACAACCGTTGCACCGCGGTCGGAAGCGTATTTCAACGCCTTCACTGCTTTTTTAGAGTACCGTGGGAAGCTGATGCCGATGAGCGCGTCGCCCTCGCCGATGTGCACCATCTGCTGTAAAATCTGCGCTTCGCTCGTCGCGCTGATAAGCTGCACGGAATCAAACACCAAGGAGAAGTAGTGCGAGAGGAACGTCGCAATGGCAAGCGAGCTGCCTGCACCGATGATATAAACCTTCTTTACCTTCACGAGTGCATCGGCCGCACGGTAAAACTCCTCATGTGAAATAGACTCCTTCGTGCGGCGAATGATGTCGATGTCCTGATCCATCGAGCTGTCAAGCAGGCGGTCAAGCGGAATGTTCGTCGAGGTCATTTCAAGGCGTTGCACGCTCGTCATGCGGTTGCGGATCATCTCCTGCATCGCCTGCTGAAGCGCCGGGTAGCCGGAGTAGCCGATCTCCGTTGCAAAGCGCACCACGTCGATTCGCTCACACCAACCGTCGCGCCGAGCTTCGAGGCCGTCATAAACGCCACCTTGTCGTAGTGCTCCTCAATATACTTCGCGATCAACCTCTGACCTTTGGAAAACGATCTCGCATTTTGCTTAATGCGATTCGTAAGCTGGATATTCATGGGTGATTTCCTTTCTTTACGTTTCCTGACAGGAATTTTACAGCACGAGTCGCCGCTTCCTGCAAAATTTCCTCCGTGCAGACGCGGCCGCATACCTGCCCCTACGGACAGGGCACACGTATACACGGTATCATAATGTTTATTTTAGCCGATATTCCTGCAAAAATCAAGGGATATTTTCGCTGTTTTCTATGGATTTCAAACCGTTTTTTGCAGGAAGCGCATCCTTTCATGCAAAGGTATATCCGTGCAGCACGGATATCTCTCTCCATTCTTTGCCATCCTTTACAAAAGAAGCTTGCAATTCCTTTCGTTTTGTTGTATCCTTATTCCGATTATTAACCGTTTAATTCTGTTGATTTCCCACAACAGAATAAACGCACCCGTCTTTTGGAGGTCTTTTATGGAAAGTAAAACGCTTATTTCGTCCATTCGTGAAAATATCGGCAAGGTCATGGTCGGTTCCGAAGAAACCATCGACCTCTTGCTCACCGCCCTCATTGCCGAGGGTCACGTGCTCATCGAAGATGTGCCCGGCATGGGCAAAACCGTGCTCGCAAAGTCACTTGCAAAGTCCGTCAGTCTGGAGTTTAACCGCATCCAGTTCACGCCCGACCTGCTTCCCAGCGACGTCACGGGCCTCAACTACTTCGACCAGAAAGCAAACGATTTCGTTTTCAGCCCCGGCCCGGCATTCTGCAACCTGCTCCTCGCCGATGAGATCAACCGCGCCACACCGCGCACGCAGTCGAGCCTGCTCGAGTGCATGGGCGAGCGCCAGATCACCGTGGACGGCGTCACCCGTCCGCTTTCGGCGCCGTTTTTCGTCATCGCCACGCAGAACCCCATCGAAACGCTCGGCACCTATCCCCCTGCCGGAAGCCCAGCTCGACCGCTTTTTAATGCGCATTTCCATGGCCTCTCCCACAAAAGAGCAGGAGCGCGCCATCTTGCAGCGCTTTATGAAGGAAGAGCCGCTCGAAACGCTGCAAAGCGTCTGCACGCGTGAGGATATTCTCGCGCTGCAAAAGCAGGCAAAGGAGATTTACAATTCACCCCGTCCTGCTCGATTACATGATCGACCTCGTGCAGGCCACGCGCAGTTGGTCGAATATCGATATGGGCGTCAGCCCGCGCGGCAGCCTTGCGCTCGTCCGTGCCGTGCGCGCTTACGCCCTTGGTGCGCGGCGGCGCATACGTCGTGCCGGAAGACATCAAGACCGTCGCCGTGCCGGTGCTCGCCCACCGTTTGCAGCTCAGCGGCTCCGTCGGCTCCACCGATGCCCAGAAAAGGCCATGACCGATGTGCTCTCCTCCGTCGCCCTGCCGACTGAGGATTGGTCAAAGTAATGTGGGCGCTCCTTCTGCTTCCGATCGTTTTGCTCGTCCTTTACTTTGCACAGCGCCTTTTTGTTCCGCCGCCTGTGGGACGAAAACCTCACCGTACAGATATCCTTTGACCGCGATTACATTTTCTGCGGTGAAGAAGCGAATCTCGTCGAAACGATCGTGAACAACAAATACCTGCCGCTCCCCGTTTTGGAGGTCGGCTTCGATATGAGCCGCTGGGTGGTATTTCAGGACGAAGAAAACTCCACTGTCAGCGATATGACCTACCGCCGCGACGTGTTCACAGCTCCGTGCGCCAGCGCATCACGCGTACACTACCTGTCCGCGGCAAAAAGCGCGGCTATTACCGCATCGCGTCCACCACGGTCACGTCCTACGATTTTCTGATGACCGAAAAGCAGTGGCGCATTTTCCGCAGGAAACGGAGTTCTACGTCCTGCCCGCGCACATTTCCGCAAGCCGCATCCGCATTCCGTACAGCAAGATCATGGGTCTGCTCGTCAGCCGTCGGCGTGTGTACGACGACCCGTTCGAGTTTGCCGGCATCCGCGATTACCGCCGCAGCACCCCATGAAATACATCAACTGGAAGGCCTCCGCGCGCGGCGGCACGCTGCTCGTCAATCAGCACGATTCCACGCTGTCCCAAAAGGTCACTGTCCTGCTCGACTGCACCGGCATCGGCAGCGCCGTGACGGATGCGTTAAACGAAACCGCCATCTCCATCGCCGCCGAACTCGCGGAGCGCATGCTCGCAGACGGCATCACGGTCTCCGTCATCTCAAACGGCATAGACACCGTAGACGGCAAAATGCTCTCCACCGGCGAGCTCACCGGCCGCAACACCGCACTTTACCTGCGCCGCCGACTCGCAAGATTGGAATGCCGCAACGACCTCACCCCCATGCCGCAGCTTCTCCGCACCCTGCACGACGCGCACACGGCAGCGACCTCTACGTGCTCATCTCCAAGGAGCAAAAGCTGCCCGTTCTGCCGGATTTGGAAGCCTTAACGGAGGGCAGTGACGCCATCTGGATCCTGCCGGAAGACCGCAACATGCCGGAGCGCTACAAACGCACGGAGACCTCAAATCCGTCGAAATCGTCCGCTGGGAAGTTTAACGGGAGGGGACAAAATGAAAATTTTCAAAAAGCAAATTCCCGTCCGCCACATTTTATACGTCGTGCTCGGCTGGCTGCATGCCACCATGCTGTGTGTGCCGCTTTACGCGCTCGTTTTAAATTTTGTCTCGGAGGGCATGACAAAAGACGTCATCCTGCAAAACATCCTGCGGGGATTTTTGATTCTCGCTCCCATCGCACTCAGCTGGTTCGCAATAAAATGCCTGCGCCGCATCTTTTTCTATATTCTCGCAAGCATCGGCATCACGGTACTCACCGGCTTCCTGTTCGATTCCGCTCTCATGGCCGTCGTCGCGCTGTTCATCTGCTTCATGCGGCTTTACGGCCGCCTGCACGGCGAAAGCCACTCTCTGTTTGACCACGCCGGCTATGCGGGTCTTGCCGTGTTCGCCGTGCCGTTCCTGTGCTCCTTTTTTACCGACCGCGCCGATTTGATTTTCCAACCCGTCTCCCTCGTTTTCGCGGCCGTTTACTTCGTGCTGTGCCTCACACAGCGCGGCATCCGCCGTATCGATGATTACATCGACGTCAACGCCGCCATGCAGAACATGCCCGCACGCCGCATCGTGCGCATCACCTGTGCGCTTTTGGCCGCCGCAGCCGTGTTCTGTACCGCCGTTTTGCTGCCGCCGCTGCTCACAAACGACATCGGCTACCGCTACACCCCGCGCGAGGCGATCCACGCCGAATACACCCCGCCCGAGCAGATCGAAACATCCTCCGGCGGTAATATGCCGCTTGACGAGATGATTCCCGCCGCAGAGCCGAGCCCCGTGCTCGTCCTCATCATGAAAATTCTCGAGTACATCGTGCTCATCGCACTCGCGGGCGGCTTCATCTTCGGCGTTATTTACGGCTGCATCCGCATCTCGCGCGGGTTTAAGACCTCGTTTGTCGATCGGCGCGACCTTGTGGAAAACCTGCCCGAGGACGAACGCACCACCGCGCGGGAGCGTGCCCAAAAGCGCGACCGTCCCGGCTTTCTTGACCGCTCTCCGACCGCTGCGGTGCGCCGCAAATACCGCAAAACGCTGCTGCATGCCGCAAAAGAGCCGCCCGCGCGCTGGATGTCCCCCGCCGAAGCGGAAGCCCACGCGAAGCTCCGAAACGATGCCCTGCACATCGTCTACGAAAAAGCCCGGTACAGCGAAAAAGGCTGTACAAAAGACGACCTCACCGCAATATAAGCTGTACAAAGCGAACAGCCCATGGCACACGGAAAACCGCAGCCATGGGCTGTTTTATTTTATATATTTCTGCACGAGCGGGTGCAGTCTGCGAATGTACAGGACGATCAGTCCGTTCATCGAGTAATCGTACAGTACAAACACCATATTCAGCATCACCGCCAAAATCGGGATGGACCATTTGCCGAACACTTCCATTTCGGAAAGCGGGATCTGCAAAACCCAAACCGCCAGCGCCGTTTCCAGCGCCATCGCCAGATTAAACACGCCGAACTTCGCAAGCACGCGCAAAGGCTTACGCTTAATGCGCATCAAAAGTCCGTACAGCGTTGGATAGTAACCGAAAAATAAAATGTAAAAACAAAATCGCTTCTCTATCCGGTGTCAGCAAAATCGCCAGCACGCTCACAACGCAATACACCGCAAAACCGTAGCGCACATTCGTCTCCACCACAATGGCAATCGTCAAACAGCCTGCCAGTGCAGGCAGCGCAATCGTCGCAACGGGCACAATGCCGGTCATCAGCATCAGCACCACGGAAAGTGCAGAAACCACACCGCACAGCGCGACCTTCGCCGCTTTAGAGCGCATGAAAACGCCCCCTTAGCAGCAGGGGATCAGGTCGCCGCCCATGCACTCGCAACAGCAGTCCGCGCAAATCAGACCGTTGCAGATGTCACAGGCGTTGCACCCACCCGCATTGTTCATGTTCATATTCGGATTGTAGCCGCCGTAAACGCCGCTGCGCTGGTTCATGGCCTGGTTCAGCGCCGCCTGATACTCCGGGTTGCCCGGGTCCATCTGGCACGCGCGCGTGAAGTGCTCCTTCGCTTCCTCCAGCCAGCCGCGGCGGTATAAAACCGTACCTTTTAAGAAATACCATTCGGCGTTACGGCTTTCCACCGGCACGCCGTTTAAGATCTGCTCCGCGTCTGCAATGCGCCCCGCCATAATGAAACGGCGCACATCGTTAAAGCCGGAGGCACTGCTGCCCCCCGCATACCCGGCGTTATAACCCGCATTGTACGTGTTATAGTTGTTGTAGCCGTAACCGTTATTGTTCGCACCGCGGTTTTTGCGTTGCGAAACAATGGTGTCGTACGCCTCGTTGATCTCTTTCATCTTCTCGCCCGCAAGCTCGGAGAGCGGCTATCGCCGTATTGATCCGGGTGGTACTTTTTTTGCAAGCTTTCTGTATGCGTCTTTAATTTCTTCATCCGTCGCCGAGGGCGACACCCCGAGGACCTTATACGGATCAGTCATGTCGTTTCTCCTTCTTTATATGCAGGAAAAGGATCTCCCTTTGCATTTCCGGGAGCCCTTTTTCAAAAATATTTTCCAAAATTCGGGTAAATTTGCCGCTCGGCAATAGGTTCACCGCCGGCAGCAGCCGTGCAAGCGAGCCGTTTAATACCGCATTGCACTCTTCGTCGGCCCTTTTGCGTTCTTCGGGCAATAAACGCAGCCCGCGCGAGCTTTCCAGTCCCAGCTTTTGAATAAACGGGTTGAATTTCTGCTGCAAAAGGTCGTCCGTGAGGTCGTCCGCTGCATCCATAATGTAGATCCAGCGCCCGAGGAAATACCCCACCTCGCTCAAAACGGCCTTTTCGCCCGCATTGCTGCCAAGCTCCGCGCAGATCGTCTGTAGCATCTCCGCCGTCGGCGCACTGCATCGGTCAATGGAATTTCCTTCGCGTGTTCGGCATCGGCCTGGTCGTCCATCATTTTCTGCACGGCGTCCGCCATAAACGGATAATCATGCTCGCCTTTTTCAATCGCGCGTCGCGTAAACAAGCGCAGAACGCGTGCACCGAACGCTTTCAGCCATCTTCATCCGCGGCGGTATCGCGCAACTTGTGCACTGTCATAATGATGCTCAGCGCCGCCGCCTTATGGAACGCCTCTTCGGCAAACACATCCTCGTTCGCGGGGCACACATACGTGCACTTTTTCATCGGGTTGCAGCAGCATCGCTTTTTCTCCGCCTTTACATCGGCATCGCGCTGATTTAGTGCCAGCATCGCATACAGCGTGCAGTCGTAGCTCAGCGTCAGCCGCATCGGAAAACCGTAATATTTTCCGAGCGCCCGGCAAAGCTGACAGTAAACGCCTTTATATGCGTCGTATTCTTTCACGAGCATCTCGCCCTTGAACGGACGCACATAGCCAAACATACCACAAACCTCTCCTTTCCGTTCTTCATTCTACCCGATTTACACGCAAATGTGTTGAACAAAATGTAAATATGAACCGCCCGCACCCTGAAAGACGCAAAATTTCCGGCTTTATATCTTGGACAGATTCTTTTCCGTGTCAATCCGTTTAAAGCCGCAAAAAACGCCGCGCACCCGAAAACCGGGCCCGCAGCGTCATACGTCACTTTGAATTTGTCAGGCTTTCTGCTCCGCCCTGCGCTTTTTGTCACGCTCCAGCATCATTTTGATATACTCGCCGGTGTAGGAACCCTTCGTTGCCGCCACCTGCTCCGGTGTGCCCTCCGCGATGATCATGCCGCCCTTGTCGCCGCCCTCAGGACCGAGGTCGATGATATGGTCGGCCGTCTTGATGAGGTCGAGGTTGTGCTCGATGACGATGACCGTGTTGCCGCCGTCCACGAGCTTTTGTAAAACCTCCACAAGCTTGTGCACGTCCGCAATGTGCAGACCGGTCGTCGGCTCGTCGAGAATATACACCGTCTTGCCGGTCGGCGTCGGCTCAGCTCCGTTGCAAGCTTCACGCGCTGCGCCTCGCCGCCCGAAAGCGTCGTTGCCGGCTGACCGATCTTGATGTACCCCAGTCCCACGTCGCACAGCGTGCGCAGCTTGCGCGCGATTTTCGGGTGGTCCTTGAAGAACGCAAGACCCTCCTCCACCGTCATTTCCAGCACGTCGTAAATGCTTTTGCCTTTGTATTTCACTTCCAGCGTCTCACGGTTGTAGCGCTTGCCCTTGCACACATCGCACGCAACGTAAACGTCGGGCAAAAAGTGCATCTCGATTTTAATAATGCCATCGCCCTGGCACGCCTCGCAGCGGCCGCCCTTAATGTTGAACGAAAAGCGCCCGGAGGTAAAACCGTGCATTTTCGCTTCCGGCGTGCTGGCGTACAGCTCGCGGATATCCGTAAACACGCCCGTATACGTCGCCGGGTTTGAGCGCGGTGTACGGCCGATCGGCGACTGGTTGATCTGAATGACCTTGTCGAGGTTCTCCATGCCGCGAATTTCCTTATGCTTGCCCGGCACCGTGCGCGCGCCGTTCAGCTCGCCCGCCAAACGTTTATACAGCACCTCGTTGATGAGCGACGATTTGCCCGAGCCCGAAACGCCCGTGATGCACACGAGCTTGCCGAGCGGAATGTCCACCGTCACGTTTTTCAGGTTGTTCTGCTGCGCGCCGACAATGGTGATTTTCTTGCCGTTTCCTTCGCGTCTGGTCTGCGGCACGGGGATGAACCGCTGCCCGCTCAAATACTGGCCGGTGATGGACTCCGGGCACTTCAAAATACCCTGCACGTCGCCGCTGTAAATCACGTTGCCGCCGTGAATGCCCGCGCCGGGGCCGATGTCCACAATGTGGTCAGCCGCAAGCATTGTGTCCTCGTCGTGCTCCACGACAATGACCGTATTGCCAAGGTCGCGCAGACGCATCAAGGTCGATAGCAGCTTGTGGTTGTCGCGCTGGTGCAGCCGATGGCTCGCTCATCGAGGATATACAAAACGCCCATGAGAGACGAGCCGATGTTCGTCGCCAAGCGAATACGCTGGCTTTCACCGCCGGAAAGCGTCGCCGCCGCACGGGAAAGCGTCAGATATTCGAGACCCCACGTTGCGCAAAAAGCCGAGACGTGAACGAATTTCCTTCAAAACCGCCGCCCGCGATCATCTCTTCGCGCGGGGTCAGCGTCAACGTATCGAGGAACGCCAGCGCGTCCACAACGGAAAGGTCGCAAAAGTCACTGATATTCTTACCGCCCACCGTCACGGCAAGACTCTCTTTGGAAAGACGCTTGCCGCCGCATGCGTCGCACGGCACCGCACTCATGTACGACTCGATTTCCTCCTTGATCCACGAGGAGGACGTGTCGCGGAAACGGCGCTCAAGGTTGTTGATGATGCCTCAAACTCTGTCTCATACGTGCCGCGGCCGTACTCGCTTTTGCGGTGCACTTTAATCTTCTCGCCCTTCGTGCCGTAAAGCAGAATGTCTACAAGTTCCGGTGAGAGGTCGCGGATCGGCGTATCAAGCGAAAAATGGTAGTGCTCTGCGAGCGCTTCCATGTACATCGTCGCAATGGTGCTGCCCTCCATCGCCCAACCGCTGCCTTCAAACCGCCCTTACGAATCGATAAGCGGTCGTCCGGGATGATGAGTGCCGGATCAATGCGCATGAAACGCCGAGACCCGTGCACTTCGGGCACGCGCCCGCAGGGTTATTGAACGAGAACATGCGCGGCGAAAGTTCCTCCATGCTGACGCCGTGCTCCGGGCAAGCGTAGTTTTGAGAGAACAGCGTATCCTCGCCGTCCACCACGTTTACGATAACAAGCCCGCCGGAAAGTCCTGTCGCCGTCTCTACGGAATCCGCCAAGCGCGAGCGGATATCCGGCTTGATGACAAGAGGTCGACGACAATTTCAATGTTGTGCTTCTTATTCTTCTCAAGCTTGATGCTCTCGGAAAGGTCATAAATGATGCCGTCAGCACGCACACGGACAAAGCCACCCTTGCGCGCCGCCTCAAACTCCTTTTGGTGCTCGCCTTTCCTGCCGCGCACCACCGGCGCCAAAACCTGAATTTTCGTGCGCTCCGGCATCTCCATCACCCGGTCGACGATCTGGTCGACGGTCTGCTGGCGGATCTCTCTGCCGCAGACCGGGCAGTGCGGCACACCGATGCGCGCGTACAAAAGACGCAGATAATCGTAAATTTCCGTCACCGTGCCTACCGTGGAACGCGGGTTTTTGGAGGTTGTTTTCTGGTCGATGGAAATGGCCGGCGAAAGGCCGTCAATGTTATCGACATCCGGTTTTTCCATCTGCCGAGGAACATACGGGCATAGCTTGAAAGCGACTCTACATAGCGGCGCTGGCCCTCGGCGTAGATAGTATCAAACGCCAAGGAGGACTTGCCGGAGCCGGAAAGTCCCGTCAGCACGACCAGTCGATCACGCGGCAGCTTTACATTGATATTTTTTAAGTTGTGTTCTCTTGCACCGGTCACGGTGATGTACTTTGAACTCATTTCGCTTTACCCTTTCGTTTCTTCCCTTTTAAAGCTCGATATTTCCACCCACGCGGGGTAAAAGCCGTGTTGAGGGCGATGTTCTGCGAATGTAAATTGGCAAGCACTGTGCCGTAAAACGGCGTTTTGTCGAGCGCTTCGATGCGATCACACAGCAGACTTACAAGTGTTGTGCCGAGTCCATGTCCGCGGTACCGTTCTTTTACGTCGATGCCAACCTGCCACAGTGCGTCCGTGTCTGCCGAAGCACCCGCCAGCGCCGCGATCTCGTCGCCGTCATACGCCGCGAGTGCGAGAACGTCCGGGCGGTCGGGATTTTCTTTTTCGCTTAACGCATTCGGAAATCCGTGTTCGGGTACAACGTTTTCATGCTCGTTTTGTCGAACCATTTAAGTGTAAAGGCATACGGCATTACACGTGTTTTACGCGGCTTGCCGGGCAAAAACATGTGGAAGGTCGGCGACAATGTGTAGTCGTATTTGTTCAGCTCGCGTTCGATGCACAGCAAATGCGGAAGCTCGAACAACCAATACGGGTGCTTGAAGCGCTCGGTATCGCCCGTAAACTCCTTTAAAAACGGATGCAAAACCTCGTTCGCCGTGATAACCACGCCACTGCCGGCTGATGCCATTTGGAAGAACGGCAGCTCATGCGAATAGAGCCGCACGCCATCGGGTTTTGCCGGCGTTGTGACCGTCACTCGGTTTGCTGTAAAGTCTTCTGGCTTTGCATTGTATTCCAGCGCCAATTGACGCATTGTCTCCGTAAAGCATTTCGCCTTGTCGATCATGTCGAACCCCCTATTTTTCCAGCTCCTTGATGCGGTCACGCAGGTAGGCTGCGTGCTCGAACTCAAGCAGCTTTGCTGCCGCCTTCATCTCCTTTGTGAGCTTGTCAATCATCACGCGCTTTTCGGCGGCCGTATACTTCTTCTTTTTCTTCGATTTACCGCCCGCTTCCTCCGCCTTTGTGGAGATTTCCAAAATCTCGGAGACCTTTTTCACGATGGTCTGCGGCACGATGCCGTGTTCTTCGTTGTATTTTTCCTGAATGGCGCGGCGGCGCTCCGTCTCGCGTATCGCGTATTCCATCGACGGCGTGACAAAATCGGCATACATAATGACCTCGCCATGTGCATTTCTCGCAGCACGGCCAATGGTCTGGATGAGGCTGCGTCCGCTGCGCAGGAAGCCCTCTTTATCTGCGTCCAGAATTGCGACGAGCGACACCTCCGGGATATCAAGACCTTCTCTCAACAGGTTGATGCCGACAAGCACGTCAAACTCGCCGAGACGCAGGTCACGAATGATTCCATGCGCTCCACTGTATCGATGTCGTGGTGCATGTAGCGCACGCGGATGCTGTAATTTTCAAGGAAGCCCGTGAGGTCTTCCGCCATTTTTCGTGAGCGTCGTCACGAGAATACGCTCGCCGCGCGCGGTACGCACGTTGATCTCCGAAATAAGATCGTCAATCTGCCCGTCGGTCGGCTTTACCGTGATGCGCGGGTCTAAAAGTCCCGTCGGGCGAATGACCTGCTCCACGACCGCTGCGGATTTTTCCAGCTCCAAGTCGCCCGGCGTGGCGCTGACGAAGACCGCCTGATTGACGTGCGCATAGAACTCATCAAAATTCAACGGGCGGTTGTCATACGCCGAGGGCAAACGGAAGCCGTAATCCACAAGGCTCTGCTTACGCGCGCGGTCTCCGGCGTACATGGAGCGCACCTGCGGCAACGTCACGTGCGATTCATCAACGAACAACAGAAAATCGTCCGGGAAATAATCGAGCAGTGTGCACGGCTGGCTGCCGGGCTTACGGCCCGAAAGCACGCGCGAATAGTTTTCGATGCCCTTGCACATGCCGATCTCGCTGAGCATTTCAATATCATAGCGTGTACGCTGCTCGATGCGCTGCGCTTCGATGAGTTTATCTTCGGACTTAAAGAACTTGACGCGTTCTTCCATTTCGGCCTCGATCTCCTTGAGCGCAACCGCCATTTTTTCACGCGGAACGATATAGTGCGACGCCGGTAGATGGCGACATGCTTTAAATCGCTGACAATCTCGCCCGTGAGCGGCACAACCTCGCTGATGCGTTCGATCTCATCGCCGAAAAATTCGACGCGGATCGCCTTTTCGCTCGATTCCGCCGGGAAAATTTCCACTACATCGCCGCGCACGCGGAACTTATTGCGCGTAAAGTTGATGTCGTTGCGCTCGTACTGGATCTCGACGAGCTTCTGCAAAAGCGCATCGCGGCTTTTTTCCATGCCGGGGCGCAGTGAAATGACCATCGTGCGGTAATCGATTGGGTCGCCTAAGCTGTAAATGCACGAAACGGACGCGACGATGATGACGTCCCGCCGACTCGGAAGCGCACTGGTGGCGCTGTGGCGCAGCTTATCGATCTCCTCGTTGATGGCGCTGTCTTTTTCAATATAGGTATCCGTCTGCGCAATGTACGCTTCCGGCTGGTAGTAATCGTAGTAGGAAACGAAGTATTCCACGGCGTTATCCGGGAAAAACTCGCGGAACTCGCTGCAAAGCTGCGCGGCAAGAGTTTTGTTGTGTGCCAAAACAAGCGTAGGACGATTTAATTCCGCAATGACGTTCGCCATGGTAAACGTTTTGCCGCTGCCCGTAACACCGAGCAGCGTCTGCTCCTTATGCCCCGCGCGGATGGACTCCACAAGCTCTTTGATCGCCTTCGGCTGGTCGCCCGTCGGCTGGTATTTTGACTTCAGTACAAATTTATCCCGCTCCTGCATGGCTTTGCTCCCTCACTGAACTTTCAGAACATACGTTTCACTACGACTTAGTATAACACACGAACACCCGTTTGTCAATGCATTCCGCCGTTTATGTCCGCCGACGTCCTGTGATGTTCGGCTTTTATGTGATGATCTGCCGTTTTAAGGCGGCGATGTCGTGGCGGAGCTTTTGGAGGACGCCGGTCGCGCGCATGGAGAGGTAATCCTCGTCCGTGAAAATGAAGTGGTCGGAGAGGATGACGTCTATACCGGAGAGTGCGAGCTCGATCTCCTTGGTTGTTTGGATGTCCTGCCGTGAGGGCGTGCAGTTGCCGCTTGGGTGATTGTGCGCGAGGTAAACGGCATCGGCGTCGTACAAAAGGCACAGCCGGGCAATCTGACGGATATAGATGGGCACGCCGTGCACAGAGCCCTCGTTAACAATGCCCATGTATTTTAAATACCCCTTGCTGTCCAAAATGGGCAGCACGACGATCTCCATTTTTCTGCCGAAAAATTTGTTCTGCACGGCGGCAAAGGCGGTTTTGGTATCGACAATACGGGTGCGCGCCTGATTTTTCGACTCCATATAGGCACGGAACAGGTCCGGATAAGCGGCGAGCGCACTTGCAAGGCGCGGGCCGACGCCGGGGCACTCCGCCAAAATCTGCGCGGGGGTATCAAACACGTCGCTGAGTTTTCCGTGTCGCTCCAAAAGTGCGGCCGCCGTTGTTTGTGCGGGGCAGCTCGGGTCCAAAAGGTGCAGCGCAAACGCCAAAATATCGAGCTCCGTAGGGTTAGACGTGGTATTCAGCTTTAAAAACTCCGCTTCCTCTTCCCTTTTTCGTCTTGCGGCCATGGTTTTCATTCCTTTCAAATGCTTGAAACCGGGCAGCACCGCCTATGGGTGCCGCCCGGTTTTCAGCGGTCGATATAACGTTCGATAAAGCTGCGCACAGCGCTCCAATAGAGCTTTGGCGCGACGGAGGCAGAAAGGCAGTGGCCTGCACCCGGCACGGTAAGCAACTGCTTGTCGCAGTTTGCGGCTTCGTAAAGGCGATACACCATGGCGCACGGCACGAGGGCATCAGCCTCGCCGTGAATGAACAGCACGGGAATTTTGCAGCGACGAATCTGATTAAGCGCACTCGCTTCGCGAAAGCTATACCCGAACTTCACTTTGGACGCAAGCGACACCGCCGGGATAAACACACCCATTGCGCCGCTGTACAGATCTTTGACAGCGGCTTTGGCCTGATCCCACACAGAGGTGTAGCCACAGTCTTCAATGGCGAGCTTCACCTGCGGCGGCAGTGCTCGCCCGCGTCATCATGACGGTGGCAGCGCCCATGGATTCGCCGTAGAGAAGGATCTGCGCGTCTTTGTCGCGGCGAATAATCTCGTAGATCCAGCCGATGATATCCTTACGCTCCGGCCAGCCCATGCCAATCCAGTCTCCGGCGCTGTCACCGTGGGCGCGGGCGTTCGGCATTAAAATGTTAAATCCGAGGTCATAAAACGACTTGCCGCGGTGGCGCATACACTCTGCGCGGCTGCCGTAGCCGTGGCAGATGATGGCATAGCGGTGGCCTTTGTGCGGAATGAACCATGCAGTGAGGCGCATATTTTCGGGGTTGCGGTACATGACGCGCTTGGCATATTTCTTGAACCATACTGTTGCCGCACGGGTTTCTTCATCGTCCGGCAGCGGGTCTTTGTTCGGCGGGCGGCGGCGCAGGGTATCGTTTAAAACGGCGTTGGAGACAACCGCGGCCGCACCTGCAGCCAATGCTGCGGCGAATAGTGCTTTTTTACCCATAAACACGCACTCCTTTTGGTTTACTTTGTGTGGACAGCGATGACGGTATCGATGTCATCGGGCAGTTTTACAGTGTTGGAAACCTGCACGAACACGACGTCCGGGTAGTTTTCAACGATCCAGTTTTTAAGGGGCTTTATCTCGGTGCCGTCGGAGATGAGACGGATAGACTCAACCTCATCGAGCGAAATGCCCTGCAGCGGGATACCGCCGATGGAATTTTCCATGATGTGATAATAGAGCGTTTTGCCGTTTTGGTGATGCGACCGTTTTCGGGCTTCGGCAGGTCGCAGCCGCCGCAGCCGTAAATGGAATCGGAATTCTTCTGCATCCACGCGCCGATTTTTTCCAGAATCTCGACGGACTCTGCGGGGATATTGCCTCTGGCATCCGGGCCGACATTTAAGAGCATATTGCCGTTTTTGCTGACGCACTCAACGAGCTTTTTGATAATCATTTCGGCGGGCTTAAAGTTCTTATCCTTTGCGCAGTAACCCCAGTTGTCGTTCATCGTGATGCAGGCTTCCCAACAGATATTGCGGCCGCGGCTGTCCTTAAAGCCGGTCTGCGGGATGATCTGCTCCGGGCTGACATAGTCGCCGCTGTACTCGAGCGGTTCGTCCGTTGCGATGGAGCCAAAGCCACTGCCGCTGACCTCCAGACGGTTATCGATGATGATGTCCGGCTGCAGGGAGCGCACCATACGCACGAGCTCCGACGCACGCCACGCTTCTCCGGTGAGGTCGTCGTAGGAAAAGTCGAACCACATCATATCGAGCTTGCCGTAGTTTGTGCAGAGCTCGCGCACCTGACCGTGCATGTAATCAAGGTAGTTATCAAAGTTATAGGGCTTATCTTTATAGGCAGTGTTGTTGCGCATGGGGTGCTGGCGGTCGCGTAGGCGGGGTAATCCGGGTGGTGCCAATCGAGCAGCGAATAATAAAGACCGACCTTGATGCCTCTGCGCGGAACGCGTCGAGATACTCACGCACGATGTCTTTGCCGTAAGGCGTGTTCGTGACCTTCCAATCGGTAAGAGCGGAATCAAACAGGCAGAAGCCGTCGTGGTGCTTTGCAGTGAGCACGGCGTACTTCATGCCGGCCTGCTTTGCAAGGCGCGCCCACTTTTTCGGGTCAAAATCTTTCGGATTAAACTCGTTGAAAAACGGGATGTAGTCCTCCTCCGGAATCTCTTCCGTGGAGCGCACCCACTCGCCGCGCGCAGGGATGGCGTAAAGGCCCCAATGGATGAACATGCCGAAGCGGTCGTGGGTAAACCACTGCATACGCTTATCATATTTTTCTCTATCAAATTTATACATACAAACTCCGTCCTTTCGCCCGCTATTTCGGGGATTCTTACTGTGATTGTATCATTTGCCCGGCTTTTGTAAATAGATATTCGCGCGAAAAAAGGAAGAAAAGCGCCGCGCAAACAGCACGGTAGATACGCGTGAGCGCGACACCCTATCCCCCTGCAATTATAGAGTAACCCCGTTGCCTCTTTTAAATCGGGCGG
>ENA-OQLB01000405-OQLB01000405.1-human-gut-metagenome-genome-assembly--contig:-NODE-405-length-25304-cov-1.952020_pt1 | contig 25304 bp, 28 predicted proteins | sample MGYA00242656_ERZ504813 | MGnify/ENA primary metagenome ERZ504813 (study PRJEB26092, sample SAMD00036388) | human gut metagenome | host: Homo sapiens | study: EMG produced TPA metagenomics assembly of... | reverse complement strand
GAATTTAACATCTGAAATTGCATCTTCTTTTGCCACATTTTTTCCCGTGTAGACTATAAGTTGGTAACCCAGCAAGTGCAGGCTCTAAGTAAATTAATTGTTCCGGGGCAATTCCCAATTCTGTTGGAGCATAATTTGTGAGATATTGAGAATATTCTTTATTCTCAACAACTTTCGTTTGCATGCGTCTTGTATTTGAACAGGTAAGTAATGTCTGAAGTTCGGAAGTATCATATTCCCTATACAAGGTTACTAAAAACACAGCAACTATAATAATAGAAAAAAATCTATATTTTTTTGTTTTCACTAAACTTTTCTCCCGTTTCCGCTAATATCCATTGTACCAATCATATTTACAATGTCTTTTGTATTCACACACCCCTTAACTTCGCATTTGGAATGTTCCTCTTCACAATTTCCAGCGCCTGTTCCATAATCTCTTTTGTATACCCCTTCATTCCGGGGCAGATCAAATCTCCGGAATCTACAAAGCTCTGCAGATAATATTGTTTTGCCCCCTTGATCCATCGCCCGATAGCAGCAAAAATCTTCCCTTTTATGGAACTGCCGCACAACCGTGGTGCGAAATTCATAGGGAACATCCCCGGACATCAGAAAATCCACACTCTGAAAAATATTGGACATATCATATTCTTCAATTCCAATGGTCGTACCATACTTATCAGGAGCATTTTTGATATCCATTGCTACATAGTCCACAAGCCCCTGTTCCCACCAGCCGTCTCACGACGCCAATTACATTGCTGCCGTTGGTACTCCAGCTTGACCTGATAACCGAGCTCTTTCACTTTCCGGATAAACTCTTCGATATCCGGCTGAAGCAGAGGCTCGCCTCCGGTAATGCACACACCATCCAGAATCCCCTGCCGTTTCGCAAGGAATGAAAACACTTCCTCCTCGGAAATTGCTGCCGCCGCATCTACGTGTGTCACCAGAGAAGCATTATGACAGAACGGACAGCGGAAATTACATCTTGCCGTAAAAATCGTACACGCCACTTTTTCCGGATAATCTAACAGTGTCATTTTCTGAATTCCATGAATCTCCATCGCCGTTTCCCCCTCATGCCTGTCACTTTACTCTACATATTTCTGGATTTTTCCGCACACACACGCATTGCCTCGATAATAGCACTTCGAAAACCGCGCTCTTCCAGTACCTGCACTGCTTCGATCGTTGTTCCCGCAGGAGAACATACCATGTCTTTGAGTTCACCCGGATGTTTTCCGGTCTCCAGGACCATCTTGGCGCTTCCCATCACTGCCTGAGCGGCAAACTTATACGCCTGAGGTCTTGGCATTCCATCTGCCACTGCCGCATCTGCATTGCTCGATCATCATAAATACATATGCCGGAGAACTTCCGCTTGCAGACACAACTGCATCGATCAGATGCTCTGATACGACTTCTACCTCTCCGAAAGAGCGCAGGATTGTCAGCACTTTTTCCAACTCTTCTTTTGTAACCAGAGCATTTGCACACGCTGCCGTCATCCCTGCACCGACCATTGCCGGTGTATTCGGCATGGTGCGCACGATCTTGACATCTTTTCCAAACTGCCCCTGCAGCCATTCCAGAGTTTTTCCCGGAGCAAGGGTGACAATTACCTGCTCATCCGTGATCTCATCTCTGATCTGTGCGATCGTCTGTTCATAATACTGAGGTTTTACAGAAAGAACCACGATCTCTGCCTTTGCCGCCTCCCTGTTGTCATCTGTCACACAGATTCCATAAAGAGAATGTACCTTTTCTCTCCCTGCTTCCAAAATATCCGAACCGATGATCTCTTCCGGTTTTAATACCCCGTTTTTAATAATGCCCCCCATAATGGCGCCTGCCATATTTCCTGTTCCGATAAATCCTAATTTCATCCTGCTTCTCCCTGTCCTTTCTATGCTATTGTCCAAGTTCTTCTTTCCTTCATTTTACGGTAAACGCTTTTTCTTCCTCCAACGGTATCTCCTTTGTATCGATCCATTCGATGGAAATAAACTGATTCTGATTCAATCCCACCAGAAGTTTATTGATCAGAGCTTCCCGTCCCTGTACTTCCATGGTCACTGTTCCGTCCCATTCATTTCTCGCCCATCCGGTCAGTCCCAGAGACAATGCAAGATATTTTGCAGTATAACGAAATCCTACGCCCTGAACCTTTCCATGAACGACAAAATGTTTTCTCACTTCCAACATTTCATCACCACTTTCTGCTGTTTCTGTGTCCAACTTATCACACCGTATCACCCCTGTCAATATTTCAGACTGAAACAATAAACCTCTATGTTTAAAACTGTGCTATAATAAAAAAATATAAAAACATTTTTTCAGAAAGGAGTCAACCTGATGGATCCATATCTCTGCTCCCTGATCGACCAACTGGAACAGGAACATACCCTCAGCGCTTCCCAATGGATACAGCTGCTGAACGGACGCACACCGGAACTTGCCGCATATCTCTTTGAAAAATCACGCCGTGCACGGATCCGGTTCTACGGGCATACGGTCTACATCCGTGGATTGATTGAATTTACCAACTACTGCAAAAATAATTGTTATTACTGCGGGATCCGCAGCGGCAACACACATGCACATCGCTATCGGCTGACAAAAGAGGATATCCTCGCCTGCTGTGCGGATGGGTACAAACTTGGATTTCGTACCTTTGTCCTGCAAGGCGGAGAAGATCCATGGTATACAACGGATCGATTATCCTACCTGGTCCACACAATCCGCACCATGTACCCGGACTGTGCCATCACACTTTCTACTGGAGAAGCAACTAAGGCAGAATATCAGCAGCTTTTTGATGCAGGCGCTGACCGTTTCCTTCTGCGCCATGAGACCCACAATGCAGACCACTACCAACAGCTGCATCCGCCGCGTCTATTGGCATCCCACAGACAGCAATGTCTCTGGGACCTGAAAGAAATCGGCTATCAGGTGGGAACCGGCTTTATGGTAGGCTCTCCCGGTCAGACAAGTAAACATCTGGCTGAAGATCTGTTATTTCTCAAAGAATTAAATCCTCAAATGGTGGGGATCGGTCCTTTTATCCCGCACATGATACACCGTTCGCTGCACAAAAAGCGGGGACTCTGGAGCTGACCTTGTTTCTTCTGGGACTCATTCGCCTGATGCTTCCAAAAGTACTGCTCCCGGCAACCACTGCCCTTGGAACCATTGCCCCCAACGGACGGGAACTTGGTATTTTATCCGGGGCCAACGTGGTCATGCCAAACCTCTCCCCAAAACAGGTACGAGGCGATTATCTGCTCTATGACAATAAGATCAGTACCGATGCAGAAGCAGCCGAATGCCGTGCAGAGCTGGAGCAGCGTATGCAGTCCATCGGCTATCAGGTAATCACTGACCGGGGAGATTCTTTAAACATCACCCCTTAACAACTTTCTTTTTTTTATTTTTACAATTGGAGGAATGACTTATGTATGATGTATATTCAAAACATGCGGATGATTTTATCAATCACGAAGAGATTTTAGAAACGCTTGCCTATGCGGATGAGAACAAAGCCAATGAAGCGCTCATTGATTCAATCCTGGAAAAAGCACGTCTGAGAAAAGGACTTTCTCACAGAGAAGCGTCCGTTCTTCTTGCCTGCCAGATGGAAGAAAAAAATCAGGAAATCTACAAACTGGCAGAGCAGATCAAAAAGGATTTCTACGGGAACCGGATCGTCATGTTCGCACCGCTCTATCTGTCCAACTACTGCGTAAACGGCTGTACATACTGCCCGTATCATCTGAAAAACAAACATATCGCAAGAAAACAGCTGACCCAGGAGGAAATCCGCAAAGAAGTCATTGCACTGCAGGATATGGGGCATAAACGTCTGGCGCTGGAAGCCGGAGAAGATCCCGTACGCAACACGATGGAGTACTATCTGGACAGCATCAACACCATTTACAGCATCAAACACAAAAACGGCGCCATCCGACGAGTGAACATCAATATCGCAGCAACCACTGTGGACAATTATCGTCTGCTCAAAGAAGCCGGGATCGGCACCTATATCCTGTTTCAGGAGACGTATCACAAGGAGAGTTATCTGACCCTCCATCCGACCGGACCGAAACATGACTACAATTATCATACCGAAGCAATGGACCGCGCCATGGAAGGCGGTGTTGATGATGTGGGAATCGGAGTTTTATTCGGACTGGACAAATACCGCTATGAATTTGCAGGACTTCTGATGCACGCAGAGCATCTGGAAGCTGCTTTCGGCGTTGGTCCGCACACGATCAGCGTACCGAGGCTTCGTCATGCGGACGATATCAATGCCGATGAATTTGACAACGGTATTGATGATGATACCTTTGCAAAGATCGTGGCATGTATCCGCATTGCCGTTCCTTACACCGGTATGATCATCTCCACCCGAGAAAGTCAGAAATGCAGAGAACGGGTTCTGCACCTTGGCGTCTCCCAGATCAGCGGAGGCTCCCGTACCAGCGTTGGCGGTTACTGCGAGCCGGAGCCGGATGACGCAAATCTGAACAGTTTGACGTCAGTGATACCAGGACGCTGGATGAAGTCGTGCGCTGGCTGATGGAGATGGATTACATTCCAAGTTTTTGTACTGCCTGCTATCGGGAAGGCCGCACCGGAGACCGCTTCATGTCTCTTTGCAAGAGCGGTCAGATCCAGAACTGCTGCCATCCAAATGCACTGATGACACTCAAGGAATACCTGATGGACTATGCTTCACCGGAGACAAAAGCCATCGGAAACCGTCTCATTGCGAAAGAAGTCGGAAACGTCCCAAATGAAAAAGCTCGTGCTGTGGTTCTGGAGAATCTTCGCTGATCGAACAGAACAATCGCCGGGATTTCCGTTTCTAACAGAAAGGAGCATCTTTATGAAACTCAACCAGACCCCTTCTGCCGAACGTATCCACATCGGGATCTTCGGAAAAAGAAATGCCGGAAAATCCAGTCTGATCAATGCCCTCGCCGGACAGCCGGTATCCATTGTTTCAGATTTTAAGGGAACCACCACAGATCCGGTCAAAAAAGCAATGGAGCTCCTTCCTCTGGGGCCTGTTGTTCTGACCGATACTCCGGGACTGGATGATACCGGAGAACTCGGAACCCTGCGTATCGAAAAAACACAACAGATTTTAAATACCACAGATATTGCGCTGCTTGTCATTGACGGGCAGCTTGGCATAACTGAAGAAGATACCCGGATCTTACAGCAAATCCGCCAAAAACAGATTCCTTTTGTGATCGCTGTCAATAAAATGGATCTTACCATAGCTTCTCCTGTTCTTCCGGATGAAATTTCCCGGGAGCAGATCCTGTATGTCAGCGCTGCCGCGGGAACACACATCCACGAACTAAAAGAACTGCTTGCAAAACAGCTCGGACAGACACCAAAAACCCGAAAAATCGTGGGAGTCTCATCCATCCCGGAGACTTGTCGTGCTGGTCATTCCCATTGACAAAGCTGCTCCGAAAGGCCGCCCTGATCCTGCCCCAGCAGCAGACCATCCGGGATATTCTCGATCACGGAGCAACCGCAATTGCAGTGAGAGATAGTGAGCTTTCAGAAACGCTTAAAAACCTTGGAAGATCACCTGCTCTTGTCATCACAGACAGTCAGGTCTTTGATACCGTCGCCAAAATCGTGCCAAGAGAAGTACCGTTGACCTCTTTTTCGATTTTATTTGCCAGATACAAAGGAAATTTAGAACTTGCCGCCCATGGTGCACAGACCCTGAAAACATTAAAAGACGGGGATCATGTACTGATCTGCGAAGGCTGCACCCATCATCGGCAGTGCGAAGACATCGGAACTGTCAAACTGCCCAGGATGCTAAAACAGTTTACACAGAAAGATTTGCAGTTTACATTTACAAGCGGAACGGATTTTCCGTCAGATCTGTCTCCTTATCAGGTAATCATCCACTGCGGCGGATGCACGCTGACAGAAAAAGAAATGCAGTATCGATTAGATTGCGCCAGAGAACAGGGCATTCCAATTACGAATTATGGAATTGCCATTGCGTATATGCGAGGGATTTTAGAGAGAAGTATGGAGTTATTTTAAAAAACAGGGGCAATCTGCCCCTGAATAAACTTAAAGTCAGTTTTGTGTAAAATTCGATATTTGCTCATTTATAGGTATACAATTTATTTTTCCAATTTGTCAATTAAGTAAATTTCTAATGTCGGCTTATCCGTTGGTGTACTATGGAAATAAGAAAATTTGATTTTCTCACCAACCATTGAGGAATCAATTTTATACTCACCTGCAGGACCTGTGAGAATTAAAGTAACCTCATCGTATAAAAATCGATTATTTGTATCATCTACTTGTACTATGGCTTCTTTTTATCAGAATGGTATTCCAACAAAGTACCTGTATCTGATAAAAGATGAGCATCTGACATTTGTGATATGTCTCTATTTGGGGATGTTTCTTTATTTTCTTTACTCAATATCGAAGCTCCTATTATGATTGATAAAAATCCAAAAATAATAGCGGTAATAATTTTTCATAGAACTCCTTCCTTGAAAATAAAAAAATAAGAGTTTTCTAATATCCATCTTTTATTCCATATTATTCTATAATTAAAATAAAAACAAGTCTTGTTATTTTGAAATAAACAAAAATCCCTGATGATATATGGATTAATTATTATATAGAATGCAAAAAAACGCGGATTACCTTTGGCTATTCGGAGGTTTTTTTGATTCAAAAGGAACATTTTATTTCCGGAAGTTCTGCTTATGCAAATCATGCAGGTAAAAATACAGATTGCGTATAACAAAAAAAGACCCGGTCAGGAGCATATCACTGCGCCATAGGTGAATCTGCTCTCTTGACCGGATTTTCAGTTTTTATCCATGTTTTTTCTTTTTTCTGTATATCACTGCTCCAAGAGCTGCAATTCCTGCCACAAACAAAGCCGCAGCATATGGAATATAATTGATATCATCTCCTGTCTGAATCGGTTTTGTTTTGTCTATATGTTTCCCATTATCCTGACCAGCAGCCGACGTACTGTTCTGTTCCTGACTTCCATTTCATCACTATTTGCTTCCGGATCCTCTGTTTGCGGATTTTCCACTTCCGAATCTCCTGATTCAGCTTTTTCAAAAATAGCCTCTGTAACGCCTGATGATACTGCTGTAATCTTATCATAAATGATCGTTCCTGTTACCATACCATCGTCTCCGATTGCATCTGTTCCGGGAATTGCATTTACCCACAGTCCAAAGGATGTAATGCTTGTCTTATCCTGTGCAAGTCCTCCTGCCGGATTTCCCTGCGTATCTCTCTCTACAAAATCTGTAAATGGTATCGTCACTTTGATTGGAACAGTGCCATCATTTTCCGCATAAGCCTCATATTCGTTCAAATATGTTTCATATACCTTACCATTTGCCGTCAGCTGGATAACTACTTTCTGATGTTTTCCATCCGGTATTGTATAGAATTGAAGTGCATCACAGTCAGACCAGTTAACTTCCTTTGAAATCGTAGCTCCCGCCCATCCGTTCGATGTCTCATTATATACAAACTTCATCGCATACTTGCCGTCAAATACCTGTCCTTTTTCTGCTGTCAAAGCCAGATTAATGGTGCATCCGGTATCTTTATTCACTGCCCAGTAATTTGTAAGCATACTGTCCACACCATAGTAATTTTCAAATCCATCAATTTCATATGGATCTTCTTCTGGTATCGCAATATTATAGAGTACACCTATAGATGCGATCACTTGTCCGTCTGCTGTCAGTTCAAGCGTACCTTCTGCCGACTCACCCAGCTCTTTAATGTTTCTGCTGTCAACTGAGCACTGCTGTACCATCTTTCAGTTCTGCAGTAATCGTCTGCTCTGTCTCTCCTTTTAATACAACGCAATCTGCGAGTTTCTGAACTGCCATTTACCTGTGCAGTAAGCTGCGTTGCTCCAGTATACGACTTCCCGCCACAGGAGCCGTGATATAACCGTATACTCCTTTTGCCGGTGACTGAACCTCAGGTGCATTAATATTGGCAAGAATATTTTTCTGATCCGATGCAAAAATTGAACGATTATCATTAAAAAAGCTTATAAACCCATCGAGTGTTTCGTGACCATGCAGTGTTCCGTCATTGTTCACGGAATCTACATATGGTGTATAATACCCGTCCTTTTTTCCAAAATTTGCCCAAAGAAGAAAATAAGATGCATTACTTTCTGACACTACATCCAGCACCATATTATACCAATTAAGATTTTTGTTTCCTGTCTCGTGAAGAACTGTCTGATTATGTCCGGGATCCGCACTGCTGCATGCAAGTCCTGTTTCTGTCACTGCCATAAGCTTTCCATGTTCATCAGCAAAATTTTGTACTATTTCAAGCTGCTTCCTTAAATTTCCAAACCACACCTCTTCTTTATCATCCACGGGATCCATATCATACATATCGAACCCGATTACATCCACATATTCATCGCCGGGATAACGGATTCCATACTCTTCTTCTGAAACCGCCTCACTCCCCGGTCCGTACAGATAAAGAAAATTGTGTACCTCTTTTTTATCTCTGAGATATTCTACTGTATATTTATATACGCTCTTATATGTTTCTGCATCACAAAACGCAGCGCCCCACCAGAACCAGCTGCCCGTTGCCTCATGAAACGGTCGAAACATTACCGGTCCATCTACACGGCCCGCAAAATCAGCGATCATATCAAGATATGCATTAAATATTTCATTATATTTTCCTCCCGGAAGAATCTGGTTCATTGTATCTCCGGTCAGTGTGTTCGGCGTATATACAGAAAAATCATATTTTGCATAGGAAGGATCTGTCTGCGGATCATAATTTGGATTTTCTTTTACCAGAGAAAAGTTTGGTGTATGAGAGGACAGTGTAATGACTGATCCATTGGCAATGTTGTAATTTGCAAGCTTAGCCGCAGCCTCCACGTTGGCTTCTTCTATTGATTGCCCCTGTGTATCTACCGCCTCAAATCCCGGTTTTCCCGCCATCTCACTGTTGTACTTTTCAGCACTGTATTCGTTTCCTGTAACCGATAACGTATCCATACCTACAATTCCTGCATATGCACCTGTTACATCATAAGTGTCTGAATTAGAAAGTTCTGCACTTCCGGCCTTATGCCATGTATCATTCTGGTGCCCATAGATGATGCTATCTGTCTTTCCCATTGCCTGAAGATACTGATAAAGTGCCACTGTCTCTCCTGTTGCAGATGGATCTGTAATTGAAACCGATGAAGCATATTCTCCTGATTCTGATGTTCCATCCTTTTTAACCACTGTCAATGCACTCCCATTTGAACTTACCGGATTCCCACTGTTGGCTGCAAGTGTGGAATCGACACTTGTATCCGGCTGTTCGCTCTCATCTCCTGTTTCACTGTCCTTTGCCTCAAATTGAATATTATCAATCCATACTGCTCCAGAATATCCGGTATTGCATCCTACAATCTTGACTGCAAGATCTGTGACCGCATCAGATCCAATTGCAGGAAAGCCAAACACTGCCCTCGCCTTTGTCAATCCTGTTCCTTCCTCTTCCTGTACATCGATAAGACTTGTGTTCACATCGATTCCACAATTGGAATAAAACGCCAGCTTCAATTCTCCTTCTGTCAGTTTTTCTGTCTCATACCAAATATCCATAGAAATTTGTGTTACACCAGACAGATCGATCCCCTCTTCGCTCTTCCAACATGCTGCTATATTGCTCCAGTTCTTGTCTGCATCCTGACTGAAATCAACCGCTATCTTCATGCGTCCGTTTTCTGTATCTGACTCTAGCGTTGGCTTGGCTCCATTATATTGATATTCCCAACCTTCTCCATAGTACCAACCTTCTATTCCATCCTCAAAATTAAAATCATACCTTGTATTGAACAAATCTTCCGCCGCCTGTACACGCGACATATGAAAACCAGGAGTTACAGATCCCGTTAAAAGCACTCCCGCCAAAACGATTGCCATCAATTTCGTAACTATTTTTCTTTTCATAACTTTTCTCCTATTTTATCCGGATCGCTCATTCACATATTTCCCGTCAAAATATCTTTCCCTTAAAAATGATCCTACAGCAAGCCTGCCGCACCTATTATACCCGCATTATTTCCAAGCACAGCCTCTTCAATCTCCGGAACATCTCCCCTTTCTCCGCCAAAACACTCTTCTCTTAAAATCCTGCGAAGTGGTACAAGAAGAGACTCTCCCTGTCCGGAAATTCCTCCGCCCAGCAACACAAGCTGCGGTCGAAAGATATTCACAATATTTACGATTCCAAGACCAAGCCTGCGGATATAGGTCTCTACTACTTCTTTCATGGCCGGATCTCCCTGCTTTGCCAGAGCAAAAATTTCTGATGGGGTCAACTCTTTTTTAGAGATGCGTTTTGCCTCTCTTTTCAGTGCAGTTGCGGATGCATATGCCTCCAGGCATCCTCGCCGCCCACAGGTACAAGGTTCTCCATTTTCCACAATCACCATATGACCCAGTTCACTTCCGCCGATTCCTCTGCCCTCATAAATCTCGCCATCCAGAACTACTCCGCCTCCAACACCAGTTCCCAGTGTGATCATAACCACATCACTGCACTCTTTTCCTGCTCCTGCTATTGTCTCCCCTAACGCTGCACAATCCGCATCATTTGCAATTTCCACCGGAATCGGAAGATATGTTGACATCTCCTTTACCAGCGGCACGTCTTCCCAACGAATATTATTAGAATAGCGGACGATTCCTTTCTTACGGTCTACGGTTCCGGGAACACCGATTCCAACGCCAACACATTGTTCCATGGCAATCCCGTTCTTATCCAGAATAGAAAGTGCGGTTTCTGCCACTGTACGGATTACTTCATCTGCCGGACGCTCTGCTTTTGTCGGAATGCATACAGAATCAAGCAGCTTGTTGTGCACATCCACAAGCCCGATTTTTGTGTCTGTTCCACCAATGTCAATACCGATCCGCACCCGGGTGCCGCCCTTTGCACGGGATTGTTGTGATCAGCGCATCACAGCTTCCTTCTATTACATATGCTCCGCTTCCCGCAGGAAGAAACAAACTGTCTCCTTTCTGATAAGCACTTTATTTCCACATGAGACAACTCCCTCTCCGTCAAGGATCAGTATGCTGACAAAAGATTCCTCTGAAACAGTGCCTTCCACCCTGCACATCATCCGGCCATCCAGATTCAACTTGTCTACTGTAAAATAATCGCAGTCTGCCACATGGGGATAACTGCTCCTGCTTTTGATCAGAGGCACTCGGTTGGTAACAGCGATTGCCTTCTCTATATGCAAATCGCGCTTTTTCCCATCTTTTCCCACTCTCCCGTAATCGTAAACCCGATAAGTGACATTGGAATTCTGCTGTATCTCCGCAATCAGAATATCCTTTCCGATTGCATGAATCGTACCCGACTCTATGAACAAAACATCTCCTTTTTGTACTGGTACTGCATTGAGCACTTCCAAAAGTGTGTCCTCCTGGATCCTTCTTGCAAATTCTTCTTTGCTGACTTCTTTTTTAAATCCATAATAAAGAAACGCTTCTTTTCCGGCATCCACTACATACCACATTTCTGTTTTTCCATATTGCCCTTCATTTTTAAGGGCATATCTGTTATCCGGATGAACCTGAATAGATAAATCCTGCTTTGCATCAATAAATTTAGTCAAAATGGGGAAATCACGAAACCTCCTGCAGTTGGTTCCCAACACTTCTTTCCCTTCCGCCTCTATGTACTCCTCCAGTGTTTTACCTGCATATGCACCATTTACAATCGTGGAAGGACCGTCCGGATGACAGGACAATTCCCATGTCTCCGCAAGAATTTCTCCGTCATATTCTTTTCCGTATTCTTCCACAAGCCTGTGTCCGCCCCACAAATAATCCTTACAGCTCGGCTTCAGTTTTAAAACGCTCATACTCTCACTCCTCTTTTAAAGATCCCTTCCATTTGTTTGAATGACGTCTCTGTACCAGTATGCTGAATCTTTTAAAATTCTCTCCTGTGTTTCAAAATCAACATATACGATACCAAACCGCTCCGCATAGCCTTTTTCCCACTCAAAATTGTCCATGAGCGACCACTGGAAATATCCGCGCAGATCAATCTCTTCTGCGGCGCGCTTCAACTCATGCAGATATCTGGCAAGGAAATCAATCCTGTTCGGATCATGGACTCTCTGATCCAATGACACAACATCATGACATGCCATTCCGTTCTCTGTAATATATATAGGTTTCTTATATCTCTCATAAAGAAATTTAGGCCCCCAATACAGACACTCCGGTGTTACCGGCCAGTTGACCGCAGTTTTACCGGCTCCCGGCACACGCCCGACCTCCTCAGGATTTCCATCTGCGCCCATGCGGAATGCTCTTCCATTATAAATATTCTGCCCGTACACATCGATCGGCTCAGAAATAAGACGCATATCCTTCTCCGTGATCTTCGGAAGATATTTCTCATATTTTTTCAGCCCTTCCTCCGGATACTTTCCAAGAAGAACCGGATCTGACCACCATGCCACATTCCATGTCCAGTTCGAATCATCTTCCGGCATGGAGAAATATTTCTTTCTGGCAGCTTCAATATCCTCCGGACGGTCAGAAGCCGGATAAATGATGCCACTGGTCGGAGCATAACCTATAGTCAATGGCTGTTTTGCGTGCTGCCTTAACATCTGAACTGCTCTGCCGTGCGCACGCAGCGCATTATGCGCCATTTCAAAGGTATCCCGTACAGCACTTCAATCCAGGCGCGTGTACCCCTGTCAGAAAACCAAGACCTACAAAACACTGGGGTTCATTTAATGTAAAGAAATGGGTTACTCTGTCACTGAAGCGCTCTGCCACCAGTCCGGCGTACTCTCCGAACCACTCCGCAATATCTCTGTTCATCCAGCCGCCCTTTTTGTACAGCTCATATGGCAGTTCCCAGTGATACAACGTAATATAAGGTTCAATATTATTCTCTATCAGAGCATCGATCAGATCGCTGTAAAACCGTATTCCTTCCTCGTTTACTCTCCCTGTCCCCTCGGCAGAACACGTGTCCAGTCAATAGAAAACCGGTATGCCTTCAATCCGATTTCTTTCATAATGCGTACATCCTCGCGAAAACGGTGATAATGATCGCATGCGGTCTCTCCTGTATGCCCGCCATATACCTTTCCGGATTCTTTTGTATACACATCCCAAATATGCATTCCCTTGCCTGCTCCTTTTACACCGCCCTCAATCTGATAAGCGCTGGTAGCTGCACCCCAGACAAAATTGTCAGAAAATCCCATATGTAATTCCTCCTGTGCCCTCTGTTTTTCTATTTCTCTGCCTGATACATTTACTCTGCCAGTGACTCCACTGCCTTTGTCAACACCTTTCGCTTCTCTGCGGCATCTGCATCACTGGTTCCTTTTACACCGATATAAAATTTGATTTTGGGTTCTGTTCCTGACGGACGGATACAGCACCATGCTTCATTCTCCAATTCAAAGTAAAGCACATTCGATTTCGGAAGTCCTGTGACTGTCTGTACTCCTGTCACACAATCCTTTACAATATCTTCTCTGTAGTCCCGAAACCTCATCACCTTCAATCCGCCGACCTTTTCCGGTATATTTTCCCGAATTTGTTCCATCATGGACTGGATCTTCTTTGCACCTTCCTGCCCTTTCAGCGTCACTGTACAAAGCCCTTCCTGGTAATATCCATATTTTTGAAAAAGATTCTCCATCTGATCACAAAGCGTAATCCCCTGATGTCTGCAGTACGCCGCCACTTCACAAAGCGCCATCACTGCTGCAACTGCATCCTTATCTCTTGCGTGTGTTCCTACAAGACATCCATAGCTTTCCTCATAACCAAACACATATTCATAATCTTGCTTCTGCTCAAAAAACTTGATCTGCTCCCCAATGTATTTGAATCCCGTAAGCGTCTCAATGAGTGTCATGCCATAGTCCTTTGCAATCTCTTTTGACATCTTGCCTGAAACAATCGTTGTTACTACAGCACCATTTTCGGGCAAAGTTCCCTGTTCTTTCCGCTGTGACAATATATATTCCAGAATCAGCATACCCGACATATTTCCGGTAAAACTCTGATATTCTCCTGTCTTTGTATTTTTTGCATACACTCCGAGCCGGTCTGCATCCGGATCTGTTGCCAGTACAATATCTGCATCCTTTTCTTTGGCAAGCTTTAATGCCAGACAAAAACGCATTTTTATCTTCGGGATTTGGATAAGACACCGTCGGAAAATCCCCGTCCGGAAGCTCCTGCTCTTTTACTACGTATACATTTTCAAAACCAAGCTCTTTTAGAATCCTGCGTACCGGTATATTTCCGGTTCCGTGAAGTGGCGTATAAACAATCTTCAGGTTCTGCGCTTCTTCTCTGATAATCTCCGGATGGATGACAAGAGACTTCAACGCTTTCATATACTGATCATCTATCTCATCTCCGATTACCTGATACAAACCTGCCGCCTCTGCTTCTTTTCTACTCATCGTCTTTGCACCTGCATAATCTGTTACCGCATTGACTTCTTCGATGATCTGCACATCTTTTGGATACGTAATCTGAGCTCCGTCCTCCCAGTACACCTTGTATCCATTATATTCCGGTGGATTGTGACTTGCAGTGATCACGATCCCTGCCGTACATCCAAGTGTTCTAAGTGCAAACGAGAGCATCGGTGTCGGACGAAGTGATGAAAAAACATAAGCTTTAATTCCATTTGCCGCAAGGCAGAGCGCTGCTTCCTGTGCGAACTCCAAAGACATGTTTCTGGAATCAAATGCGACCGCCACACCTTTTTTTTCAGCATTCTCTTTGAGGATAAAATTTGCAAGCCCCTGTGTTGCCTTTCTTACCGTGTAGATATTCATCCGGTTTGTGCCGGCACCAATGATTCCGCGCAGACCTCCCGTACCGAATTCGAGTTCCTTGTAGAACCTTTCTTCAATTTCTTTTTCGTCATCTGCAATCCTTCTCAGTTCATTCTTTGTATTCTCATCAAAATACGGATTTTCCAGCCAATCCTCATATCGTTTTTTTGCATCCATCTTTCATTTCCTCCATTTTCCCTGTCAGCAGTTTTCTATGCGATAATCAAAGCCATCAGATACAACGGCTCTGCATTCTCAAACTCATCTGGAAGTACTCTGATCTCTACCGTATGTTTTCCATACTCGCCATGATGAAGCACCGGCTCCAGATACAGGCAGTCTCCCCAATCCTCATCAAAGTTTCCATCCAGCAACACCGGATGTTTTGTATCCCCATCCAGAATCAGCTCTGCCTTTCTCGCCGGGTGTCGGATTGTCTTTCGATACTGAACTGCAATACAAGATGCCTCTGTCTCAAATAACAGACGATCTCCCTCTTTGCTGCCGATCCAGCCGTTCTTGAAATGATCCAGATGCCCTTCTTTCTCGTTAGTATCTGCCCGAAATCCATCCAGCCTTGGACAGATTTCCCTGATCGTAAGTCTCTGTGCCCTTTCATATGCATTATCCGTCATCGCAGACGGCAAAGATGTCTGTTCCTCATCTTCCCACATTGATTTTCTTACGTTTTCCAGATATGCTGTAATCTCCGATGCCACAAGAGCATGTCCTTTGTCATTCGGATGAATCCGTCAGGTGATATTTCTTCCCGTATAAATTCTCCGGCTTTTATTCGTTTCCACACCGTATCTTTTATACTCACATAGGCAGACGATACCATTCTCCGATCTGATTGTGATACTCCTGTGCATTCTTTCCCGTATCATAAAAAACATTATTTAAAAGCAAAACTGCCGGAACCGAACTCCATGTCAGCATTCTTCGAACGAGCCCTTCATACGTTTCCTGAAAGAATTTTTCCGGCTCATCATTCACAGAAAAATCTACCACTACAAAATCCGGCTGATACATCAACATATCTGTTACCACGCGGGATACCCCATAATGAGAAGTTGTACCTCCAATCCCCCCATTTACATAATGCAGTTTTGCTTTTGGAAATGTCTTCTCCCACCATTGAAATACCCGATATGCATAACAATATTCATGCTTTGTAGCAAGGCTGTCCTGCGTAATCGAACCACCAAAAAATCCCAGAGTAACATCCTCTCCGGCTTCCGCCCGTCTCATACATGCTTTCAATCTTGTAAGATCTGATTTATACATATTTTTTCCGCCTTTCTCAGATACAGAAATCTTCATATCCGTACTTCTTTCATTACCACTCAATATCCAGATTTTCAATATATGCAGATAATTCTTCTGCCATCTCCTCTGCTTCAGGAATCCTCAAATGTCCCGGAGTTCCCTTGCCATTGCGCCGAAACATAAAATGGCGGATTTTTTCATCCTGTATCTTTCTGCAGACTTCCTCCACAGACCGATCCCATGCGGATCATGCTCCAACAGTGTTGTGATACATATGATCCATGCATTTGGATATTTTTCTCTGATCCTGCCAAGTAGCTTTTCGTAATTGCTTCTCCAATGCAGTGCTTTTCACCGTCATAATCTTCTTTCATATAGTCATCCGGATGATTGTCATTCTGACCAATCGCAATGATCACAACCTGGGGTGTATACTCTTCAAAACTCCAGTCTGTCTGTTTTCCAAATACCGGATTGTAGTGTATTTTGTCCCATGCACTTTCCATACCTACATAATCTGGTGCGTGAAACCAACCCGTACCGTCCAAAAGTGCAATGCCTCCCTGTGCAATATCATGAATCTCGCATCCAGCCTGCGCGCAGTCATCCACGCATAGGAATACCAGCTGTTAGAATACTGCCCGTTATGCTCGGATCCGGTTTCCCTGTATATTCCACAGCTTCAGACACTTCACCTGCCGAAACAGAATCCCCATACACTTCTATCCTTCTATTCGACTTTTGTGGAGATTCCAGAACTTCACCGTTATCTTCAATTTCAAATCCCAAAAAGGTTATCTCATGACAGGAATCCTGACGCTTAAACAGCAATAGCTCATGCACTCCATCTTTTACAGTACTGACCGGTATCTCCAGAACCCCTTCCCCATCATCCCGGAAGCAGAAGCTTTGTCTGCTTCCCGTCCAGAATACACCCGAGATAATTTTCCCAATATGCTTTTTTATTCTTCACATAGATCTTGAGCATCTCTCCCGTAAAACGCATTCTCACAAAAGTACATGGAAATACAAATACAGGCGCCTTTCTGTCTGTCCAGTCAATCCTTCCACTGTATTGAAGCTTTTCATGATCCGGTAATATTCTCATCTCTCTTCTCCTTCTGATTCCTCTTTCTATTTTGTAATACATGTTAAACCAGATAGCGGCGGTCTTTTTTCAAGACCGCCCGTAATATGTTGTATTCTATTTCAGCAGTTCCAGATTGTTTCGGATCAATTCACATCTCTGCGCCACGCAATCCGGTGAACGCAGCGGATCTTCCGGTGTATGAAACAGATAATCTTCCAACTTATCTATCGTAGTTGTTGCCACATGCATTCTCGTATCACAAGAAGCATAATAGATATATACATCTCCGTTCTCTCTTGCAATTGCCCCGTTTGTGAAAACTACATTGGAGACATCCCCCACTCTTTCATTTCCAAGCGGCACAAGAAATACCCCTGACGGACGTGCGATCACTTTTGCCGGATCATGGAGATCCGTACCAAATACATACAGCACATATCTCAAACCTGCCGCTGTATTGCGTACACCATGTGCAATATGAATCCAGCACTTCTTCCCTCTGATCGGAACTGCACCGGCACCATTTTTTGATTCTGTCAGTGTATGATAGATTCTGTGGCTTATGATCTTTTCCTCATCAATTACTGCATGTTCGATATCATCGCACAGACCGAAGCCGATTCCTCCACCACTTCCAGTCTCAATAAAACCGTCCATCGGTCTTGTATAAAATGCATACTTTCCATCCACAAATTCCGGATGAAGCACCACGTTTCTCTGCTGCGGAGAGTGCAGCGTAGTCAGGTTGTCCAATCTCTCCCATGTTTTCAGATCTTTTGTACGGACAATTCCTGCTGCCGCAACCGCAGCCGACAGATCCGGATTCTCCTGATCCTTGCTCTCAGAGCAGAATACTCCATAGATCCATCCGTCCTCATGTTTTGTCAGACGCATATCATATACATTTGTCTCTTCCGGACAGGTATCCGGAAGTACGACGGATAATCCCAAAAATGAAATCCATCAATCCCATTCTCGCTCTCCGCTACTGCAAAAAAATGATTTTCTGTCATTTCCTTCCACTCGGACCACAAGATAATACTTTCCATCTAACTCAATAGCCCCGGAATTCATCACCGCATTAATACCGAGACGTTCCATAAAATAAGGATTCGTCTCCTCATTCAGATCATATCTCCAGTGTACCGGTGCAAACTCTCTTGTAAGTACCGGATACTCGTAACGATCATAAATTCCGTTATAGAAATCTGCTTTTTGATTTCTTCTGCTGATCAGCTTTTCTACTTTTTTCTGCTCTATATAATACTGTTTATGCATGCTTCTGCATCCTCCTGATCACTTCTATACACATTCTTCCATTGTGATACGGACATTTCCATGGCTCCACAATCGGCTTTTCATGGGGTTTTCTATTTTTGTCAAGCGCCCAGTACCACTCAGATCCTGCTCTGTTGTCCACAAGATATGTACTGATATAATTCCAGATATCTTTTGCAGCATCCAGATATTCCATATGATCCGGGCACTTCTGCCAGCCATTGATAAATCCGACTACCGCTTCTGCTTGTACCCACCAGACCCGAGTCGTATCTACAATACCATTCTCCGCCTCATTTACCAGAGAATGATCGATATATGCTCTATCGTAAATGTTCTTTGTGATTGACTCTGTAATCACACTGAGCTTTCTGGTATACTCCGGATCTCCCAATACTTCCAGACCACGATCTACAAGCCAGGCGGTCTCAATGTCATGACCATAGGAATACAGATCGATCAGGGTATGCCATGTCCTGTCAAAAAATACTTCCTGACGCCCCTCTTTCGAGTTATATACTTTATCCGCAATGATATCAAGCATAAAACGTATACTATCTCCCACCTCATCCAACTTCGTCACACGATACAACTCCGTATAAGCTTCAAAAACATGGAGCAGTGTGTTCATTGTTTTCTCCGCAATGACACCATTCTCAGAAAGCTTTTCATTGTCCTCCGGCACAAAGCTGATATTGAACGCTTCCAGATATCCATATTCATCTTTACATTTTTCTTCTATAATATCTCGAAGTGCCAGCGCCAGTTTCAGGGCCTCCTCATCTTTTGATGCATCGTAATAGGAAGCAAGAGCATAGATAGCGAACGCCTGATTATATGTATGCTTTGTTGTGTCTTCCGGTTTTCCGTCATATGTCAGAGACCAGTAGATTCCTCCGTTAATCCTGTCAACGCAGTGTTCTTTCAAGAAGCAATATGCATGTCTGGCATGCTGCATCAACTCCTCATCTCCAGTCAGCATATAACAGTTGGAGAAAAACCAGAGAATCCTGCTGTTCAGGATACACCCTTTGACCGCTTCCTTATCTGTCACAAGATCGAACCCTTTATATCCGTAATATCCGCCAAATTCCTCATCCTTCAAGCCTTCCCAGAACGGAATGATCTTATGAATAAGATGATCTTTTACTTCCTGTACAAACATCATACTCCTCCTTACCGGATTCCGCTCTCAGTATCTGTTTCAGAAACAACACTATGTTCTTTAATATAGGAAACAACATCCTCCACAGTCGTAAATGCAAGTCCTACATAAGTATCTGCACATCCATAGTATATTGCGATTTTTCCGCTCTGCGCATCATGGATCGTTGCACATGGGAATGCAACATTCGGTACAAATCCACGCTCTTCATACCACTCTTCCGGTGTCAAAAGGAATGTACTGCAGCGATATTTCACCACTGACGGATTATCAATATCAAGAATTGCTCCACCAATACTGTACACATATCCATTACATGTACCTGTTACACCGTGATAAAATAACAGCCATCCTTCGGTTGTCTCAATTGGAGCTGCACCTCCGCCAATCTTGACATTCTCCCACCAGTTACCGCTGTTGTTTCCCATCATATGGCGATGCCGGCCCCAATAAACCATATCAGGCTCTCAGACAAGAAGATGTCTCCAAACGGAGTATGACCGCTGTCACTCGGACGCGACATCATCATGTATTTTCCATTAATCTTTCTCGGGAAAAGAACGGCATTACGGTTAAACGGGATAAACGGATTTTCAATTCTTGTAAATGTCTCAAAATCCTGTGTTTTAGCAATTCCGATAGAAGCGCCATAAAAATCCTGACACCACATAATGTAATACGTATCTTCTACCTTAACCAGTCTTGGATCATATGCATATCTCGGCATAAAATCATTTCCATTCTCGTCTTTAAACGGAATCTTATCCTCCTCAAATTCCCAGTGAATCGCATCCTTGCTTCTTCCAAGATAAATATATGGAATCCCGTTCGTCTGCTCCCCTCTGAACACTCCGATAAATGAATCTTTGTAAGGCATAACTGCACTATTAAAGATTCTCGCAACTCCTTTTGCCGGATTGCGTCCGATGATCGGGTTCTCATTGTATCTCCATACCGGAAGATTCCCACTTCCCTCCGGTCTGTCCTGCCATGGCATATTCGGCACATTTGCTCCTATGATCTTTATATTACTCATATCTCTTATTCCTCCATAATTTCTGTTTTTAGCCTTAACGGCTCCTGTGTCAGCCCACTGTAAATCTGTTTCTGACATAAAATAAAGATGATCAGTGCCGGAATCATGGTGATGAGTACACCGGCACAAATATAGTTATATTGATTTCCAATCGGTCCTGTAAATTTATACAAAGATGTTGCCACTGTAACCAGTGAATTCTGATCCTGCAGATAGAGGTTCGCCATATAGTATTCGTTATATGTTCCCACGCCTTTTAAGATCATGACTGTTATGATCGCAGGCTTTAAGAGCGGCAACAGGATACGGAAAAACACTCCAAAATAGGTACATCCGTCCATGATCGCTGATTCATCCAGTGAAGTTGGTATATTCTCAAAAAACTGAATGAAAATATAAATGGAGATAACATCCGTTCCACACATGAGGATAATATACCCCGGGAGACTGTTGATCCACCCAAGCGTATACATAATCTGATATACCGGCACCTGCATCGCAATTCCCGGAAGGAGCGCTGCAAACAAAAACAGATTACGGATCAGTCCATTTCCCTTAAATTTAAATCTGCTCAGCACATATGCAAGCATGGAACCTGTCATAATTGAACCAAAAAGGACAAATACCAGGATAATAAATGAGTTTCTAAATGCTGTTGCCATATTGGCCTGCTTCCATGCCTGAATAAAATTCTCAAAATACGTCCAGCTTTGCGGAAGCTGCATCACATTGGTTGAAGCATACTCTTCCGGTGTTTTAAATGCTGTGATCACACAGGATACAAGCGGAAGCACTGCTATGAAAATTGCCAGAAGCAGTGTCGCATATTTAAAAATCGTCCAGATTACTTTTTTAAGCTTTGCCACTGACATTTCTGCTCACCTCCCTGTTTAAATTTACTGACAGCTCTTTCTGTTCTTTCTTCGCCAGTTTTTTCTTTTTCTTACCGTACGGATGGCTTCCTGCTCACCCTCTCCGAAGAAATATTTAAATGCAGCTTTTTGTATGAATGTCACAAGCAGGATGATAATAAGAAGTACAACCGCCATTGCCGATGCCAATCCTACCTTCTGGCTTGCATGTGCCAGCTTATCCATAATTACAAAATAAGTTCCTGTTCCAAATTCACCTTTTGTGATAACATACGGCGGTTCAAAAGCACTCAGCGATCCCGTGATCGATAAGATCATGTTTAATACAATAATCGTCTTGATACTTGGAAAAATCACATAACGGAATTTTTGCCATCCACTTGCACCATCAATCGCTGCTGCTTCATAAAGAGAAGAATCCACAGACATGATCGCTCCGATAAAAAGAACCATGTTCTGCCCCATATAACGCCATACAGATGTTGCAGCCAGGGAAATATTGTTAATGTTTGTATCCTTCAGCCAATACGGCAGATTATCCAGCTCAAATCCACACCACTGCAATACCGTATCTAAAACAAAACCTCTTGTATAAAAGAATTTAAAGATAAATCCTACTGCAATTCCGCATACAAGATATGGGAAAAACAAAAAACCTTTAAAAACTCCCGCACCTTTTATTTTAAAACTGAGTATTGATGCAAAATACAGCGCAAGCGCCAGCTGCACAAAAGAAGCTCCCATATAATATAAACTGAGTTTTAATGCATTGAAGCAGTCTTCTCTCGAAAATACTTCCACATAATTCTCCAGCCCTACAAATGTTCTTTCTCCGATATATTTCATATCATAAAAACTGAATTGTACCATCTCCGCAAACGGCAGATATGTAAATGTAAAAAGCAATGCAAGTGGCGCAAACATAAACACTATCATGCAAAGCCTGCGGTTCACTTTTCCGCTCTGTATCCACTTTACAAATCCCTTTTTCTGCTTCATAAATCTTCTCCTTTTCAAACAGAGGCAGCAGAAACCTTTTCATTCCCGCCGCCCCTGATCCATCCGTCATCTCCACTGACACAGACTATTTCGTATAATCATACTCCTGTGGCGTAACACCGTTGCTCTCCTGTGCCGCTGTCCACTTCTCATTCCACTCTGCAGACATTTCTTCCATTGTTTTGCTTCCATCGATCGCTGCCTGAAGAACTTCTTTCGGTATATATCCTGACACATTGATACCAAGCTCAGACTCATTATTAATATCTGACATAAGATTTTCCTCTCCGTCAGGCGCCGGAGTGTTGATCACCAGGTCAATATCTTCAAACGAAGAAAGTGTTTCCGGATACGGCATTCCTTTTACAATCGAAATTCCACCCTCTGATTCCGCAAAACCGGATTTTTCTGTCAGCCATTTGATGTAGCACATTGCCGCGATCTGTTCATCCTCTGAACTGTTGCAGTTAATTCCATAACAGTAATCAGGGCCAGCTGCTGCATATTGTTTTCCATTCACAGAAATAGGAAATGGCATATATGCGATATCATCTGCATTATCTCCGGCTCCCTGAATCTGAGAAATTGCCCATGAACCAAGTACCATACATCCGATCTTTCCCTGATTCATCATTCCCTTGCTGCCTTCCAGTCTGTTGTTGTCGGATCATCTTCTGTAAGCTTCTGCTTCACAGCTTCATACAAAGTATTATAAACTGCATATGGACCAGTTCCGTCTCCATGATCTGCAAACGGATCTTTTCCTTTGGTTCTTCCTTCATTTGCAAAATCCGGATCTCCTGTTGCATTTCCGTCAATATATGCATCCCATGCATTCATCGTCCAATCAGCTGCAAGTTGGTATAAAGAGGAATCGCATCTGTGTTGTCTTTAATCTTCTGCAAGTCCTCTAAAAATTCATCCGGTGTCTTCGGCAATTCTGTAATTCCCGCTTCTTCAAAGACGGCTTTGTTGTAAACCATTCCCTGTACGTTCGCCATGGAAGGGATACCGTATACATCATCTTCATATTTCAGATTATCTACAAAATCATAACTTTCACTTAATGTTTTATAGCTTCCGAAGCTTGTAAAATAATTTTCCAGTTCATCTTTATCAACTGTAGTCGGAACCATACAAATATCACCCCAGTCGCCTGTAGAGAGCCTTGTGGTGACTCCATTTGCATAATCTGTTACCCCTTCATATTCAATATTTACATTCGGATACATTTTCTGGAATTCTTTAATATACTCCTGGAATTTTGTATCGATTACATCCGTCTTATGTGTAAGGAATTTCAAATCAGCTTTGATATCCGTGTAGTCTTTCCCCACTTCGATCTGGTCAAAGGTGACATCAATCTTCGTTTTTTCTTTTCCGCCCGAATTCCCGGAATTCCCACACGCTGTCAATGACATGATCATCATGGCTGCCATCGTAACTGCAATACTTCTTTTGCTTTCATTTTTTATTTCCTCCTCTATTTTTAACTTGGTTTAATCCTATCATTAATCTATTTTAATTTCAAGTTTTTGTTTGTTTTAATTTCTATTTCTACTCTTTTCACATTTTTGACACCTTATTTTTGTATATTTTAACATATCAAAAATAGAAAACCCTTTATTTTCCATTCATTAAAGCTTGTTTAAGAGATTAATTAAACTTAAACCAATACGTTGTTTTAATTAAAAAAGACTTTTACTGAAATTTTAATTTCTTCAGCAAAAAGTCTCTTTCCTTTACCACCTTAGTTCTTTGACACTGTCACGTTCCACAATCACACTGTCCACATATCGGGTCCCCCAGTGTTTTTCATCTCCTCTGATCTTTCCCATGAGAAGTTTTACCGCAATAGCCCCCATCCGCTTTATATCTACATTATACGTATCAGACGGTCTGCAAAACTATGCCCGAACAAATAGTTGTCATAGCCGACAATCGAAATATCTTCCGGTATTCGGAATCCTTTTTCAGTGAGAGCATCATACAGATATCCCGCTGACAAATCACTGTTGCACACAAATGCCGTCGGCATATTATCCGGAAGTTCCACCCGCATATCGCCGACAATCAGATCTCGATCCTCCAGAACCCATTCTTTTCGAAACGGTATTCCCGCTTCTTCCAGACCTTTCCGATATCCATAATAACGATCCATAATATTTTCATTGGCATACACCGATCCCACAAACGCGATATCCCGATGTCCCTTTTCCAAAAGATAGTGTGTCATCTTATACATTCCAATATAATTTCCCGACATTACTGCGTCACACTTAAGCCCTTTTATCTGAAAATCCAGAAGTACAATCGGAATTTCAGATTTTTTACCAGATTTTCCACATATGACTTGAAATGCCATCCAATAACGATCAATCCATCGATCATCTTTTCCCGCATCAGTTTCGGCAGCTCATCCCGCCTCTGCATATCTGTATCCAGAATCTCCAGCATCGTCTGGCTCCGGCTTTTGGACGCAGCATACACAACCTGCTGATACATGGCCCAGTAAAAAGAGGTTCCCATTTCCATATACATTTCGGAAGCGATCACTCCGATGCGATAGCCCCCTTCTTTTTTCTCATATCTGGAAAATCATATCCCATATTCCTTGCTATTTCCTCGATCTTTTCACGGACATCATTGTCTTACCCCCC
>ENA-OQLB01000404-OQLB01000404.1-human-gut-metagenome-genome-assembly--contig:-NODE-404-length-25378-cov-2.503624_pt1 | contig 25378 bp, 40 predicted proteins | sample MGYA00242656_ERZ504813 | MGnify/ENA primary metagenome ERZ504813 (study PRJEB26092, sample SAMD00036388) | human gut metagenome | host: Homo sapiens | study: EMG produced TPA metagenomics assembly of... | reverse complement strand
CTCTTTTCAAACAGGTCCGGTTGGGTCAGGATGCCGACCACAAGGGTGCCGTTCTCGACCAGCGAAATCGGGCCATGCTTCATCTCGCCTGCGGCGAAGGCCTCAGAGTGGATGTAGCTGATCTCCTTGAATTTCAGACTGCCCTCCAGCGCAACGGCGTAGTCAAGGCCGCGGCCGATGAAGAAGGCATCCTTGGCGTTGGCATATTTGCTGGCAAACCACTGGATGCGCTCCTTATCCGCCAGCGTCTTTTCAATCTTCTCCGGCAGGGCCTCCAGTTCTGCGACCAGCTGCTCATACTGGCCGTCAGCCAGTGTGCCGCGCACCCGGGCAAACTCAGTGGCCAACAGGTAGCAGGCTGCCAACTGGGTACTGTAAGCCTTGGTGGTGGCCACCGAGATCTCCGGTCCGGCCCAGGTATACATGGTTGCGTCTGCCTCGCGGGCGATGCTGGAGCCGACTACATTCACGATGCCAACGGTGCGCACGCCGCGCTCCTTGCACAGACGCAGTGCCGCCAGCGTATCGGCGGTCTCACCGCTCTGGCTGATGACCATGGCAAGAGAGTCATGCTCAAGCACGGGGTCACGGTAGCGGAACTCACTGGCGACATCGACCTCGACCGGGATGCGGGCCAGACTTTCAAACACATAGCGCGCCGCCATACCCACATGATAGGCCGAGCCGCAGCCGATGATATACAGACGGCGCACATTTTTGATCGAATCCTCGTCCAGTGCCAGCTCAGACAGGTCGATTTTCCCGTCCTTCAGGCGCGGAGAGATCGTGTCGCGCACGGCCGCAGGCTGTTCATTGATCTCCTTCATCATGAAATGCTCATAGCCGCCCTTTTCGGCAGCCTCGGCATCCCATTCGATGGTTGTGGACTCGCGGGTGATGGGCTCCTTGTCGATGTTGAAGAATTCGATGGAGTCCGGGGTCAGGCGTGCGATCTCGAGATTGTCGATGTAGTAGACCGTGCGGGTGTACTTGAGCAGCGCAGGCACATCGGAGGCGATGATGGCGCCGTCCTCACATTGGCCAACGATGAGCGGGCTGTCCTTGCGCACGGCATAGATGACACCGGGCTCATCGGCAAAAAGCACGCCCAGCGCATAGGAGCCGCGTACATGCAGCATCATGCGGGTGATGGCATCCAGCGCGTTGCCTGCGGATTCGCCGGTGTAGTAGTAGTCCAGCAGCTGTGCCACGACCTCGGTGTCGGTCTGAGAGACAAAGGTAAAGCCTTTGTTGAGCAGACGGTCCTTGATCTCCTGATAGTTTTCAATGATGCCGTTGTGCACCACGGCGATCTTCTGGTCACGGGAATAATGCGGGTGCGCGTTGACCACAGACGGCTCCCCGTGGGTGGCCCAACGGGTGTGGCCGATGCCGCAGCTGCCGTGTACGGCATTGCCGCCGTCCGTCATCTCGCTTAAAACCTTCAGGCGGCCCTTTGCCTTTACGACCTCAATCTTGCCTGCGGCGTTCTGCACCGCGATGCCGGCCGAGTCATAACCGCGGTATTCAAGCTTGGACAGACCGTCCAGCAGAATGGGTGCAGCCTGTGCTGCACCGGTAAAGCCTACGATTCCGCACATAACAGGGTTCCTCCTTTATGCAGTTGTTCAGTATGACCTTCCCACTTTAACGGGCAAAAGTAAAAATACTTGTATAGTATATTCCTTTTTGCACAAAATGTCTACTGTTTGGCCCAAATTTGCTATACTGTATGCCACACAAAAACAATGCGGGCGGCCGTCAAGGGCTACGGCCGCCCGCTGCGCGGATTCTCCTTTTCCCGTTTCTTACACCATATAAGACCGAATCAAAAAGTATCGCGCATTGGATAGCGTACCATATTCAGCGAAGAATAGCAAGTGTAAAACGGAATTTTTCCTGCTTTTTGTGCTGCTTACAAAAGATTATTAAGTTTGTGCTGCCATTGCTTTGATAAATTAGGGCGTATCGTCCCCGCTGCTATTCGTGCGGTGTCCCCCTCAGGAAACCCGGCGCGCCACGACTACATAGCGCCCGTTGGCGGACGAATACTCACAGGTTGAAAGGGTCAGCAGCTGCTCCCCGTAAGCCGGGCGGATGCCGCTGTCCACATCACTGCGGGACAGAACCTCCTCCACATAGGCATCGTAGGTCTGCGCGTCCATATCAATATACTGGTTATAGACAAACGAGGTGTCGTTGACAACATCAATGGCGAACGCGCCAAATACCTCGTATTTTGCATCCCCGTACACGGTGTCAAACTCAATGAAGGGATGCTCCTGATAGTAGCTGGCCTTCTTATACTCGGTCAGGCAGCCAAAGATCGCGCCGGTCTTCATATTGTGGCCGTAGATGACGAGATTATCACTCTCAGCATTGGCACCGAGCGTTGTGTTTTCGTCAAGGTACGGCACGCCGTAGATGCTGTAGTTCTTGTTAAAGTCGTGACGAAGATAGAAATCCTTATTGTTTGGCGCGTACATAACCGGGAAATCCAACTCTGTGCCATCAATCGAGAGCCACCCGATGAAATCGCTGTTCTTATCGCGCAGGGCGGCAAACTTGGCTCCGTTGGGGTTGACGCTCTCCCCGGACGGCTGCGGCGTGGCAGCTGTGTCGATCATAGACTGCAGCTCGGCAAACTCGTTTTCTGTCCTGCGGTCATCCGCAAAGCGCTTGACAAGCAGCCCGGCACTGACCAGAAAAACAACGCCGAAAAAGAGCATGGCCAGCGTGTAGGCAAGGCTGCCGCGCTTTTTCTCGGGGCCAGCAGGTGCAGTCGGGGTAAAGTCTGTATCGTTGTCCTGATCGTAAAGGGCCGCGTGGGGCGCGGCGGGCGGCTCTTGCGGCGCAAGGTCGCTGCGACGGATTTTTGCCATAGTGATTCTCCCTGTCTGAATGTCAAGTCTAGGTTTACTATACGATGCTGCAGAAGAAAATGCAAGAGGATACGGGCGAAAAATCGGACTCAGAATTGTAAAGCCAGATGAAGATAGCGCTTCCACAGAAAACGCTGCAAAAAAAGCGCTGCTGTACCAAAATCAGATGCAGCAGCACTCTGTTTACGCAAAGAGAATCACTCGCGGATCTCAATGCCCAGCTTGAATTTAAGGTTGCCGAGAATCTTCTTGACGAAGCGGTCAATCTCATCGGGCGTCAGGGGCTTGGTGTCCGGCTGGAAGGAGAGGCTGAACGCCATGCTCTTTTTGCCCGCACCCAGCTTTTCACCGCGGTAGATGTCAAACAGCTCGACCTTGACAAGCTGCTTGCAGGCGCGCTGCATCTCGCTTACGAGGGTGCCGCACTCCATGCTTTCGGGGGCTACAAGCGCCAGATCGCGCTGTACCGGGGCCAGCGCAGGGATGGGCTGGTAGTGGATGGCTGCGGGCACCAGCGCGTGGAAGGCCACCCAGTCGATCTCGCCCAGATAGATGTTCAGGTTGCCGCGGCTGTCCTTGGGCAGCTTGAGCTCGGCGGTGACATCGTTGGCCAGCTTGCCGAAAACGCCGACACGCTCCCCCTTGCAGAGGATATAGGCGGCGATGCCGGGATGCAGCCATGCAACATCGGCCGCACGCGCAACGGTCAGCTCGACACCGAATGCTGCGCCGAAGCTTTCGACCGCGCCCTTAACGGCAAAGAAGTCCTCCTCGCTGCCCCATGCGGCAAAGCCAAGATGCAGGCGTTCCTCCGGCAGCTCGGTGATGGGCTGCTGCTTCGGAATGTAGATGTTGGACATCTCGAAAAGGCGGCCCTCGGCATTGCCCTTGCGCAGGTTGTCAACGACCACATTCAGCAGGGACGGTGCCAGCAGCGGGCGCATGATGGTCAGATGAGAGGAGATCGGGTTCAAAATGCGGATGACATTGCGCTCGGGGGCATCAGCGGCAATGTGCAGCATATCCAGATCGGCATCAGCGTAGAAGGCCAGTGTTTCTGCCTCATAGAAGCCCTGCGCACACATGGTACGCTTGGCCTTGGCCTGTGCCTTCTGCTCCGCCGTCAGACCGCCGGTGGTGACGGTGGCAGCCTTCAGGAAGGTAGGCACGATATGCTCATAGCCGTACTCGCGGATGACCTCCTCGGCAAGGTCGGGCTCGCCGACCTCGATGTCCTCGCGCCAGCGGGGCGCAACGACCTGCATCGTGTCGCCGTCCGCCGCAAGCTTGACCTCAAACTGCAGGCGGTTCAGAATGTCGAGAATGGCGTCAGTCGGAACGGTGATGCCCAAAATCGCGTTGATGCCGCTGATCTTGGCAGTGAAATGCTTACCTCACGCGGGGCACCGGCCGAGCAGTCGAAATGGGTGGCGGTGACTCGCCGCAGCCCAGCTCCTGAATCAGATGCAGGGCGCGGGCCATGCCCAGCTCGGTTGTATATTCTGAGATGCCCTTTTCGTAGTGGCTGGAGGCATCGGTGCTCTGGCCCAGACCGCGGGCAGTCTTGCGGATGTTGTCGCGGGCGAACTTGGCACTCTCAAACAGCAGCTGGGTCGTGGTGCTCTTGATCTCGCTGTTCAGCCCGCCCATGACGCCGGCCAGCGCGACCGGCTTGGAGCCGTCGCAGATGACGAGGTTGTTGGGCGTCAGGGTGAATTCCTTCTCATCGAGCGTTGTGATCTTCTCGCCGTCCTTAGCGCGGCGGACGAGGATCTGGCAGCTATCCAGCGTGTCCATATCAAAGGCATGCATCGGCTGGCCGATCTCCAGCATGACATAGTTGGTGATATCGACTACATTGTCGATGCTGCGCAGGCCGCACAAGGCCAGCTGACGGCGCATCCAGCGCGGGGACTCGCCCGGTGTGATGTTGCGTACATAGTGGCCGATGTAGCGCGGGCAGAGATCCTCGCTTCAACGCGGATGGAGAGGCGCGGCTCGGTGTAATCGCTGACGGTGTAGTCGGTGGCGGGCATTTTGAGAGGCTTTTTCAGCACAGCTGCAACCTCGCGGGCAATGCCCAGCACGCTCTGGCAATCGGCGCGGTTGGCAGTGATAGAGATGTCAAAGATATAATCGTTGAGTCCCACGACCTCCTGAATCGGCGTGCCGGGAACGGTGTCCTTCGGCAGGTCGAGCAGACCGTAGACCTCAGAGCCGGGGTAAAGATCATCGTTCAGCCCCAGCTCCTCGCCGCTGCAGAGCATACCGTTGGACTCAATGCCCATCAGGGGCTTAGCCTTGATGGTGATGCCGCCGGGCAGCGTGGAGCCGTCCAGTGCGGCAGCGGTGTGCATACCGGCATAGACATTGGCTGCGCCGGTAGAGATCTGGATGTCGTGACCATAGTCACCGCAGTCCACCTTGCAGATGTGCAGATGCGTCCTCCTGCGGGACGCACTCGGTCACAACACCGACAACGACCTTGGAGATCTCACCGCCGAGGTCGATCAGCTCCTCGACCTCAAAGCCGCAGCCGAAGAGCTTATCCTCCAGCTCCTGCGCGGTGACATCAATATCAACATATTGCTTTAACCAGCTGAATGGTACTTTCATACTCTGTACTCCTCCCCTGTCAATCCTCGAACTGCTTCAAGAAGCGCAGATCGTTTTCAAACATCAGTCCGATGTTGTTGATGCCGTATTTCAGCATGGCGATACGCTCGATACCGATGCCGAAGGCAAAGCCGGAGTAGACATTGGGTCGATGCCGCAGTTTTCCAGCACGCTGTGATGTACAACACCGGCGCCCAGCACCTCAATCCAGCCGGTATGCTTGCAGAGCGGGCAGCCCTTGCCGCCGCACTCAAAGCAGGAAACATCGACCTCGACGCTCGGCTCAGTAAACGGGAAATAGGAAGGACGCAGACGGGTCTTGACCTCGGCACCGAACAGGGCCTGCACGAACTTATCCAGCATGCCCTGCAGGTCGCAGAGGGTGATGCCCTTGTCAACGACCAGACCTTCCATCTGGTGGAACATCGGGGAGTGGGTCGCGTCCGAGTCGGAGCGGAACACACGGCCGGGTACCAGCACCTTGATGGGGGCTTTTCGCAATCCATTACACGGATCTGGCCGCCGCTGGTCTGGGTGCGCAGCACAATGTCGTCCGCAACATAGAAGGTATCCTGCATATCGCGGGCGGGATGGTTTTTTGGCACATTCAGGCGGGTGAAGTTGTGGTCATCGTCCTCGATCTCGGGGCCTTCATAAATTTCAAAGCCCATGCCGGAGAATACATCAATGATTTCGTTCTTGACAAGGGTGATGGGGTGCAGGTTGCCGGTCGTGCGGATCTTGGCAGGCATCGTAATGTCCACCGTCTCGGCAGCGTTGCGGGCAGCCAGCGCCGCCTTCTCGACCTGCTCAGACAGGGTCTGGTACTGAGCCTCGACCACTGCTTGAATTCGTTGATGGTCTTGCCGACGGCGGGGCGATCCTCCTTGGGGACATCGCGCAGGCTCTTGGTCAGGCCTGCAACCTCGCCGTTTTTGCTCAGGTATTTCTGCCAGAAGTCAGAAAGCTGGGCTTTGTCAGTGACGGCTGCGCCGGCCTGCTCAATAGCGGCGCGCAGCTCCTTGATTTTTTCTTCCATAGTACACCTCTGCTTGGCTTTTGGGCCGGAGCCAAATAAAAAGGCCCCGTCCCTGTGTGAAATCAGGGACGAAGCCTTGTAAATACAATTCTCCGCGGTACCACCCGTGTTCCGCATTATGCAATACGGCACTCTTTGCTGCGGGTAACGGTGCAGGGCCGTTGCGCACTACCGGGCCGTTGGGCCTTTCCCGCGCACCACTCGGAAGGGAACTTCCGCGCATAGTCCCTGCAGGCGGCTTACAGCCGGTGACCGCCCTCTCTTACCCAAGGCGCATTGCGCGTACTTACTCCGTCATTGTGTTTTGCGAATACCTGTTTAGTATAGCGCGAAATTTACAGCCTGTCAAGCCTGCGGCATGGGATACTTCTGCTTATCCTCCACGCTGATGGCCTTGCCAAGCTGCACCTCGATCACCTTCAGCTCGGTATCAGCCAGAATCGTGTGCTTGCAGCCAGCTTTCATCGTCAGGATATCCCCTGCCTTGACGGGCTGTGCCCTGCCGTCCAGAATTGCGCGGCCGGTGCCGAGATAACGGTCCAGACCTCATCGCGGTTCTCGTGGCTGTGGTAGTTCATGCCGTGACCGGCGTTCAGCGTGATCTTTATGGTCAGGCTTTCATCCTCCACATCCAGCACGCGGAAGGAGCCCCACGACTTTCCGCAAACATGATCTGCTGGTGGATGCTGTCCACATAGGGCTTGATATAGCTGGACTGCTCCTTATCGGAGACAAGGATTCCCTCCGGGCTGGCAGAGACAACAACATCCTTCAGTCCCATGCAAAGCACAGGTACATCCAGTTCATTGAGAACATGCACATTCTCACAAGTCTCATTCAGCATGGCCTTGCCGATGCTCGGCTCCTGCATGGCTTCGGTCAGTGTGTTCCAGGTGCCATATCCTTCCACTGGCCTGCAAAGCGCATGACCTGAATCTTCGGTTCATTCTCAACGACCGCATAATCGAAGCTGATCTTCTTCAGCGTATCATATTTACGGAAAAGGTCTGATAATCGGTAAAGTCGATCAGCTCATGTGCCTTGTCCAGCACATAGCGCAGCTTGTAGGCAAATACGCCGCCGTTCCAAAGCGCACCCTGCGCAATGTACTTTTCGGCTGTGGCGGCATCGGGCTTTTCCTTAAAGGTCTTGACCGGGCTGACGGCATCGGCGCTCTCCGGGATGATGTAGCCGTACTTTTCGCTGGGATAGTCGGCTCAATGCCCATGAGCGAGAGGTTGGCGCTGCCCTTTTCCGCAAGATCGGAGAGATCCTTTAACGCGGCAAAATAGTCATTGTTGACATACGGATCAACCGGGCAGACAACCACAGCCTCATCGAGGCCCACGCCCTTTACATCGTGCAGATAGGCTGTGGCCAGTGCGATTGCCGGGAAGGTATCGCGGCGGCAGGCTCAACGCAGACGCCGACCGAGTTGCCAAGCTGGTTGTGGATGGACGACACCTGCGTCTTGCTGGTGGCAATCGTCACGCTGGCATCAGCGTCCACCTCTTTGATCTGGCGGTAGACGCGCTGGACCATCGACTCGTAGCGTCATCGGTCTTGAAGATCTTGATGAACTGCTTGGAGCGGATATCGTTCGACAGCGGCCACAGCGCTTGCCGGAGCCGCCGGACAGCAGAATGATATTCATAGCATTTCCTTTCAGCGCTCGGCGCGCATCGGGTTGTGTAGGAAGTCCTCATAGGACAGGCGCAGGCCGTCCTCCAGCTCGGTCCTGTAGGTCCAGCCGAGGTTCGTGGCCTTGGAGACATCCAACAGCTTGCGGGGCGTGCCGTTGGGCTTGGAGGTGTCCCACTTGATCTCGCCGGTATAGCCCACGACCTTGGCAACCAGCTCGGTCAGCTCCCTGATGGTCAGCTCCTTGCCGGTGCCGGCGTTGACAGTCTCGTTACCGGAGTAGTTGTTCATCAGGAAAACGCACAGGTTGGCCAGATCGTCCACATACAGGAACTCACGCAGCGGAGAGCCGTCGCCCCAGCAGGTAACACTCTCCACACCGTTGACCTTGGCTCATGGAAGGCGGCGAATCAGTGCCGGGACCACATGGCTGTGGGTCGGGTGATAGTTATCGTTGGGGCCGTACAGGTTCGTGGGCATGACCGAGATATAGTCGGTGCCGTACTGGCGGTTCAGGAACTCACAGTATTTCAGGCCGCTGATTTTGGCGAGGGCGTAGGCCTCGTTGGTCTTTTCCAGCTCGCTGGTCAGCAGGCAGCTTTCCTTCATCGGCTGGGCGCCATACGGGGATAAATGCAGGAGGAGCCGAGGAATTCCAGCTTTTTGCAGCCGTTCTGCCATGCGGAGTGGATGACATTCATTTCCAGCGTCATATTAAACCACATAAAGTCAGCCAGTGCCTCCTGATTGGCAACGATACCGCCGACCTTGGCGGCTGCCAGAAAGACATACTCGGGCTTTTCCTCTGCAAAAAGCGCTCGACATCCTCCTGACGGCAGAGGTCCAACTCCTTATGCGTGCGGGTGATGATATTGGTGTAGCCCTGACGCTGCAGCTCGCGCACGATGGCGCTGCCCACCATGCCGCGATGGCCGGCGACATAAATTTTAGCATTCTTTTCCATCATGATTGTTACCTTCTTTTGATGCTTTTGATGAAATTATTTGATAACGCCCTTTTCGAGATATTCAGCCAGATTGGTCTTGATATGCTCCTCGGCGCGCTCTACGGCGACCTTCTTCATGTCATGATCGACCATGATCTTGACAAGCTCTGCAAAGGTGGTCTTGGTGGGGTTCCAGCCAGCTCGCGCTTGGCCTTGCTGGGGTCACCCCACAGGTTGACAACATCGGTGGGGCGGTAGAAATCGGGCTGACCTCGATGACGACCTTGCCCGTAGCCTTATCGATGCCCTTTTCGTTCATGCCCTCGCCCACAAATTCCAGCTCGATGCCGACATTGTGGAAGGCCAGCTCGCAGAACTCACGCACGGAGTGCTGCTCGCCGGTAGCGATCACAAAATCCTCAGGGGTCTTGTTCTGCAAAATCAGCCACATGCACTCGACATAATCCTTGGCATAGCCCCAGTCGCGCAGGCTGGACAGATTGCCGAGATAGAGCTTGTCCTGCTTGCCCTGCGCAATGCGGGCGGCAGCCAGCGTGATCTTGCGGGTGACGAAGGTCTCGCCGCGGCGCTCAGACTCGTGGTTGAAGAGGATACCTGAGCAGCAGAACATGTTGTAGGCCTCGCGGTATTCCTTTACGATCCAGAAGCCGTACTGCTTGGCGACAGCATAGGGGCTGTAGGGATGGAACGGGGTGTTCTCGTTCTGGGGGACCTCCTCGACCTTGCCGTACAGCTCGGAGGTGGAGCCTGATAGATGCGGCAGGTGTCCTTCAGGCCGCAGAGACGCACAGCCTCCAGCACGCGCAGCACACCGGTGGCATCGACATCGGCCGTGAACTCCGGCACATCGAAGCTGACCTGCACATGGCTCTGGGCGGCCAGATTGTAGATCTCATCAGGCGCACGGTGCTGACGACCGAGAGGATGCTCATCGAATCGCTCAGATCGCCGTAGTGCAGGTGGAAGTTGGGGTGACCCTCCAGATGGGCGATGCGCTCACGGTAATCAACGGAGGAGCGGCGGATAACGCCGTGGACATCGTAGCCCTTCTCAAGCAAAAACTCTGCCAGATAGCTGCCGTCCTGACCGGTAACACCGGTGATCAGTGCTTTTTTCATAATGCGGTTTCCCTTTCATCTGTATCTTGCGCGGTGATTTTGCGCGTAGTTCTCTGTATGTTTGTTATTCTACCGCATTATTTTTCTTTTTTGCAGGGCGAATCTTGCAAAAGACTAGCATTATATTGACTTTTTTGGTATACTGGGTTTGCAGTGCTGAGAGGCTAAGATGTCGAGGCGACCATTGGTCGCCCCGACAAAACAAGGAAGGTACAGTTATGGACACCCCGTTATTTGACGGCAAGCTGGTGCATTCCCAGCGCATTATTTATACACCCTCCCCCTTTGCACGGTCGAATCTTGTGCATTTGCAGGAGGTTGGCCGGCTGCAGGCGCGCAGCCCCCATGCCAGCACCCGTAAGGGGTTGGCCTCCTACCTGTTCTTCATGGTGGAGAGCGGCAGCGGCACCTTGGAATATGATGGCACCACTCGCGCCTGCGCGCCGGGGACTGCGCATTTCTTGACTGCCGCAAGCCGTACCGCCATTATACGGGCGAGGACCTGTGGCAGCTGCGCTGGGTGCATTTTTACGGCCCGAACATGGGCGCCATCTACAAAAAGTACGAGGAGCGCGGCGGTCAGCCAAGTTTCCGCGCCGAGAATGCAGCCACCTATGCCGCGCTGCTGGAAACCCTGTATACGCTGGCAGATTCCGACAATTATGTGCGCGACATGCAGATATGTGAAAGCTGTTGGCCCTGCTGACCCTGCTGATGCAGGAAGCTGGCATCCCGAAGCCGTGCGCGCAGGGAGTGCAAAACGGCAGAACCTGCAGGAGATCAAGGACTATCTTGACGCCCACTATGGAGAAAAGATCACACTGGACGCTTTGGCGGAGCAGTTTTACATCAATAAATTCTACCTGACCCGCGTTTTTAAGGAGCAGTTCGGTCAGACGGTCACAGGTTACCTGATGCAGCTGCGCATCACGCAGGCAAAGCGCCTTTTGCGATTCAGCGATAAAAACATTGAGGTTATCGCACAGGAATGCGGCATGAGCGATGCCAATTACTTTTCGCGCATCTTCAAAAAGGTGGAGGGCACAACACCGGGCCAGTACCGGCGGCAATGGTAAGCAAAGCGCAGGAGCCATGCTTGGGCGGCATGGCTCCTGCGCTGTTTCATTGTGTTATTTTTTCAAGATGATCCATGCTGACCCAGCCGTGCCACCTGCCGTAGAGAGTCAGCATCCAGCAACCATCTTCGCTGCGGCCCAGCTCCTGCAGGGCGGTGTATTCCGGCACAAGGCTGATTTTTTCGTAGCTTGTGTCCGGCCCTACACGCAGCCGCAGGCCTCCGGCTGCGGTGACCCGCCAAAAGGCGTCTGTTGCCTTTAGCTCCTTCGGACCAACCTGAAAGCGCATTTTGGCATCCTGCCAATGCTCCGGCACGCCGGGCAGCGTTCTGCTTTGCCAGTGTCCGTCCCGCTGCAGCCAGAGGATATGGCCATTCCAAGCGGCACCTGCATAATCGCAGGGGATGTACTCCTTCCCGGCGGCGTCCAGCACACCCCATTTCCCGTCACGGCAGATGGCAGCATACCCATTCAGCAGGGGCGAGGCATACTTTGGCGTGTAATCCTCATAAAAATCCAAGCCGCCGTAGACTGCGTCATACACAGCTTCCGTTACCAAATTTCCCTTCCGGTCCAGGTAGGCCCATTTATCACCGATTTTCACCGGGGCCAGTGGCTGGTCATAAAAGCAGCCTGCGGACGCATAGGTAATGCCGTTCAGAAGGTCTCCGTCAGAATTGGCAAAAACAATTCCGCCGCCCTCGGCTGTCGTATAATAGTCCGGGTCACCGTTTCCGGATGTCCACACACTCCGCACACAGGGCAGATAATCCCCATACAGAGCATCGCCATCGTTCAGTTCGGCAGCACCGCCCATCATGCCGGCGCTTTGCATACACGGCCGGTGTTGATGTCATAGGTCCATGTATAGCTCTGCCCGTCATGCTCACCGGTGCAGAGTGTACCGGCATTTTCTGCGGCGAGCGCCGCCTCATAGCTGCTGCGCTCCGCATCATCATCGGGCCGAGGTGCTGAGAAAATGCCAGCGCAGACAGCCGTTGGCGCAGCGTTTCAATCGGCCGGTCGGAGACACAGGGCAGCAGGACGGTGCCGTTCACTTTTCATCAGGCCCCATTTTCCGTCCATGCACATCGTATAATAGCCGTCTGTGGCAAGCCCGTCCTGCGCCAGCAGCTGGCCGCTTCGGGTATCCTGCTGCTGCAGCTGGATGGCCGTATATTCACCGGCTGCGGTTTCATCTGTTTGGTCGGGCTGGCTGGTCGGGGCAGTTTCCGGTGTCTGGGCGGGCGTTGTCGTCGGCGCAGGTGTGCCGATCACATCAGCCGGCCGTGACGCGCAGCCTGCCAGCAGCAGTATTACAGCGGCGCAAAGGATCCGTTTCATAGGTACCCCCTGTGTATAGCAGCCAAATCATTCCCGGGCGTTTTTCAGCTCATCCTCAATACGGTCAAACCGCTCTAAGAAGGAATGCTCCTCTCCCTCGGTCTTGTAGCCGGGCATTGTGTCCAGCGCAACGGCGTGGATGCTGCGGAAGATGCTGTTCTCGATATTCGGATTGTCACGCATCAGGCGGCGCAGCAGGACCTTGATCTCCTGCCGCTTGGAGCCGCCGCCCCCATTGTCGCAGATGGTGCATGCTCGGTAAAGCGGCAGGCGCACTGGATAAATTCAAGGTCATTGTACCGCCGCCATGCAATGATGTCCTCCTCGCGGATGCAGTAGAGCGGCCGGATCAGCGTCATACCCGGGAAATTTGTGCTGTGCAGCTTGGGCGGCATGGCCTGCAGCTGCGAGCCGTAGAACATGCTCATGACGGTTGTCTCGATAACATCATTGAAATGATGGCCGAGCGCGATTTTGTTGCAGCCAAGCTGCTGCGCTTTTTTATACAGATGGCCACGGCGCATCCGGGCACAAAGGTAGCAGGGAGATTTATCGCTGTTGTTTGCCACATCAAAGATGTTTGTTTCAAACACCGTGATGGGAATATGCAGCAGTGCGGCGTTGCTCTCGATCTTTTGGCGGTTGATTTCGTTATAGCCGGGGTCCATGACGAGATAGACCAGTTCAAACGGAACCTCGCTGTGGCGCTGCAGCTCCTGCAAAAGCTTGGCCATGACCATAGAATCCTTACCGCCGGAAATACAGACGGCGATCTTGTCCCCCGCCTGGATCAGCTCATACCGCTTAACGGCCACGATAAAGGGTGTCCACAGCTGCTTGCGAAATTTTTTGATGATGCTGCGCTCGATTTTTTGATATGCTTCTAATTGCCGTTCCAACGGTCAATTCTCCTTGTTTGTCAGGGTTTTGTAGCAGGTATCGAAGGCCTGCAGGAAGCCTTCGATTTCTTCCTCGGTCGTCAGGTGGCTTAAGCTGATGCGCCAGCTGGACAGCGCATTGCGGCGGTCGCGGCTGACGGCAAACACGGCCTTGGACGGCATCCCATCCGAGGAACAGGCCGATTTGACCGAAACACAGACCCCCTGCTCGCTGAGAGCCTGCTGGAACCGCGTCCCCTTGATGCCGGTGACGCTGACATTGATGATGTGCGGCACTGCAGTTTCGGGGCTGTTGATGCGCACAAGGCTGTAGCGCCGCAGCGCTGCCACAAGGCGGTCATGCAGCAAACGCACCTGCGCAGTGCGCGCCGCCTGTGCGTCCCGAGCGCCCGGGTCAGCGCCGTATCCAGACTGACCGCCAGCCCGAGCGTTGGCGTGCCGCTGCGGTAGATCGTAGTGCTGGCCCCGCCGGAGATCTGCGGTGTGATCACCAGCCCGCGCCGCTTATACAGCGCACCGATGCCGTTGAGCCGTAAAATTTATGGGCCGTAAGCTCATGGTGTCCACACCGTCCAGCCAGAGCTCCGTTTTGCCTACGGCCTGTGTTGCATCCACATGCAGGCGGCAGCCGGGGTACAATTTGACGAGCTCTGCAATTTCCCGAATGGCTGCACGGTGCCCAACTCACTGTCCACGGCGCAGACTGCTACCAGAACCGTATCATCGCGCAGCAGCTCCCGCAGCTGGTCAAGGTCTACCCTGCCGTCACGGCCGATGCGCAGCAGGTCGATCTCGTAGCCCTGCTGCTGCAGGACGGATAAAGACGCCCCCACAGAGGAATGCTCCAGCTCGGTGGAGATGATGTGCTTACCGATATGCCGTGCGGCCTGTGCAATGCCCTTGACAGCAAGGTTGTTGGCCTCGCTTGCGCCGGAGGTGTAGATGATCTCGGCCGGCTGCACGCCGAGGTGCTGCGCAATGGAGGTCGTCACACGGTCCATCTCAGCCCGGGCCTGCTGCCCGGCGATGTGGGTGGAGTTGGGGTTGGCAATGTAGCGTTGCTCCGCCGCAATAAAGGCGTCCAGAACGACCGGGTCTGCCGGGGTGTTGGCGGTATAATCAAGGTAGATCATGGCGTGTGCCCTCTTTTACAGTAGTATACCGGAATAGTATACCGCAGTTTCCTACTTTGTCAATAGGAATTGACACCACGCAAAACCCTTGCACAAGGCAGGGGAAATCATCCGTTCGGCTCAGCAATCGTGACGGACTGCTTGTCAAAATAGGGCGTCAGGCCCCACATGTCCGGCCCGGGCGCCACATCAGTGTAGAACAGGAGCCAAGGGCGCTCCTCGCCGTTCAGCGGGCGGATCGTTACATCCCGCTGGGCGGCATCGGTCAGAACCGCCTCCCGCGCATCCAGTGCCGCAGCGTAGCGTGCGGCCTGTCCGTCTGCCAGCTCATAGGCAGCCTCCAGACTGGTGGCAAAGTGGTTGTCCTGCCCCTCCTTAACGGTGTGGCTGCCGATGCAGGCCATGCAAACCAGCATACAAGCAGCCGCCTGTGGCAGGTGCCGGGCATGGCGTTTACAAAACTGCTCTGCACTATGCAGGGAAAGGCCGCGCACACGCTCAAGCCAGCCGAGCAGAAGAAACTCTGTAGCAGCCAGCCCCAGCACAAAGGTCATCCAGACGACATTCAAAAGCCGCCCCGCGCCGATGCCGCCCATTGTGTAGGACGGCAGGAAGATCATGCCCCACATCAGCACAAAGGTGACTGCCACGCCAAAAAACGGGTGGCGGAACACACGGTCCGGCAGAGCGGCACTGCGGGCAAGGTGGAGCAGCGGCAGGGCCAGCAGCGCCAGCAGGCAAAGCAGCGTACATCCAGCCAGCGAATCCACTCCATCGCGGCAAGGATAAAGCTTTTGATGACAGCCTCGGCGAAGCCTGCACCAGAAAAGCCTGCTGTGCGCACCCGCGTGCCGGGGGCCAGCACATTGAACAGCAGCCCAAGGATTGCCGCCGCAAAGGCGGGCAGCTGCCAGAGGTTGCGCCGCCGTGCGCAGAGCACTGCCGCAAGCAGCAGCAAAAGAAGATTCAAAAGCCTGCCACCTGATGGCCGCCGCCGATGACCAGACTGCACAGGCAGCCTGCGGCTGCGTACAGCACCCTGCGCCGCAGCGTAAGCTGCGCGGCAAAGCAGAGCGCAAAGGCAAGACCCGCGTTCAGCACAGCAAGCGAGAAATACGGCAGGTAGTTCATCGCGCCGTTGAACCAGTACAGCCCTCGACCGGGGCGGGCATTCCCTCGATAAAAGCGAAGGTCAGCAGCAGTGCCAGCGCCCAAGGCAGCCGCTTTTGTGCCGCAGACAAGCGCAGCACTACACAGCGCGCAAGCCCGTACAGACAGAAAAAGAGCGGTAGCAGCACACAGAGCAGTGTGACACCGTAAAACCGGTTGCCGAAGATGGCAGCTGAAACGCCAGCGTAAAGCCGGAGACATACAGCCCCCTGCCAGTTCTGATAGTAGTAGACATTTGTGTCCCACGCGCTTGAGCAGCCGCGGCAGATCGAAGCCGTACTGTTGTATGACCGCATGGGTGCGGGCCGCGTAGATATAATCATCCGCCGAGGGGCGGGCAAAGACAGCCAGTACAAACACCGGCACCAGCAGCAGGCCGGTCAACAGCGCGAAACGGCGCATCCAGCGCTTTTGCGCGGCTGCATCGTGCCAGAAATCCATATACAAATCCTTACTTCTTGTCATCCAGCGTCATCTGCAGGAAGTAGACCCACTGCTTCTCCCACCAATACCAGTCGTGGGACACATCCTCGCCCCAGATATCAACGATGGGATGGATGCCCTTGCTCTCGAGAATGGCCTGCAGCTCTCGGGTGGAGGCCAGCAGGTCGCCCTCCCAGGCACCCTGACCGCAGCACATGATGAACTTATCGGCCTTTTCAAACAGCTTCATGTAAGGGTGGGTCGTGGGAAAATTGCGCATGTAATCGCAGGGGGAATTGCGGTAGACGAGATCGTCCATATACCCGCCGAAGAACATGCCGGAGGAATACAGGCCGCTGAGTGCGATCGTGCCGTTGAAGATGTCCGGGCGGCGCAGGAAGAAGTTGACGGCGTGGCCGCCGCCCATGCTGGCACCGCCGGTCAGGATCTTGCCGGCGTGGTCGTCGCCCTGCTCACGGTTGATCTCAAGCAGGCGGGGCACAAATTCCTCGCAGATATAATTGTACCAGCGCTCCTGCATCTCGATACGCGGGCGCTCGGGGCCGTTGTTGTCCCAGCTCTCGGGGTCGATGCTGTCCACTGTGAAGATCTGCAGCCGGCCGTCATCCACCAGCGGCAGCGGCGTTGCACATGTTGCGGTCCTCCCAGTCAAAGAAGCGGCCGCTCTGGCACGGGAAAATCACGATGGGCCGTCCGGCGTGGCCGTAGACCTTGAACTCCATAAATCGGTTCAGAAAACGGCTGTACTCTTTGTAATAGCGGATCTGCATGGCAGTCCCCTCCTATTTGTAAAAGAATTTCTTATTCAGATCCAGCAGACCGACCATTGCATGCATCGGCCCGGAGGATGAGGTTTTGAATACCCAGTAATAAAGCAGTGCCAGTGCCTCCCGCATATAGCAGGGTAGCACACTGCGCAGCGGTGTTGCAGCGGCAAGCTCAGACACATTGGTAAAGCCAGCCATTGCGGCATACCGCCCGGCGCGGTAGCAGTGGAATTCATTGGAAACATAGACGATAGGGGTCGTCTGTGAAAAGCCCCGCGACTGCAGCAGCGCCAGCGAAAAGGCAAAGTTCTCCTCCGTGGAGGTGGAGCGGTTCTCCGACAGGACCCGCTCGGGCGGCAAGCCCTTCGCAATCAGATAGTCCCGCATGGCATCGCCCTCAGGAATCCATTCATCACGGCCCTGCCCGCCGCTGGTGACGACCAGCGTGTCGGGGTGGCAGCGGCGAACGCATAGGCCTTGTCAAGGCGGTATTGCAGCAGCTTGCTGGGCTTGTCCCTGTGCAGGCCAGCCCCCAGCACGATCACGACCTGCTCGTTCCCTGTGGGCGGGTGAAGATACCCGCTGACGGCAACAAAAGCAATGACGGCCAGATAAAGGCAGACCAAGACCGCCAGCACCCCAAAAACCACGCGCCCGATACCTGCAGAAAACCACGCATTGACGGGTCTGCGAAAGACAGCGTAGCCGGTAACGCAGCCGGTGAGCAGCCAGACCATAAGGTTGCCCATGTTGAAGTTGGAAAGGAACACCAGCGAGAGGGAGTAAACCACCAGCACCGCCGCCAGCAGGTAAAGAAGCAGTACGCCCACGTTACTTCGCAATTTCATCATAGACGCCGCAGCCCGCCGGGCAGTACGCAACGCCCAGCGCCTTGCAGACCGTGTCGGCGATGGTCGCAAAGCTGTAGCGTGTATGCAGGTTCACACCGGGGCGAATCTCATCGCCATACACAAGGAACGGCACATGCTCACGGGTGTGGTCGGTGGTCTTGGTGTAGCTGGGGTCGCAGCCGTGATCGGCGGTAACCATAAGCACATCGCCGGGGCGCATTTTGTCCATAAAGGACGGTAGCCAGTCATTGAACTCCGCAGCGGCAGCGGCATAGCCGGCAATGTCACGGCGGTGGCCGTACAGCATGTCAAAGTCAACGAGGTTGACGAAGCAAGGCCCTCAAAATCGCGGTCGGCCAGCTCCAGCGTCACCCGGAGCCCCTCGGTATTGCCGGAGGTGCGGATGGTTTCCCCAACGCCCTTGCCTGCAAAAATGTCGTGGATCTTACCCACACCGATGGTCTGCTTTCCGGCAGCGAGGATAGCGTCCAGCATTGTATCGTGCGGCGGCACCAGACTGTAGTCATGGCGGCGCGGCGTGCGGGTAAAGTTGGCGGCGCAGTCCCCCACAAACGGTCGGGCAATGACACGGCCGACGCCGTACTTCCCGGTGAGCAGCTCCCGCGCTCGGCACAGATCTCATAGAGCTTTTCCACAGGGACAAGGGCTTCGTTCGCAGCGATCTGGAACACGCTGTCGGCGGAGGTGTAAACGATGAGCGCACCGGTTCGGAGATGCTCCTCGCCGTAGTCGCGGATGACATCGGTGCCGGAATAGGGCTTGTTGCAGAGAACCTGATACCCGGTTTTGGCCGTGAATGCATCGAGTAATTCCTGCGGGAAGCCGTCCGGGAAGGTGGGCAGCGGCTCAGCGCTGAGCAGACCCGCGATCTCCCAATGGCCGATGGTCGTATCCTTGCCGGCACTTGCCTCGCGCAGGCGGGCAAAGCTGGCAACGGGCGCTGCCTCCGGTTTGCCGCAGGTCACACCGTCCAGATTGAAAAGCCAAGCTTTGCCAGATTCTCTCCCTGAAATTGGGATGACCGGCGATGGCGGCCAGCGTGTTTGTACCGGCATCGCCGAACTGCGGCGCATCCGGCTCTGCGCCAACGCCAAAGCTGTCCAGTACGATCAAAAATACGCGTTTTGCCATAATCTTTCTCCTGTGTAGGGTTGTATACATTTATTATTATTGCTATTATACCGTAAAGCTGCTAAAAAGTAAACACGAAATGCAGAGCACACCACCTGTAAAAGAGCAATAAATGTATGGTAAAATTTTTGTCCGCAATTTTTTCCCTCTTGTTTCCCCGGGCTGACTTGTAGTATAATACCGCTAAGGTTTGCCAAAGTATATAAATATGTGGAATGTTTATGGAGGATATGTTTTATGCGCAAAACGAAAATTGTCTGCACGATGGGTCCGTCTACCGATAAGCCGGGGATCCTGCGTCAGCTGATGGAAAATGGCATGAATGTCGCCCGTTTCAACTTTTCCCACGGCGACTATGAGGAGCATAAGGCCGCTTTGACAAGGTGCGTGCCCTTTCAAGGAGTTGGATCTGCCATTGCCTGTATGCTGGACACCAAGGGTCCCGAGATTCGTCTGGGTGAGTTCAAGAACGGTGTGGAGAAGCTGACCACCGGCCAGAAGTTCACCCTGACCTCCCGCAGCGTAGAGGGCACGAACGAAATCTGCTCCGTCACTTACAAGGAGCTGCCCCACGATGTCAAGCCCGGTGGCCGGATCATGCTGGACGACGGTCTGATCGAGCTGCGCATTGACGAGGTCGGCGACACAGACATTGTTTGCACGGTCTGCAATGACGGCATCATCAAGACCAAGAAGGGCGTCAACGTTCCCGGCGTGCATCTGTCCATGCCGTATATGAGCCAGCGCGACACGAGCGATATTCTGTTTGGTGTCGAGCAGGGCTTTGACCTGATCTCCGCCAGCTTTGCCCGCAACGCGCAGGACATTATGGATATCCGCCACATCCTGGACGAGCACAACTCCAAGATCCGCATCATCGCGAAGATCGAGAACCAGGAGGGTATCGACAACATCGACGAGATCCTGACCGTGGCAGACGGCATCATGGTTGCCCGCGGCGATATGGCGTTGAGATCGACTTTGCTGAGATCCCGGCCATCCAGAAGCACCTGATCGACCGCGCCATGAGCGCCGGTAAGATTTGCATTACCGCTACCCAGATGCTGGATTCCATGATCGTCAACCCCCGCCCGACCCGTGCCGAGATCACCGATGTTGCCAACGCTATCTATGACGGCACCGGCGCTGTCATGCTCTCCGGCGAGACCGCCGCGGGCAAGTACCCCGTCGAGGCGCTGAAGGCCATGGTACGATTGCCGAGACCACCGAAGCAGACTCCAGCTTTGACAGCCTGGTCCATCACTCCCGCAGCGATTCCTCCCGCCTGAATGTCAGCGCTGCCGTTGGCCATGCCGCCTGCACGACCGCGACCGACATCGGTGCCTCCGCTATCATCACCGCCTCCAAGAGCGGTGAAACCGCCCGCCTGCTGAGCCGTTTCCGCCCCGACACCCAGATCATTGCCTGCGTGCTGGATGATACGACCCGCCGTCAGCTCAATGTCTATCGCGGTGTCACCCCGCTGATGATGGATTACGCAACCTCCACCGATGAACTGATCAGCATGTCCGTCAAAAAGGCACAGGACGCCGGTCTTGTACAGAACGGTGATCTGGTCGTTGTGACCGCCGGTGTCCCTGTTGGTGTTTCCGGCACGACCAACATGATCAAGGTCCACATGGTCGGCGATTCCCTGCTGGCCGGTGTCGGCATCGGCAGCCACAACGCCAAGGGTGAGGTCTGCGTGTGCCGCAACGCCACCGAGGCTGCCAAGAAGTTCAAACCCGGCCAGATTCTGGTCGTGCCCTTTACCACCAACGATTCCCTGCCCTTCATGCGTGAGGCTGCCGGTATCATCACCGAGGAGGCCGGTACGAACAGCCATTCCGCCATTGTCGGTCTGACGCTGGATAAGGCCGTTATCGTTGGTGCTACCAATGCCACCCGCACCCTGAAGGACGGTATGGTCATCTCGATGGACTGCTCGCGCGGTATTGTGCAGGCTATGGCGAAGTGAGGCTGTGAAATGGAACGCATTGCAAGCTTTTGTGTAGACCACACTACGCTGATGCCGGGTATGTACCTCTCCCGCCGTGACGGAGCCGAGGGCGAGATTCTGACCTGGGATATCCGGATGAAGCAGCCCAACAAGGGCAGCTACCTCTCCCCGGCTGCCGCCCACACGCTGGAGCATCTGTTTGCCACCTACGCGCGCAACAGCAAATACAGCAAGGGCGTTGTCTATGTCGGCCCGATGGGCTGCCTGACCGGGTTTTATCTGGTCACCACCGGTCTGACCCCTGCCGAGGCGCTGGAGCTGACCCGCAGCGCTTTCGCATGGATGGCTGAATTTGAAGGAGAGATCCCCGGAGCGTCCGCTGTGGAATGCGGCAACTATCTGATGATGGATCCCATCGCAGCCCGCGCCGAGCTGCTGCCATGCTGCCGGTGCTGGAGGCTTTGGACGCTGAAAAGCTGCATTATTGATCAGCAATATATAAATAGTATGCCCGCTGCGGAAACGCAGCGGGCATTTTTAGCGGGCGGATATGGAATCCGCCCCTACGGAATACAGGGGTATACATAGCAAGCTGTCAAAAAGCTCTTGTAGGGGCGAATTCCATATCCGCCCCTGCAACGCAAAAACCGCCACCCACTGAAAAACAGCGGGTGGCGGTATCATTATGCAGGGATCTTAACTCAGATCAGCGCAGCGGTGATAAGGGCCATCTTGTAGACTTCCTCGGCGTTGCAGCCGCGGGACAGGTCGTTGATGGGGGCGTTCAGGCCCTGCAGGATGGGGCCGTAGGCTCGAAGCCACCCAGACGCTGTGCAATCTTATAGCCGATATTGCCGGCGTTGATGTTGGGGAAGATGAAGGTGTTGGCATAGCCTGCGACCTTGGAGCCGGGAGCCTTCAGCTGGCCGACCTCCGGGGCAACGGCGGCGTCAAACTGCAGCTCACCGTCAACCTTCAGCTCAGGGCAGGCCTCCTGCACGCGCAGGGTAGCATTGCGCATCTTATCAACCGTCTCGCCCTTGCCGGAGCCCTTGGTGGAGTAGGACAGCAGTGCAACACGGGGGTCAATGCCAAAGACCTCGGCGGTATGTGCAGTCTCGATGGTGGACTCAACGATCTCATCCTCGGAGGGGTCGATATTGATGGCGCAGTCACCCATGGCAATGCTCTCGTCACCGCGCATCAGGATAAAGCAGGAGCTGACGGACTTGATGCCGGGCTTGCACTTGATCAGCTGCAGTGCGGGACGCACGGTGTCAGCGGTAGAATAGGTGGCGCCGCCCAGCAGGCAGTCAGCCTTGCCCATCTTGACCAGCATGGTGCCGAAGTAGTTGCCCTTGGACAGAGCGGCACGGCACTGCTCATCGGTCATCTTGCCCTTGCGCAGCTCGACCATCTTGGCGACCATCTCGTCAAAGCCGGCATAAGCAGCAGGTCAATGATCTCGGCACCGGTAATATCAAAGCCGCCCTCAGCAGCAGCCTGCTTGACAGCCTCGACCTCGCCCAGCAGGATGACCTTCAGGGTCTTGCCGGCCAGCAGACGGCTTGCAGCGGACAGGATACGGGCGTCCGTGCCCTCGGTAAAAACGATGGACTTCGGCTCAGCCTGCAGTTTCTTCTCAAAATTCTCGAAAATGGACATACTCTGGTAACCTCCATGATTTTAGCAGTCTACGGCTGCTCAACACTTACATTGCTATTATAGCACCCATTTTGCGCTTTGCAAAGAAAATGTGCGAAAGCGGGGCAATCTCCGCAATAAATGCATAGTTTGACAGGCAAAAGCAAAATAATTCACAAAGTTAATAAAATGTCAAGAAAACATTGCGAATTATTTATCAAATTTGCCTGTGTAGGAAAAGCCATAGCTACTGTAAAAGGCCGCAATATCCGCGCGGTTATGCACGGCTACTGCGTTCAGCAGTCTGCCGTTCGTCTTGCTGCGAAAGCCAATGACCGTCTCACCGGTGCAGATGCTGCTCTCCAGTGCTATATCAGACTCCTGCATTCCGTCCGGCGGTGACAGCACGGGCGAAGCCTGTCTGCGGAGCAGTCTGTTCCAGAATGACACCGGGCACACCTCCCCTGCTTCAGTGCGTCAGATAGATGACAGCCGCTGCCTGAACGGCCAAAATCAACGGCATACCCACCACAAAATACCAGTGGCGGGGTCTTATGATGAAACAGATACATACCGGCCCAGGCCCCGGCACTGCCGCCCAGCAGGGCTGCACCGAACAGCACGCGCTCCGGGATGCGCCATTGGCGCGTGCGGGCGCGGTGCTTATCGATTCCCATCAGGCAAAAGGCAAGGATATTCATTATCATACAATATATCAGTGCAGTATTCATAGCACTATTATACGCGCTCTTACTGCAAAGCGCAAGACATAACAAAAGCCCCCGCCGTTAAGCGGGGGCAGAATTACAGATCAGATATCCTTGCGGGCAGCGACACTGCTGCGCACGAGTGCGCGTCTGAGGCGAGCCTCGGCCAGCTCCATATCGCGCTTGTCGAGATTTTTCTGGGCCAGTATCTCCTCGGCACGCGCCTTGCTGCGGGCCGCGCGCTCGGCATCAATAGCATCAGCCATTCAAAGGTAGTGGCCAGCAGATGACACTCGCCCTGCATCATGCTGAGCATACCGCCCATGCAGGCGGCGCGGCGGGTGGTACCGTCCTCCAACTTGATATGAGCCTCGCCCATGCCCAGTGCCGTACAGAAGTCGATGTGCTTTGCCAGCAGCTGGACCTGACCGTTGATCGTGCGGCAGGACACCGATGTGACCAGTCCGTCATAGGCGACGCGTCCGGCGTCATGATCTTGAGCGGGAAAGTTGCCATACGACCACCGCCTTACTGCTGCTTGGCCTTGGCCAGAACATCATCAATGGTGCCGGCAAACAGGAAGCAGCTTTCGGGGATGCTATCGCATTCGCCGTTCAAGATCATCTTAAGCCGCGGATGGTCTCCTTCAGCGGCACATACTGACCGGGCATACCGGTAAACTGCTCTGCCACATGGAAGGACTGGGACAGGAAGCGCTGCACCTTACGGGCGCGGGCAACCGTGATCTTGTCATCCTCGGACAGTTCGTCCATACCCATAATGGCAATAATGTCCTGCAGCTCCTTATAGCGCTGCAGAACCTGCTGCACGGCGCGGGCAACCTCGTAATGCTCCTGCCCGACAACTTCAGGCGAGAGGATACGCGAGGTGGAGTCCAGCGGGTCAACGGCCGGGTAAATACCCTGAGAGGCGATGTCGCGGCTCAGAACCGTGGTGGCATCCAGATGGGTAAAGGTCGTGGCAGGTGCCGGGTCAGTCAGGTCATCGGCAGGAACATAGACAGCCTGCACCGAGGTGATGGAGCTTGCGGGTGGAGGTGATACGCTCCTGCAGGGCACCCATCTCGGTGGCCATCGTGGGCTGGTAGCCAACGGCAGAGGCATGCGGCCCAGCAGCGCAGAGACCTCAGAGCCGGCCTGCGTGAAACGGAAGATGTTATCAATGAAGAGCAACACATCCTGATGCTTGACATCGCGGAAATACTCCGCCATTGTCAGGCCGGACAAGGCCACGCGCATACGCGCTCCCGGCGGCTCGTTCATCTGCCGTAGACCAGCGCCGTCTTGCTCAGAACGCCGCTCTCGCGCATCTCACCGTAGAGGTCATTGCCCTCACGGGTGCGCTCGCCGACGCCGGTAAAGACAGAGTAGCCGTTGTGGGCCGTGGCAATGTTGTAGATAAGCTCCTGAATCAGAACGGTCTTGCCGACACCGGCACCGCCGAACAGACCGATCTTGCCGCCCTTGGCGTAGGGGCAGATCAGGTCAACGACCTTGATGCCGGTCTCGAGGATCTCAGTGGCAGACTCCTGCTCATCAAAGGCAGGGGCTGAACGGTGGATGGGCCAGTGCTCCGCATTCTGGGGGCAGGCTGCTCATCAACGGGATCGCCAAGCAGGTTGAATACGCGGCCCAGGCACTCGTCACCGACAGGAACCTTGATAGGCTCACCGGTGTCGACAGCATCCGTACCGCGGACAAGCCGTCTGTGGCGGCCATCGCAATGCAGCGGACCACATTGTCACCGATGTGCTGGGCAACCTCAACGATCAGCTTTTTGCCGTTGTTCTCCAGCTCGATAGCGTTGAGCAGGGCGGCAGTTCACCGTCCTTGAATCGGATGTCCAGTACAGGTCCCATGACCTGCACTACCTTCCGATGTGTTTTTCTGGCATAGCACACACTCCTTTAGTGGCTTTTCGTTAGCTTTCCGCGTCAGCACCGGCCAC
>ENA-OQLB01000403-OQLB01000403.1-human-gut-metagenome-genome-assembly--contig:-NODE-403-length-25389-cov-5.429974_pt1 | contig 25389 bp, 33 predicted proteins | sample MGYA00242656_ERZ504813 | MGnify/ENA primary metagenome ERZ504813 (study PRJEB26092, sample SAMD00036388) | human gut metagenome | host: Homo sapiens | study: EMG produced TPA metagenomics assembly of... | reverse complement strand
TTCATTTCAACCTCAGAAGCAGCACCTACATAAAGAACAGCTACACCGCCAGACAACTTGGCCAAACGTTCCTGCAGTTTTTCCTTGTCATAATCAGATTTCGTAGATACAATCTGAGCCTTGATTTGCTCGCAACGTTCCTTGATGTTTTCTTTATCACCGGCACCGTTTACAATAGTTGTATTATCCTTGGAAACAGTTACCTTGTCGGCAGTACCCAACATTTCGATAGTAGCTTGTTCCAGCTTCAGACCTTTTTCCTCGCTGATGACAACACCACCGGTCAGCACTGCAATATCTTCCAACATTTCCTTGCGACGGTCACCGAAGCCCGGAGCCTTCACTGCACAAATCTTCAACTGAGAACGCAGACGGTTTACAACCAAAGTTGTCAGCGCTTCGCTATCCACATCTTCTGCAATAACCAGCAAAGGACGACCGGTCTGTACTGCCGGTTCGAGGATAGGCAGGAAATCTTTCAGGTTGGAAATCTTCTTATCATAAATCAGGATGTACGGTTTTTCCATTTCGCACTCCATCTTCTCCGTATTGGTAACGAAGTAAGCAGAGAGGTAACCACGGTCGAACTGCATACCTTCAACCACACCGATAGTAGTATCAGTACCCTTTGCCTCTTCGATAGTGATAACACCGTCTTTGGAAACTTTGCGCATAGCGTCTGCAATCAGCTTGCCGATAACGGGGTCGTTATTGGCAGAAACGGAAGCAACTTGCTCAATCTTGTCATAATTGTCACCCACTGTTTCCGCCTGGCCTTTGATAGAATCAACCACTTTGGCAACAGCCTTGTCGATACCGCGTTTGATATCCATCGGGCTAGCACCGGCAGTCACGTTCTTCAGACCTTCGGCTACGATAGCCTGAGCCAAAACAGTAGCAGTTGTAGTACCGTCACCTGCATCGTCGCCGGTCTTGGAAGCAACTTCCTTTACCAGCTGTGCGCCAGTATTCTGATATGCGTCTGCCAACTCTACTTCTTTAGCTACCGTTACACCATCTTTCGTGATGTGGGGAGCACCGAATTTCTTTTCGATGATAACGTTACGACCTTTAGGGCCGAGGGTTACTTTTACTGCATTTGCCAGTGTGTCGATACCTTTCTTCAATTGGTCGCGGGCATCGATATTGAATAATATTTCTTTTGCCATAACTATATTTACATTTTAACGATTTACAATTTACAAATTAACCTAAAACAGCGAGCACATCGCTTTGACGCATGATGAGGTACTTGGTTCCTTCAACTTCCAGTTCAGTACCGGCATACTTGCCATACAGCACTGTGTCACCAACCTTCAACACCATTTCTTCGTCTTTTGTTCCGTTGCCTACTGCAATAACTTCACCTTTCAAAGGTTTCTCTTTCGCTGTATCAGGAATAATGATACCGCCAATTGTCTTTTCTTCTGCAGGTGCAGGGAGTATCAGCACTCTGTCTGCTAATGGTTTAATGTTCATAATCTTTTTGTTTTATATGTTATACATTTGTTATAATGGTAATTTTGCTTTAAACAAGCGATAAACAACTTACGAAAACCGTGCCAAACGAACAAGCTGATTGTTTGGCAGACAAAGGCTGACAAAATGGCAAAGTATACAACAATATTTGCTATCTTTGCAGCCTCAAAAATGATTTGACTTATGAACGCAATATGGATAGTCCTCCCCATTCTTACCTTATTGATGTTTGAACTGGGACTGACATTACAAACCGAAGACTTTAAACTGTTCCGCAAACGCCCCCGCCCCATTATTGCCGGCTGGCAGGCCAAATCATCCTACTGCCGATGCTGGCATTTGCTTTAGGACATGTCTTCCAGCTCGAACCTCTGTTCTTTATCGGCATCATACTCATAGCCTGCTCGCCAGGCGGCAGCTCATCCAACATCTTCTCCATGATAGCCAAAGGAGACGTAGCATTGTCCGTGTCACTGACGGCATGTAGCAGCATTATTACGCTGTTCACTATCCCCGTGATTATGGAATTCGCCACACACTTTGTAGACAGCAATCTGGACATAGATATCCATCTCCCCGTAGGCAGCCTTATCATGCAGAACCTGGTTCTGATGTTTCTTCCCATTGTAGCCGGCATATTCACGAAGCGCTACGTCCGCAAATGGCAGAAAGGATTCATAAGATATTGTCCAAGACAGCCTTTCCCGCACTTATCCTGCTGGCAACCATCTTCTTCATACAGCACCATGCTACCATCACCGGCCAATTCGGCAAACTGGGCCTCTGCATCTCCATTCTTATCCTGCTGGCTATGGGAGGCGGCGTAGTGCTATCGAAGTCCATGCGCCTCAACCGGAAAGAACAACGTACACTCATTATAGAAATCGGTATGCAGAATGCCGCACAAGCAATTGCTGTTGCCAGTAGTCCGTTTGTATTCAACAATGACATTATTGCAATACCTGCCATTATCTACGCACTGGTAATGAATGTTATTCTGCTGATTTATGTGGGAGTGGTGAAGCGGCAAAGATAATCTTCCAACCGGTATCTCCCCTTCTTCTGTGTCGCTTTTCCATACTGTATCACTTTCCGGGGGCAAAAATGCAAACAAGCCATACAATGAATGCACTGCTTTCCCCACACCGGATGCCATCCACCAACCGGATATTACCTACCGGACAAGATTTGCCGCATATTCCGCAAGAGATACAGCCTTCATCTACATGGAAACTCCTTGTACCAATGACAAAACGGACAAACAAAGGATTCACGACATACGTTTTCAGCCAGGCAGCACTGCCCTCATGCACATTCCAGACCCTCTTCCGTGCAATGACATCTTCGGCAATCGAAGCGACAGCATGCCGTGCGTTCTCTATCTTCTTACGGCAAAGCGCCCCATCGTCCAAATTGAACATCGGTACGTAGGTATTGGGCATTGCAACAGACCAGGCAGCATCCAACGGAAAATGTTCCGCCAGGCGGTTCATTCCCTTTCCCATATCGTCCCCGCATGTACACACGGCATAACGGTAACAGCAGTCCGGCAACCGGAGCTGCGACAAAAAATCAATCAAGACACGGGGTGCATACCATGAGTGTACCGGAAAAACAATACCCAGTCTGTCAGCTGTCGACAGCCTGCGGGTATCGAGCCTTGCTTAAGGCAATCAACAATGCTGACGGCAGTATCATGCATAGCCTCTGCAAGCAATTCTGCAATCCAGCGTGAGTTTCCGGTTGCGGTAAAATAAAGTATCATCGGCAATATGTTTTGCCGACAAAGGTAGTGATTTGACTTGAATTCCTTCTATTCCAGCAGCTCTTCTATGGAATAATTTTCCCAGAACGCTTTTGTAGAATGTACCAATGAACTGCCATATAGAGCAGGAACAATGCCGCTATGACAATCATCAGGAAACTGACGAGGGCATTGTGTTTTTCTTGCTTAAGCTCAACAGAAACCATAAGAACCTCCTTTTTTGTCAGTACAAAGATAAATGCAGGATGTTTCATTTTTCCTACGCCACTATTACAAATACCTATATTTGTGCCATAAATATACAAAAAAGGAGCAATTTTGTGCTCCTTTTTAAATGTATTTCAGTTTTTATTATTTCAGTTCGCTAACCAGCTCTTGGGGAGTGACCATTTTCTGCTCTCCGGTCTCCATGTTTTTCAATGTCACCTTACCTTCATTCATTTCATTCTCACCCACCAGGGCCACAAACGGGATGGCTTTGGAGTTCGCATACCCCATCTGTTTCTTCATCTTGCTTGCATCGGGGAAAATCTCGGCACGGATGCCTGCCGCACGCACTTCAGTCAATACATTCATTGAGAATGCGGCCTCTTTCTCACCAAAGTTGATAAACAGTAACTGAGTACCGTTCACCGCTTCTTTCGGATAAAGGTCAAGCTGGTTCAGCACATCAAAGATACGGTCTGCACCGAACGAGATACCGACACCACTGACACCGGACATACCGAATACACCCGTCAAGTTGTCATAGCGTCCTCCACCAGTAATACTGCCGATTTGCACATCCAGCGCCTTTACTTCGAAGATGGCACCGGTATAGTAATTCAAGCCACGGGCCAATGTCAAATCCAGCTCGATTTCGTTCTTCAAGCCAAGGTTCTTTAAGGTGGAAAGGATAAATTCACTTTCCTCCACGCCCTTCAGTCCGGTCTCGCTGACAGCAAGAACTTCCTTCAGAGTCGCAAGTTTCTCTTCATTACTTCCGCTCAACAAAATGATAGGTTGCAGTTTGGCGATAGCCTCGTCACTGATGCCTTTCTCTTTCAACTCGGCATTGACATTGTCCAGACCTATCTTATCCAACTTATCAATGGCCACAGTAATATCAACAATCTTGTCAGACTCACCGATGATTTCGGCAATGCCACTCAATACCTTACGGTTGTTAATCTTGATACAAACACGGATGCCGAAGCGGGTAAATACCGTATCGACAATTTGCATCAGCTCCACCTCATTCAGCAAGGAATCACTGCCTACCACATCGGCATCGCACTGATAGAACTCACGATAGCGTCCTTTTTGCGGACGGTCGGCGCGCCACACGGGCTGTATCTGATAACGTTTGAAAGGAAAAGTTATTTCATCGCGGTGCATCACCACGTAGCGGGCAAAAGGTACTGTGAGGTCATAGCGCAAACCTTTCTCGCAAAACTTGCAGGCAAGTCTCGGAGCATTACGGCTCAACAGTTCTTCATCTGTCAGTCCGGAAAAGTAATCACCGGAGTTCTGTATCTTGAACAAAAGCTTGTCGCCTTCCTCACCATACTTCCCCATCAAGGTAGAAAGCATTTCCATCGAGGGCGTTTCTATCTGCTGAAAACCATAGAGATGATACACCTCACGAATCGTATTGAATATATAGTTACGCTTCGCCATTTCTACGGGCGAGAAGTCACGGGTTCCTTTCGGAATACTTGGTTTTGCTGCCATAATCAGTTCAATTATTTTAAAAATCGGACGACAAAGTTACAGTATTTTATTGATTAAGAAAAGAGAATGTTTACCTTTGTATCATTACCGTCGCATAAAAACGACCAAAACAAACTTCAAACTTACACATTTATGAAAGAGAGACTGATTTTATTCTGCATGTTGTTGCTATGCGGCATCGGTGTTAGCCGGGCACAATCCGGCAACGCCAAAGACTTCGACCAAAAAGAAGAAGCCATCGTACAAAAGCTGCAACAAGCCGTCAATGAGAAAAACTATAAAGAAGCCGAAAAGAACGGTAAGGCTTTGATAACTCTGTTCAAAGAACAAGACGAGAACACTCAGAAAAAGTACAGCTGGCTCATACAGTCCTATTACTACAATTTAGCCTGCTTCCAATCCTTGTTAAAGAAAAAAGGTGAAGCCATCAAAAATTTAGAACTGGCCTACGACAATGGATTTCAAGATTACAACCACATGATGAATGATACCGACTTAGACAACCTGCGCAGCGATAAACGGTTCAAGGCAGTGCTTGCCAAAGTGAAGAAAGTGGGTGACTACCTCGACATACTTCAAAAAACACCGGGATACACCCACAATGAGCGCCCTGATACACTCCCCCGCTTCGAACACATCAATCCCAACAACAAGTATTTAGTAGAGGTACGCCAATACTTCAAGTTAGACAGTGTGGCAGGCGCAGGCGACGAATTATCGAAAATAAAGAACATACTTACTTATATACACAATACCATAAAACATGACGGAAACCATGAAAGTCCGGCAGGCAGCAACATCATAAAATGGGCAGAAGCTTGCAAAGGCGGTGCGCGAGGTCTGCATTGCGGAGGTCTTGCCCATGTACTGAAGGATTGTTATCTGTCCATGGGATTTAAGGCACGCCACATCAGCGGATTACCCAAAAAATACATTGGTGAATGCCATTCCATTAACGTAGTTTATTCCAATACCTTGGATAAATGGATATGGGTAGACCCCACCAACAATGCCTGGGTGATGGATGAAAACGGCATCATGCTAAGCGTGCAAGAAGTGCGCGAACGTCTGCGAGACGGTCGTCCGGTAATCCTAAATGAAGAAGCCAACTGGAATAACCAGCAGAAGATTACCAAAGAATATTATTTAGACAGCTATATGGCCAAGAATCTCTATAGCATAAAAGCAGACGATGTACTGCTTTGCCCCTCAGACCCTAATGCAGAAAACTTCTTCCAAGCCAAGTACGTGGTCAATGACGATGCCTGGTTCTGGCAGTCGCCCTATCAAGAATAAAAAAACAGATGATGCATCCGGCAGAGACACATCATCTATTTAATGTAAACAGACCATCTGTTTCGGGTGAACAGATGGTCTGTTTTTTATGTCTGCATCATGTGTTTAATCTCTGCGTCCCATGAATATCATGATATAATAAATCAGGGTAGCAAGCGAACCGAGAGCAGCCACTACATACGTATAGGCAGCCGAGCGGAGTGCATCTTCCGCTTGCGCATGATTATATGAATTCGTAATGCCGGAATTGCTAAGCCATACCAGCGCACGCTTACTTGCATTGATTTCCACCGGCAAGGTGATGAAGCTGAATAAAGTTGTCAATGCAAACAGTATAATGCCCGCCAGCAACAGTTGCGGAAAGGAGTTCAGCATCAAGATACCTGCCAGCAGCAACCACGTCATCCACTGTGAGGCAAAAGAGACTACCGGCACCAGTTTGCTGCGCATTGTCAACGGAGCGTATGCGCGTGCATGCTGCACGGCGTGACCACATTCGTGGGCTGCAACGGCAGCAGCCATGATGCTGTTACTGCTATAAACACTCTCACTCAGGTTTACTGTCTTATTGGCAGGATTATAATGGTCGGTCAGATGTCCGGGAGTATGCGTCACGGTCACATCGTAGATGCCATTGTCGTGCAGCATCTTCAAAGCAACGTCCGCTCCCGTCATTCCGTTGCCGGTAGGATTTTAGAGTACTTCTTGAACTTGTTCTGAAGATTCATCTGTACCAGCCAACTGACGACGGCAATACCGATAAAAATAATCCATTGCATTCCTATCATTCCTGTTCCCATAATTTTCTTTCTTTAAATTGTGAATAAATCAGTCGTTTCTTATTGTATAACAAATAGTCTGCCAAAAATAAAAGGAAACGGTGAGCAATGCCAGCGTTTCCTTTATCTTTTAGGAAGAATTAAAGATTTCTGATTTATAATTTATTTTTCAATCTCCACCTCTATCACTTTATCAATATCCGTCGGAACCTCCGGCAAGTAGAGCATCACCCCTCCTTCACACTTACGGAACTTCACTGGAAGACGGTCGGCATACCCCACTGCCTTCCTCACTTTCTTGCCTTCCAACGGCAGGAAGAGAGCCTTATCCTGCAATTCGAGAATATGCACGTATAATTTATTTTCTCTTTGTGTAGTGACTCCCCAAGGATGCGGAGCAATGCAGCCGCCACGGGTTCCGTAGATGGTTTCACCGTATACCTTCATCCATTCCCCTACTTCTGCCAGACGCTCCAATGCAACAGCAGGCAGCTCACCGTCCGGCTGAGGACCGATATTCATCAGCAGATTGGCATCTTTACCCGCAGCCTTCACCAGGTAATGTATCAGCGTTTTGGTAGATTTATAATCCTGGTCCGTAATCTTATATCCCACATTCCATTCATCGTCTCACAGGTTTCAAGGGGCAAGGCGCTGATATCCTGCCCGGAAAGGCCGGCACGGTTCTCTCCCGGCAGGTCGCGCTCGAATATCTGGATGTCCTCGCCGGCAAACGGTGCTTGATGATGGTTGTTCCCAACCAAGCAAGCCGGTTGCAGGCGGTGTATCATGGCATATTGCCGGGCAGTTGCCAGTCAAATCCGGATTCTGGTCCTGGTCCCACCAGCCATCAAACCAAATGGCACCTATTTTTCCATAATTGGTGAGCAACTCGGTCAGCTGGTTGTTCATGAATTTATAGTAGCTGTTCCAGTCGCCCTTCGGATTCGGTCGTCCCGTTCCACGTCCGGTGCGTCCCCACGGAGCATCTTCGCGATACCAGTCGATGTGCGAATAGTAGAGATGCAGACGAATACCTTGCTTGTGGCACTCGTCTGCCAATTCTTTCAGAATATCCCGCTTAAAAGGGGTAGCATCCACAATATTGTAATCGGAAAAGCGTGTGTGGAACATAGAAAAGCCATCGTGATGCCGGGATGTAAAGCAGATATACTTTGCCCCGGACGCCTTAATGGCTGACACCCATCTGGCAGCATCGAATTTGGCAGGATAGAAACCTCCCGCCAGTTTGGCATACTCCTTATAATTAAGGTTCTTGTTCGTCATGGTCCATTCTCCGGTAGCCAGCATACTGTATATCCCCCAATGCAGGAAGATACCGAAGCGATTGTCCCGAAACTCCTGACGGGATTTCAGGTTCTCCTCCGTCGGCTGGTAAGTCTGCGACTGTGCGGAGCACACAAGAAGAAACAACAGTAAAAAAGACAAAAGACGTGTTTTCATGGCAATAAATAAAAAAGGCACGGATTATCCGGACACCCACGGTTCTTCAGATGAAGCCGCGAAATCCGTGTAATCCGTGTCTAAGGTTATCTGTTTGTTTTATTATTCCTCTGTATACCGTTCGATGGTCTGCTCACGGTCCGGTCCCAGAGAAACAATCTTGATGGGCACACCAAGCTGTTCTTCCAGGAATGACAAATATGCATTGAATTCTTCCGGGAACTCATCTTCACTCTGCATCTTGGTCATATCCGTCTGCCAACCGGGTAGCTCTACATAAACCGGTTCAACAGTCTCATTGATATCGAACGGGAAGTAATCAATCTCTTCCTCATCCATCTTGTAAGCTACACAAGCCTTAATGGTTTCAAAAGAATCGAGCACATCGCTCTTCATCATAATCAGTTTGGTAACCCCGTCTACCATAATGGCATATTTCAATGCCACCAGGTCAATCCAGCCACAACGGCGCTTACGTCCTGTCACAGAACCGAACTCATGACCCAGCGTGCAAATCTGGTCACCGGTCTTGTCGAATAATTCCGTCGGGAACGGACCGGCACCTACACGCGTACAATAGGCCTTGAAAATACCATATACCTCACCAATCTTGTTGGGAGCAATACCCAGACCGGTACAAGCACCTGCACAGACCGTATTAGAAGAAGTGACAAACGGATAAGAACCGAAATCAATGTCCAGCATTGTCCCCTGCGCACCTTCGCACAATACAGACTTGCCGGCAGCCAGCAGATTGTTCATCTCGTGTTCGCTATCCACCAACTGGAATTGTTTCAAGTATTCGATACCTTCGAACCATGCCTTCTCCATTTCGGTAATGTCATACTCATAGTTCAAGCCTTTCAAGATTTGCTCATGACGGGCCTTGGCCGCTGCATACTTCTTGTCAAAGTCATGCAGAATGTCGCCTACACGCACACCGTTACGGCTGATTTTATCCGTGTAAGTCGGTCCGATGCCTTTTCCGGTCGTTCCTACCTTTGCATCGCCTTTGGCTGCTTCGTATGCAGCATCCAGTATGCGGTGAGTCGGCAGAATGAGGTGTGCTTTCTTGGAAATGTGCAAGCGTTCCTTCAAGTTATGGCCGGACGCTTCCAATGATTCGGCTTCCGCTTTGAAGAGAGCCGGGTCAAGCACCACTCCGTTACCGATGATATTCACCTTGTCTCCCTGGAATATTCCAGACGGAATGGAACGGAGCACATACTTCTGCCCTTCAAACTCGAGTGTATGTCCGGCATTCGGTCCGCCCTGGAAACGAGCTACGACATCGTATCTCGGAGTTAACACATCAACGACTTTGCCTTTGCCTTCGTCGCCCCATTGTAATCCTAATAATACGTCTACTTTCATTTTTCTTTTTTATGGTTATTATTCTTTTTCTTCCGTTTATTGGCCCGGTCACACTTGCTGCACAACCCATACATATATAAGGAATAGTGCGTAAGATTAAAACGGCTCAGTTTGGTATTCTCAATGGCATGTTGCAACTCCTCGTTCTGAAACTCGGTCACCTTTCCGCACTGGGTGCATATCTGGTGATGGTGCGTATCGCGATTATAACATTTTTCGTATTGGGAAGAGTTGCCGAACTGATGCTTGATGACCAGACGAGCATTTATAAGCAAAATGATGGTATTGTAAAGCGTTGCACGGCTGACGCGGAAGTTCTCCTGGTCGGCCATCAGTGAATAGAGCGTGTCGATATCAAAATGACCGTCTATGGAGTAAATGGTGTCAAGTATAGCATAACGTTCGGGAGTCTTCCGATGCCCGTTCGCATTCAGATATTCAGTGAATATCTGCCTAACTGTATCTTTCACATTCTGACTTTCCATTTGACGGCGCAGTTTTACAGCCAACAAAGTTAATCCTTTTTTTGTGGAAAGCAAACGAGAAAGAGATAAAAATTGCGATAAGGGAAATATTCCCTTACCGCATCAGTCTCTATAACCATAGAACTAATCTAACAAACCTCCTCTTTTACAAGATTGTATAGTAATTGTTCTACATCAGAAGAAGAATTGTCCATACCCTCCACTCTGCGGCAAACTTGAAAAGAATTTTCCTCATTTTGCTGCATAAAGCGGCGGATAGCAGTCATGGCTGCATTGCGTACATGATAGGAGCCCGACAAAAAAGCCGTTATTGCCTGGTCGAGGAACTCATTTTCAACCCGTTCGTTCATATCCCCTTTCTTCATCAATAGACGGGCTATGGTGAGGAAGCCGCAAACCTGCGTGTATTCGTCCTCGCTTGCAATCCAATGGAAGGACTTGGCAGGCGCATAAGGAAGATGTTGGAATAAATTCATGCAGGTAAGTTCTGCAATCTCGATATTACGGATATCTTCCACCCAGATATCGGCTATCTCGGGCAGGAAACTCTCTACCGGCTGTAAAAGTCCCGCCAATATTTTGCACTCTCTGATATCTTCTTTCCACAAAGACTGAGCCAGAGAGTGGTCCTTCTCGTAACCGGCAGCAATACCCTTGATACGGGGCAACTCCACGCCAAAGTTCAGCTATATACCAGCCCTTTCTCACGCATACTTTGGGACACAGCCCCGTTCATTGAGAGACGGAGCTGTGTCTTTATATCTTTCAGCCGCTGATGCAGCTGCTCTTTAGTATCTATCATAGTTCATCATTTATTGACAGAAGGCAATGTAGAATAGTCTTTGCTATAACGCAACATCTGTTCCGCATAACCTTCATCATAAGTCACTGTCACATCTGTTATAGTACCGTCGGCATCCGTCACCACTTCATACTTGGGATTGACGAACCCCTTATACGGCGCAAGATTCAGCTTCTTGTAGCGTTCCAGCACTTCGGCATGCAAAGCGGGATCGACTTTCACGGCATAGGCTTCCACCAAATCATGGGCGCCGGCATAGTCACCGGTGGACTTGATACGCTGTATCTCGCAAGCAACCGGCCAAACAAGTCACGCACTTTCTCATAATCGTTTATCACGACGTACGTCTTCCCATCCTTCTTTACCAATTCCACAACCTTCTCCGCCGCACCTTTCTCGTACACCCAGCGGGCTATGAGCTGACGGTTGCGCATATGGGCTTCTTCTACATTGTTACCCGGCTCGATACGTACAAGCTGTGTCATCAAACCATTCATCAGATAGGTGTAGTATTGAGCCTTATAAGCATCCGCACTTGGAGTAAGCCCCAGTTCCACCAGCTTCGGGTCGGCCACGTAGTAGAGTCCGAACAAGTCGGCGCGCGCTTCTTCGATAGTAGAACCATATGCCTTCAACGCATCCGGGTCCACACCCGGGAGCAATTTACCGGAACCATGTCCCAAACATTCATGCAGGTCAGTATGCAGTTCATCTGTCACATCTGCGTACTTATCAATCAGTTGAAGCTCTGCATCACTGTACACAAACTCCTCATTGAACCCGTTGCCATGAGCTGCCTTATTATAAGCATCTGTAATGTTACCGATTGTAACGGATTTCGAACCATGATGGCTACGTATCCAGTTGGCATTGGGCAGGTTGATGCCGATAGCAGTTGCAGGATACAAGTCACCGGCCAGAATAGCCGCCGTGATTACCTTGGCAGACACCCCTTTCACTTTCTCCTTCTTGAATTGTCCGTCTACCGGCGAATGGTCCTCAAACCACTGTGCATTGCCGCTTATCAACTCTGTACGCTGGGTAGCTTCCAAATCTTTAAAATTCACCAGAGATTCCCAGCTTGCCTTCATGCCGAGCGGGTCACCATAACTTTCGGTAAAACCGTTCACAAAGTCAATGCGTGAGTTCAAATCCTTCACCCACAAAATGGCATATTCATCGAATGTCTTCAAATCGCCGGTTTCATAGAATTCCATCAGTTTGGCTATCACCGCCTTCTGCTCGGGAGTCTCGGCAACTCCTTCTGCCTTCTTCAGCCAGTAGACAATCTTTTCAAGTGCCTGTCCATACAAGCCCCCCACTTTCCATACTTTCTCCTGAATCTTGCCATCCTCTTTCACCAAACGGCTATTCAAACCATAGGAAACGGGAGTTTCATCCTGCGGATTCTTCAAGGCATTATAGAAATCTTCGGCCTCCTGCTGCGTCACGCCATCGTAATAATTGCATGCGGAAGTCAAAACCAAATCTTCACCGGCAGCTTGGTTCACCCGTTTGGGCATCACCGTGGGGTCGAAAATAACGGGGAACACTTCCTCGCACAGTTGTTCCACAGTCTGTCCTTCGGCAAGCGGCAACGTAGCTGCATCCACACTCTGTACAGCCTGCCTGAAGAATTCGGGAGTAAATCCCGGAACGAACTTTTCGCTGCCATAGTGATGATGAATGCCGTTAGAGAACCATACCCGCTTGAGGTACACTTCCATAGCCTTGAAATCAGGAGTATTCTTATCTCCCTTATAGCCGGTATAGACAGCTTCCAGCATCCGGCGAATCGTCAGGTTATACTTGCCATTCTGGTCGAAAAGAATGTCTCTGCCCTGCAAAGCCGCTTCCGTCAAATAATAAACCAATTCTTTTTGTTTGAGGGACAAATCCTCAAAACCTGGTACGCGGTAACGTAAAATCTGTAAATCTGCAAATTGTTCCACTGTATAGTCAATTTTTTCTGCCTCAGCAGTTGTTTTCGGATTTCCGCCACAAGCCGTCAATAGAGAAAGGGCAGTCACCATAGAAATTAGTTGTTTCTTCATGTGTCGGGAGTATATAGATTGGTATTAAAAAAGAAGAAAAGGAAGTATCCCGAAACAACTGTTCCGGAATATTTCCTTTTTATTCATTCAGTCATACAGAATTATTTCTTCTTAGCTTCTTTTTCTGCGTGTCTTTTACGATATCCATTAGGAGTCTCACCTACATTTTTATAGAAAGCAGCATAAAAAGACTGACGGTTTGCAAAGCCGACCATCGTACTGATCTCCTCTACATTCTTGTCAGCATATCTTTTGTCTGTCAACAAATGCTGCGCTTCTTTTACTCTATATTCATTCAGCAGGCAAGAATAGTTCATGCCGAAGCGTGAATTCACCACTGCAGACAAATAGCGAGTATTGGTCTGCAATTCTTTCGCCAAATCCTTAGCGGAATAATCAGCATCTCTGTACTTCTTTTGTACAACAACGATATTCAATATCTTGTCATACAACTCATCTGCCAATTCCGGCCTTATCAAAGAACGGTAGGCAGCATCCTTTTCTTTCTTTTCGCGCAGGTTGTAAGGACGTTTCTTCGTTCCTTTTTCCTGGGCATTGTTTTCTAAATCACTCATTGAATTAACTGGTTAGGGTTGTTTAAAATCGGAAAAGCCAAAGGGTTAGCCCCTTAGACTTTACAAAAGTCAGACATTTTTTTTTTAATACACAACTTTTCCCGTATATATTTTTGATAAATAAACAACGAAAAAGGTTGAAAAGTAGGTCAATTCAGCCATTAATAAGAAACTTTAACCTTTTGCAGAAACTCATATGATACAAAATCTTGATGACTTTCCATTTGTAGTATATGCAATAATTAGTGTACCTTTGCCGGAAGAAATCCATACTGCCAGATTATGCTACAAACGCTCAAGACATATTTCGGTTACGACAGTTTCCGCCCCTTACAAGAAGACATCATACGCCATCTGATGGACCGTAAAGACGCATTGGTACTGATGCCTACGGGAGGTGGAAAGTCCATCTGCTACCAACTTCCCGCCCTATTGAGTGAAGGCACGGCGGTAGTGGTTTCTCCGCTCATTTCCTTGATGAAGGACCAAGTGGAAACGCTCTGTGCAAACGGTATCGCGGCCGGTGCACTGAACAGCAATAATGATGAAACAGAGAATGCTTCCCTACGACGTGCATGCATGGAAGGCAAGCTGAAACTGCTATATATTTCTCCTGAAAAATTATTGGTGGAAGCCAACTATCTGTTAAGGGATATGCATATTTCCCTTTTCGCCATTGATGAAGCTCACTGCATCTCACAATGGGGACACGATTTCCGTCCGGAATATACACAGATGGGCATCCTTCACCAACTGTTTCCCCAGGTTCCCATCATTGCACTTACTGCCACAGCCGATAAAATAACCCGTGAAGATATTATTAAACAGCTACACCTCAACCAACCGAGAATTTTCATTTCATCTTTCGACCGTCCCAACCTGAGTCTCACCGTAAAAAGAGGTTACCAGCAGAAGGAAAAAAGCAAAGCCATCCTCGACTTCATCGCCCGCCATCCGGGAGAGAGCGGCATCATTTATTGCATGAGCCGCAGCAAGGCTGAAACAGTGCACAAATGCTTCAAAAACAAGGGATAAAGTCGGCGGTCTATCATGCAGGACTGTCGCCGGCACGAAGAGATGAAGCACAAGACGACTTCATCAATGACCGCGTGCAAGTGGTATGCGCCACCATTGCCTTTGGAATGGGAATTGACAAAAGCAATGTGCGCTGGGTAATTCATTACAATTTGCCCAAAAGCATTGAAAGTTTCTATCAGGAAATAGGACGTGCCGGACGAGACGGAATGCCCAGTGACACCCTTTTGTTCTATTCACTGGCCGACCTCATTCTGCTCACTAAATTCGCAACAGACAGCGGGCAACAAAGCATCAACCTGGAAAAGCTGCAACGTATGCAGCAATATGCGGAAGCAGATATCTGCCGCCGTCGCATTCTGTTAAGTTATTTCGGTGAAAATACGACCTGCGACTGTGGAAACTGTGATGTATGCAAAAATCCCCCCGAACGTTTCGATGGTACAATAATCGTACAAAAGGCACTTAGTGCAATCGCGCGTTCCGAGCAACAGATAGGAACCGGTATTTTAGTGGACATCCTCCGAGGAAACATGAGTTCTGAAGTTACAGAAAGAGGATACCATCGACTCAAGACCTTTGGAGCCGGGCGCGAAGTCCCCCCAGAGATTGGCATGACTACCTGCTGCAAATGTTACAGCTCGGTTATTTCGAAATAGCTACAATGAAAACAACCACCTGAAAATCACTCAAAGCGGAACAGATGTCTTGTTTGGCAGAGCACGCGCCCTGCTTGTCACCATCCGCCGCGAGGAAGCTGTACAAGCTACAAGAGGCCGTAAACGCAAGGCTACAGTTCCAACCAAAGAATTGCCATTGGGATTGCCCAATACAGAAAGTGGGGAACTTTTCGAGGCTCTCCGCACTCTCCGCAAACGCCTTGCCGACCAGGAAGCACTTCCTGCCTATATCGTACTGTCCGACAAAGTGCTCCACCTACTCAGCGCCTCCCGCCCCACTACCATAGAAGAATTTGGTAATATCAGCGGTATCGGTGAATATAAAAAGAAGAAATACGGAAAAGAGTTTGTGGAACTGATACGGAAATACAGTTGAATATTATTTACACTGTAACAGTAAATCCCTGAGGTCACCTTGCGGCACGCCAAGTGAAATGGCCTTTTCGAAGTCACGTTTTGCCAACTCCTTTTTCTTTTGAGAAAGGTAAATTTGCCCCCGTATCAAGTAGCTTCTGTCTGCGAAGCATCCAGCTTGATGGCTTCTTCCAAGTCCATCATGGCCAGGTCCACATGTTTCATATCCTGCTCTACACCCGCACGTGCTACGTAAAGTACGGCATATTGCTGGGTAGTCAGCCGGGTAGCTTCTCCTCCTTTTTCTGCAATCATGGCATTCAATATCGAAAGCGCCGCTTCATATTTGCCCTCCTTCTGCTCCAGTGTAGCCAACCCCAGACGGCCATTGTAACTCTGGGGGGCAAGTTTCAGCAGACGTTCATAATCAGACTTTGCAATTATAGTTGCGCTGCCGCATATAGATATAGGCACGCATCAGCAAGGCTTCCTGATTATCGCTTTCTATATCCAGCACCAAAGAATAGTCTATCCGGGCCAAATCATCCTTCCCCAACTCAAGGTAAAGAGCGGCACGATTCATCAGGCAGGTATGGCACGCGGAGCAATGTTCAATGCCAGAGTATACGAGTCAAGGGCCTGCTCATACCGGTGCTGCCGACGTTGTATCGTACCCAAGTTGGAGAACAGCAAAGCGTTATGAGGATTGGCGGGCTCCATTTTCAAAGCTTGTTCAATGTATTTTTCGGCCAATGACAAGCTGTCTTGCTCCGTGGCTGCAACCGCACGTTCGCTCAGTTCCTGATAGGTTTGTGAAAAGGCAGGGAACATCGTGGCTCCACACAAGAAGAAAGAAAAAATAAGTTTCTTCATATAATAGTTCAGTATTTATTCCAAAGGATAGGTATCGAAAGCGAACAGTTCTGTTGACAAATAGCGTTCCCCCGTATCGGGCAGTAGGGCAACAATCATTTTATCCGCAAATTCAGGCGTTCGGCCAGCAACCGTGCCGCATATACGCCGCACCGGATGAGATGCCAGCCAGCAAGCCTTCCGTAGAAGCCAGCTCTCGTCCTCCACGAATGGCCTCGTCATCGGGCACCGGAATAATCTCGTCTACTACAGAAGCATCATAAATGGAAGGAATAAAATTGGCCCCAATCCCCTGGATGCGGTGCGGTGCATCTTCCCTCCTTCCAGAACCGGAGAGGAGGCCGGTTCTACAGCCACAACATAGACATCCGGATTATGTTTCTTCAAGCACGCGCCACTCCACAGACCGTACCGCCCGTGCCCACACCGGCAACAAAAACAGTCACTTTACCATCCGTGTCCGTCCAGATTTCTTCCCCCGTAGTATGTTCATGAGCCTTGGCATTGGAGGGATTCTCAAACTGCTGCAGAATAACCGCACCAGGTATCGCATCCCGCAATTCTTTCGCTTTGGCAATGGAGCCGGCCATACCTGCCAGTCCGTCGGTCAGTACAATCTCCGCACCCAAGGCTTTCAACAGATTACGGCGTTCCACACTCATGGTCTCCGGCATGGTCAATATCAAATGATATCCCTTGATGGTTGCCACCATCGCCAGTCCCACGCCGGTATTGCCACTGGTAGGTCAATAATCGTGGCTCCGGGTTTCAAAGCCCCACGTGCCTCGGCATCCTCAATCATGGCAAATGCCACACGGTCCTTCACGCTTCCCACCGGATTAAAAGATTCCAGCTTAGCCACAATATTTCTTTTCAATCCGTATTTACGGCTGTATTCAGCCAATTCCATCAAAGGAGTATGCCCAATCAACTCCGTCAGGTTCTTTGCAATTTTCGCCATAATCTCACTGTCTAATACATTCTTCCCGTACACACTTATGTAACATGGATATGCTGACAAAGATATGGAAATTCCAAGAAATAAACCGTGCGGGAAAGGAAAGATTATACTGCCATCTATCAAAGCTTAACACGAATAAAGAGGATGAAAGGATATGAAACGATTGAAGAAGGCAGGATGAGGAGGAAGAACCATATCTGACAATCAGCGACTTCCCACTGCAAAGATGGTGCATGCTTTTTGCAGTAGTACTGCAAACGAGCTGCAGCGTTACTGCAAATAGGTTTGCAGTGGTACTGCAACTGCTTTGCAGTGCAACTGTAACAGCTTTGCAGTGACACTGCAAAAGGTTTGCAGAACTTTGCAGTGAGAAGTTACTGATGAACAGAACGGTAATGAGACACTGTTATCAAGACTTCTTAAGATAGTCTACAATCCACGCGCCCACTTCCTTGGTACCGTATTTGTCGCCACCTTCTACTTGAATCTCCGGTGTACGTACATTCGCATCGAGTGAAGCATCAACTGCCTTACGAATCACCCCCCCCTCCTCTTTCAGGTCGAAGTATTCGAAAAGCATGGCTACAGACAAAATTTGCGCCAGCGGATTGGCTATATTCAAGCCTTTCGCCTGCGGCCAGGAACCATGGATAGGTTCGAATACCGGCGTGCTCTCTCCCGTAGAAGCAGAAGGCAGCAATCCCATAGAGCCACTGATGCAGGAACCCTCGTCCGTCAAAATATCACCAAACGTATTTTCCGTAACCATTACGTCAAAGAATTTCGGCTCTTGAATCATCTTCATGGCGGCGTTGTCCACAAACATATAGTCGGTTGTCACCTCGGGGTACTGCGGTGCCATCTCCTGGGCAATCTGTCTCCAAAGACGGGAAGAGGCAAGCACATTGGCTTTATCCACCACCGTAAGATGTTTGCTGCGTTTCATGGCATATTCAAATCCGACTTTCAGGATACGCTCAATCTCAGGACGGGTATACATGTTCGTATCATACGCCTTGTCATTGTCCTGGTATTTCTCACCGAAGTACATGCCACCGGTCAGTTCGCGGATACAAAGGAAATCGGCACCATCCACCAGTTCCGCACGAAGGGGAGACTTATGGAGCAGACATTTGAAGGTCTGCACGGGACGGATGTTGGCAAACAGTCCCAGTTTCTTGCGCATAGCCAGCAAGCCCTGCTCGGGACGCACTTTGGCAGTAGGGTCATTGTCGAATTTCGGGTCACCTACGGCAGAGAACAATACAGCATCCGCATTTTTACAAGCCTCATAAGTGGCTTCAGGAAACGGGTCACCCACCTTGTCTATCGCGTCTGCACCGCAGATGGCATATTCATAGTTCACTTTATGTCCGAACTTCTCACACACGGCAGTCATCACATCCACGCCTACGGTAGAGATTTCGGGGCCGATACCGTCACCGGCCAACACTGCAATTTTAAAATCCATTGTTTTCTTTATTATTTAAAAGTTCATCTATCTTCTTTTTGTTTGCAAGATTCTTGCGGCGATACCGGTCACCCCACACAAAACCAGCTGTCAATATAAGGGTATTGATGGCTGACATAAGATACTCGTCCGCATCCAACTCGCCGCTCCACCAACGCAGAAAGAGGTTGAAAGCAAAAAGCAAGCCTGCATACAACGCATAGCATACATAAGGACGCCTCTCAAAAAACGATTTCTTTTTCTCCATGAGATCCATTTTTTATGATTCGTATTCGTCTTCTATGATATTCAGCATCTTCACCGTCGCCTTGATGGCTGCTTCCGTCTGGTCTGCGTCCAATCCGCGTGTACGGAATATCGTATCTTCAAAACTCCAGGTAATACCGTCTGCACAAAGGCATCGGTACGCCCACCGGGAGGAATAGTCACGGCATAGTTCGTCAGCATCGGGAACTTACGACCCAGTGTCACTTTATATATCTTGCGCAAGGCGCGCACAAAAGCATCATACTGGCCATCTCCACTGGAACTTTCCTCATATTCCTTTCCGTTAATTTCTATCTTCAACGTAGCCATCGGCTTCAATCCATACGCCAGATTCACAATATAGCTCTTAAGGCTGACGCGTTCTTCTGCCATTCCGTGCTTCAGTACGTCCGAAACGATATAGGGCAGGTCTTCTTGCGTCACCAGCTCTTTCTTGTCGCCCAACTCAATGATGCGTTCGGTCACTTTGCGCATGGCATCTTCATCCAGTTGTAACCCCAAGTCCTCCAGATTCTTCCGGATATTGGCTTTACCGCTGTTCTTGCCCAGGGCATACTCTCGCTTGCGACCAAAGCGTTCGGGCAGGAGGTCGTTGCAGTAGAGGTTACTTTTATTGTCACCGTCGGCATGGACGCCTGCCACTTGGGTAAATACATTCTCGCCAACAATCGGTTTATTGGCGGGAATGACGATGCCCGAGTAGGACTCCACCACACGGCTTACGTCGTTCAGGCGGCTTTCGTCAATGTTGGTAATGGCATTGAAGTGGTCTTTCAGGATAGCCTGCACACTGGCAAGCGGAGCATTGCCGGCGCGTTCGCCCAGGCCGTTAATGGTAGTATGCAGTCCCTTGCAACCGCTAAGTACGGCGGCAAGCACATTGCTCACGGCAAGGTCATAGTCATTGTGGGCATGGAAGTCAAAATGGGCATGCGGATAGCGTTTCACCATCTTGCGCATGAACTCGATGACCTGCAGCGGGTTCAATACGCCCAACGTGTCAGGCAACATATAGCGGCGGATATTGGTCTGCTCCAAGGCGTCCATCAGACGGAACACATATTCCGGAGAATCTTTCATGCCGTTGCTCCAGTCTTCCAGATAGACATTCACTACCATATCCTGCTCGTTGGCGTAATCCACTACGGACAGAATATCCTCGATATGCTCTTCGGGAGTCTTCTTCAACTGGTAGGTGCAATGCTTCAGCGAGCCTTTGCACAGCAGATTGATGACACGGCAACCGGTCGCATGTATCCAGTCCACCGACGTGTGGCCATCTACAAAGCCAAGCACTTCTACTCTTGGCAACAGATTACGGCGTGCCGCCCAGTCACAAATCATTTTTACGGCATCAAACTCTCCTTCGGATACCCGCGCAGAAGCCACCTCCACCCGGTCTACCTTCAATTCCTCCAGTAACAAACGGGCAATCATCAGCTTCTCATGGGGCACAAAGGAGACTCCGCTGGTCTGTTCACCGTCGCGGAGCGTAGTGTCCATGATTTCTATCTTCGGATGATTATGCTTCATTTTTATTCTCCCAAGCTTCTATCTTATCTTTATTCTCAACCAGAAAATCGATGTCATCCAAGCCATTCATCAGGCAATGTTTCTTGTAGGCATTGATTTCAAAATGTTCGATCTTGCCCGTAGCTTTGTTGGTGATGGTCTGTTCGGCAGATTCACTTCCACTTCCATCTTCGGATTGGCAGAGATAGAGTCGAACAACTCTTTCAGGAACGGCTCACTTACCACCACCGGAAGCACAAAGTTGTTCAGTTCATTGTTCTTGTGTATATCGGCAAAGAAACTCGATACCACCACGCGGAAACCGTAACCGGCAATGGCCCATGCAGCATGCTCACGGCTGGAACCGGAACCGAAGTTCTTTCCCGCCACCAGAATCTGTCCACCGTAAGTGGGATTGTTCAAAACAAAGTCCTTGTTCAGAGAACCGTCCGGATGATAGCGCCAATCGCGGAATAAATTATCTCCGAAGAACTTTTCCTCACGGGTAGTAGCTTTCAGAAAACGTGCAGGGATTATCTGGTCTGTATCCACATTCTCTAATGGAAGAGGCACACAAGTACTGGTTATTATATCAAATTTTGTCTTCATCTTTGTATTTACGATTTACAATTTACGATTGAAAATACTCTTGATTTACCTTTGTTGAACGATGTTTGATTTACGAAGTAATTTTAATCGTAAATCGTCCAATCGTACATCAAATCAGCGTTCTCGGGTCAGTAATTACTCCAGTCACTGCCGCTGCTGCAGCTACAAGCGGGCTGGCAAGCAGTGTTCGGGAACCCGGTCCCTGGCGTCCTTCAAAATTACGGTTACTGGTAGACACTGCATACTTTCCGGCAGGCACCTTATCGTCGTTCATTGCCAGGCAAGCAGAACAACCCGGTTGGCGAATGGCAAAACCGGCCTCTTCCAAAATCTTGTCCAGTCCCTCTTCGCGAATCTGTGCATCTACCATCCAGGAGCCCGGAACCAGCCATGCCACTACATTCTCGGCTTTCCGACGGCCTTTCACAATGGAGGCAAATGCACGGAAATCCTCAATGCGTCCATTGGTGCAGGCACCCAAAAACACATAGTCAACCTTCTTACCCAGCAAAGGTTCTCCCGGTTGGAAACCCATATAGCTAATAGACTTCATGAAAGAGGTCCGGGCAGCTTCTCCCATGCCTTCGGTAGTAGGAATATGTTGTGTGATACCCATACCCATGCCCGGGTTGGTACCGTATGTAATCATCGGTTCAATATCTTCGGCAGCAAAACGGACTTCCTTGTCGAACACTGCATCCTCATCACTCTTCAATGTTTTCCAATAGGCCAATGCCTTGTCCCATGCCTCACCCTTCGGAGCATATTCGCGTCCTTTGATGTACTCGAAAGTGGTCTCATCCGGAGCAACCATACCGCCGCGGGCACCCATCTCTATACTCAGATTGCACAAGGTCAGACGGCCTTCCATAGTCAGACCACGCACAGCTTCTCCGGCATATTCCACGAAATATCCCGTAGCGCCGCTGGTCGTCATCTTCGACATCATATACAATGCTACATCTTTTGCCGTCACTCTCTTGCCAAGTTTGCCGTCGACAGTGATGCGCATTGTCTTAGGACGGGTCTGAAGGATACATTGCGAGGCCATTACCATTTCCACCTCACTCGTACCGATACCGAAAGCCACTGCTCCCATCGCCCCGTGGGTGGAAGTATGCGAGTCACCGCAGACAATGGTCATGCCAGGCAGGGTCAGCCCGCGTTCCGGGCCTACTACATGGATAATTCCGTTCTTCTTGTCCATCATGCCGAAATGGGCCAATCCAAACTCTTCCGCATTCTTGGCCAGTGTATCTACCTGAGTCTTTGAAACCGGGTCTTCAATCGGCTTGTCCTGGTCATGCGTCGGCGTGTTATGGTCGGGCATACAGAAAATCTTTTCCGGACGGAACACTTGATTCCACGTTCGCGCAATCCTGAAAAGGCTTGCGGGCTGGTTACTTCATGACAATAAAGCCGGTCAATATAAAGCTGTGTGGGACCGTCTTCCACTTTCTGTACCACATGGGCATCCCAGATTTTATCAAATAATGTATTCATCTCTTTATGTACAATTTAGCTATTTACAATTTACGATTAAAATCACATCTTGAACTTATTGATACAGTCGATGTACGCTTCCACCGATGCGCGATAATATCCGTATTGGCACCGAACCCATAATAAATATGATTATCGTATTCCACCTGCATATGTACCTTACCCATATCGTCGCTACCCTTGCTGATAGCCTGGATAGTGAATTCCTTCAATGTCATATGGCGGTCAATAATCTTCTTCAAAGCCTTGATAGCAGCGTCTACCGGACCGTTTCCACTGGCGGCGGCTTCAAACTTCTCGCCAGAGATGTTCAATCCCAAGCTGCAACCGAACGAACCCCCACCCCACTGGTCACCTGAAGATATTCCAGTTTGATACGGTGGTTCTGCGTACGGTTTGCCCCTGCCAATACCAGAATATCATCATCGTTGATATCCTTCTTCTTATCGGCAAGTTTCAAGAACTCTTCATACACTTTGTCCAACTTCTCCTGATCCAGTTGTACTCCCAATATCGACAAACGATTCTTCAAGCTGCACGTCCGCTACGGGCTGTCAATACGATGGAATTATCATCAATACCCACATCATGCGGGTCAATGATTTCGTAAGTCTGTACATTCTTCAACACACCATCCTGGTGGATACCCGACGAATGGGCAAAAGCATTGCGACCTACAATAGCCTTGTTGGGCTGCACCGGCATGTTCATCAGACTGGACACCATACGGCTGGTTGGATAAATCTTCTGTGTATTGATGTTGGTCTCGATTTCTATGTCCTTGTGACATTTGATAATCATCGCCACTTCCTCAAGAGAAGTATTGCCGGCACGTTCACCAATACCATTGATGGTTACCTCCACCTGGCGGGCACCATTCAGTACGCCAGCCATTGTATTGGCAGTAGCCATGCCCAAGTCATTGTGGCAATGAGTAGAAATAATGGCATTATGAATACCGTTGACATGTTCCATCAGATATCTTATCTTCGCGCCATACTCATCAGGCAAGCAATACCCCGTTGTATCGGAATATTCACCACAGTCGCACCTGCCTTGATAACAGCTTCTACCACCCGTGCCAAATATTCATTATCCGTTCGGCCTGCATCTTCGGCATAGAACTCTACATCATCCACATACTTACGTGCATACTTTACGGCAGCCACTGCACGCTCTATTATTTCCTCGCGATTGGAATTAAATTTATATTTAATGTGCGAGTCAGATGTACCGATACCAGTATGGATACGTTTATGCTTGGCAAACTGCAAAGCCTCTGCCGCCACATCAATATCTTTCTGTACGGCACGTGTCAAGGCACAGATGGTGGGCCATGTCACAGCTTTTGATATCTCAATGACCGAATTGAAATCTCCCGGACTTGAAATCGGAAATCCGGCTTCAATCACGTCCACCCCCAGGCTTCCAGTTGTCTGGCTACCTGAATCTTTTCCACTGTATTCAATTGGCATCCCGGAACCTGCTCGCCATCGCGGAGCGTTGTGTCGAAAATAAATAATTTGTCACTCATTGCTTTATTGTATTTAATTTATGTTCCATAAAAAAGCCTTTCACACTTGGAAGTGAGAAAGGCTTCATATATCATTGCATCTTACATATATATTCACGCACAGCACTCACTTCCACTAAACTTTGCCAGTAGAATAATAATACCACACAGTAGAATATATGTAAAGTTCTGAATCATCTTCTTTTTTGTTTTGACGTTGCAAAGGTAGATATTATTTCGTACCACACAAACAAATTCGTTACTTTTTTCCGATAAAAAATATCATTTTATAAGTTTGTATTCATTTATCGCTGAAATATATCACAAAAAAAAAGGCGTACCTCAAGGTACGCCTTTCCTTATTCTTCAGTTCAATACAAGTTCTGAATTACTTCTTCTCACAAGGTTTGTCACACTTGGCACCATCACATGCAGCCTTAGGACACGCTGCTGAATCAGCAGCCTGGCAACATGCCTTTGCAGAGTCACATACTTGTTCTGTTTTTGCAGCACAGCAAGAATCTGCCTCAGTTGCATTAGAATCTGCAGCCTTTTTGTTGCCACAAGATGTCACTGCGAAAGAAAACGCTACCGCAACGGCAGCCAATAAAACTTTAGTCTTCATACTTTCAATTTGCTTTAAACGTTGATATAAAATTAGTTCGGCGCAAATATAAGAAAAGTTTATGAGACCGCCAAAAACGAACAAAGCCTCCGTATCCTTATCAGACACGGAGGCTTCTTCTGAAAACGGCGACTACCTACTCTCCCACTGTTACGCAGTACCATCGGCGTGACCGCTTAACTTCTCTGTTCGGAATGGGA
>ENA-OQLB01000402-OQLB01000402.1-human-gut-metagenome-genome-assembly--contig:-NODE-402-length-25390-cov-3.451451_pt1 | contig 25390 bp, 37 predicted proteins | sample MGYA00242656_ERZ504813 | MGnify/ENA primary metagenome ERZ504813 (study PRJEB26092, sample SAMD00036388) | human gut metagenome | host: Homo sapiens | study: EMG produced TPA metagenomics assembly of... | reverse complement strand
GCCAAATTTCGACGCCTTTGCGAAACAGAGTGTCAAACAATAGGGGGCTGTAAAATCCTTTGTTTTTGCTTGATTTTGCTTGTACAAGGTTTATAGAGAACATGGAGAAAAGCTTGATATAACTGCATTTTCTTTATCCCTGTTGATAGGAATATATGCACTGGGTCCATCTCCTAAGCGTGGGGTCGGAGGTTCAAATCCTCTCTGGGACGCCAGAAAGCACCGCTGCAAGCCTTTTTTCGGGGTTTGCAGCGTTTTTTGTTCCTCCTTCTCCCGGTAATTTCACTTCCGTTACCGGGAGATTTTTATACGCCGCATGATGTATATTTGCTAATTGGACTCGAACGCTTTTCAGAAATTTGCTAAGAAAATTCTGCGTTTTGCTAATTCGATTTTTCGGATCACTTTGCCGGGCTTGCGCCGCTATCAGGGCTGCGAGCGCACTCGCCAGCTCCGGCGACTTCTGAAGCTGCTCCACAAGGCTTTCAAGGTCCAGGGTCGCAGGCTCCGCTTTTACCGGTTCCTCCGGCGGACGGACGTTGCGAAGATCAGGCTTGGCATAGAAGGCAGTCTCGAATTTCTGAGCATTGACCTTTCTATCCTCGTCCAGAATGTGAGCATAGATACTGGTTATCATGTCAATCTCGGCATGGCCTGTATCGCCCTGGGTGGCTTTCAGATCGCCGTGGTTGAGTTTCAGCTTGTAGGTGGTACTGGAATGACGGAGAGAATGAAAGACCACCTTCGGCAGCCTGCGTCCTCACGGAGCTTTGCAAATTCTTTGAGGATGATACGATCCTCGCAGGGCCGTCCATTGGGAAGTGCCACCACCAGATCGAAGTCCTGATACTCGTCGCCCAGGAAACCTTTCAGCTCGTCCTGGGACTTCTTCCATTCCCGCAGGATGTAAGCCAGCGTTTTCGGCAGCCACACCTTACGGATACTGGAATCGGTTTTCGGCTTTTTCAGAACAATTCTTGTGCTGGTGTTCGGCATGAGCGGAGTGAAGATGTAATAGATATCCTTCTCCCCCAGCGTTTCAATCGCCCGTTTGGAAGCCCTCGTCAGCTCCTTGTCGATGTAGACATAGGCATTATCCGCCGCAATATCTTCATCGGAAATATGGACGTTCTCCCAATCAGTCCCAGGATTTCACCCATACGCAGAGAGCAGGCAAAGGAAAGATTCATTGCTACATAGAGCTTGCTGTCCGTGCATTTGTCCAGGGCAAGACGGATCATATCCGCTGTCCAGATATCCCGTTTCGCATACTCCGTTTTAGGGAGGATCACATTTTCAAAGGGATTTCTTGCAATGATTTCCCATCGTACCGCCTGCTTAAACGCACACCGCAGGAGCTTGATGATCTTTTCAATGGTCTTGTCGCTGACATAGGTGGTAACGGCCTTTCGGGTCTTGGTAGACACCGACTTGGTTTTCTGCAAGGTCTGGATATAACCGTCAACCGCACGGGGAGTAACCGCCTGTACCTCCATATCACCGATGATCGGATTGATATAGTTTGCAATCAGTGCCGTTTGGCTGTCATACATAGACACGCCCCATTTCTTTTCTCCGTAAAGAGATACGAAGTCATAAAGGAACTCGGTGATCGTCTGATTGCTTGGCGGTAGAAAAGTTCCTGTGTGCTGCTGATTTTCGATTTCCGCCTTGCGCTTCAAGGCCTCCTTGTGGGTATGCCAGGTTTCCCACTTCTGTTTGGTTTCTCCGTTTTCGTCCACATAGTTGTAAACAACGGAATAGTTTTTCTTTCGCTTGATAATAGATGCCATATCGTTCTTCCTTTCTTGGATCACAGGTCGAGGGAGTCAAGCCACTCGTCAAATGACCGCTTGGAAATGCGTATGGCGTTACCAATTCGCACGATTTTGAAGTGCCCTTCTTTTACAAGAATATATGCGGAAGTTCTTCCGATGCCCAGGATTTGAGCAATATCGTCAACCGTATATGTCCTTCTTTCTGGGGTTTCTTTCTTCGTGCCGTTCCATGTTTGAGACATGAGAACCCCCTTTCGGTTATGAAAAGGAACAGCACGAATATGTGTGGGTAATATAACTTCCACTATTATTTTACCGTGCTGCTCCGTGTTTGTCTGCTGCTAATTGAAAAGTTTACGATCTATCCATAAACTTTCAAAAAAGAAAAGTAGGCTTACGGACGGCTGCTGGCGCAGCTCCACGGGAGTCTAACCCCGGCCCATGCTGATGGGTGCGGCGCACAATGCTTTGTGGGCGTTCAATGCGCGAGTATCTTTAACCCTGCCCGTGTGTCATCGCCCACAAGCTGCCACGCTTGCTTTGCGGTCTGGTGCTGTTCGCTCGCCCGTTACAGTGGTCCCGTCCTGCGGACTTGAAACGAGGTCATGGCGCACCGGCCGTATGGCTCGGCACGAACAGGAATGTATCCGTTTGCCTTATACTGCGGCGTTGGCCTCCCAACGGGCTTTCTTTGTCAAGGAGCTATACGGGGACGCCGCGTGGAAAGGGGGAAAACACGCAGCGCCCGGCCCTGGGTCAGTTCAGATCAAAGCCCAGGATGGAGATAATCAGCTTCGTTTCCAGCCGCCGGCGCAAATCTTCATCTACCTGGGGACGAGGAAAACCGTCAAGGTCATAGCTTGTCCTCGTAGACAGCGCGGCGATGTAGCCGGAATAGTGCCGGACTACCCGGTTCACCGCTTCGGGGTTGCCCCCGACAGCGGCGGCGATCACCGGATAAGGGATCAGCGACGCCCGCGTGCACGCAGATTTAATCATCCGCTTCACCTCCCATCAGCTCCTTCAGCAGCCGATAGGCTTTCTGCCTGCGGGTGTTGACCGTCCGGCGGGCCATGTTCATGTACTCGGCGATCTCGCGGTCTGCCATGTCCAGGAACCAGTACATCAGGAAGATGTCCCGGTTATTCTGGGGCAGGGCGTTCAGCGCCTCGGCCAGCCGGTCATCCTCAATCAGGATCACAGCGCCTCCCACGGGGAAGGCCGTGTATTCCCAGGAGTAGCGGTCATAAACCGCAAGCTGGGCCAATTCCTCCTCCGACAGTTCGCTGAACAATGCCTCACACTTCTGGCGGCGGCTGATCTCACGATAGCGTTGTACGCCTCGTATTTCAGCACCTTCTTGCAGTAGCTGTCAAAGGCGTGCTGCTTGTGCTCGTAGTGGCGGTCAGGTTTCAAGTTCTCACCTCCCTTCGTGCCGGGAGGCAGTTCTTTTCTTCCCCTTTCGCTCACTACTCGTTCAGCGATAGGCCGTTTTGGCTTCGTTGCGGGGGGATTATATGTAATTTTCTTGCCGCTCATAGATAAGCTCCTTTCGTTTCGTTCAGGCCAGTGGGTCAGAGCGAAACGGGGCGGGGAGCGGCACCGGGGGCAAGGTTCGGGCCATGATGGCCCGATGTTCCAGCCCCATAGGTATGAAAAAGCGCCCGGACAGCAAAAAGCCATTCGAGCGCAAAAAATACGGTATTCAGTTATATTTTGACAATTTTCGCGCTGCCTGCCAGACGAGGCCGGTTCGGTGGCCGGGCTTTTTTGTCGATAGTGCAAATATCGTCTGAATTTGTCGGCGGTCAATGTGCTTCATGGCGGTTCCCTCCTAAAGCCGCCATGTCAGCGTATGGGCAACACTCCTTTGTTGAGGGCATAAAGAACGGCGGCCTTGATTTATTCAAAGCCGCCGCAGCGATAAATAAGCATGGGTAGTGTCTGTCGAACGACGGCTTTTTTTCTTTTGCCGTCGTCCGGCAGATGAATGAAAAATTATTGTATTTCGAGTGTCACAGTCAATACATTGGATTTAATTTCAGCAGAAACATTTCCGCCCAGTTTATCTGTCAGTAACTTTACAACCGCAAGTCCTACTCCTGTACCACTGTTGTGTCTGGATGCATCCCCTGTATAAAATCGTTCAAAGAGGCGGGCGGGATTTATTTCAGTTTTGCTATCAATCGGATTTTCAATCGTGAAAATAGCCCTATTTTCCCTTGCCTGCTTTAAGCTCATTTTTATGTCGTCGGATGAATAACGTATCGCATTTGTCAAAAGATTTTGTAAAATCCTTTCCACCATGCTGTAATCAGAATTGAGATAGACAGAATGGGGTGGCAAATCAATTTCAGGGGATATATTTTTTGCTTCCAATGCAGGAGCATTTTCTGTAATAAGATTTATCAGCAAATTAGACAGGTTAAAATCTTCTCGCCGGGGTGTTATCTGCTCGGCATCCAAAATAGACAGGTCATAAAAAGTCTGTACCAATTCTTTCATTCTTTCTGCTTTGTGAAAAATGGTTTCTATTCGCTGTGCTTGCCTGTCTGTCAGAGGTTCTTTTCTTAATAGCTGTAAATGTCCGAGTATAACGGTCAATGGTGTCCGCAGGTCATGTGAAATATTTGCAATCGACTCTTTCAGATAGTTCTCGTGGCGTAGCGTACTGGCAATCAACTGCCTTTGATTATCGTTATACTGGTTTAGTATTCCTGCCAGTTGTTCCAAATCTTTGTCAATTAAAGAGATGTCCAGCATTTTCTCAGATTTGCCATTTACCAATTCAGCTATCTGTTTTGATAGATTGCGGATTTGCCGTTTTGTTTGTAGATATTTGAATAGCAAGATAAGCAACAGCAAAAATACAATCAATAGCAGTAGCTCTATTTTAGACACCTCCCTCTTTCCGTTTTCTAATTGAAATCTACTTTAATTCACATTTCCGAAAGCTGCACCATGATAAAATCAACAGCGCAACGACCCAAACAATTCCAATCAAAATCGGGAATGGTTGGAAGATTGCTGTGCTGGTAACTGCCTCCCTTATTTGATAAGTTGGCAAAAAAGCTACTGGAAATTTCAACATCATTCCAAAACCCAGATAAAGACTAAGTACAAACGTCGTAACGGCTGTAACAGCAATCGCTTTTGCAGAATTACGCAGTGAAAAGCAAATCCAGATTGCAATGAAAAAAGTAGCACTGTTCAAAAGTAAAGAGTATAGAACCGCCTTAGCAGCCTGATAAATAAAGTTCCCTCCATCAATAAATCCAAATCTGAAAAATTCTCTTATACACGGCAATGGGATAAACAAGAGCCATGACGTTAAAGGCAATCAAATATGTGATTACCTTTGAAAAGAAGATTGATTTTCTGGAATGGCCCGCAGTTATTTCAAGATCGACTGTCCGGTAAGAAAACTCCTGTCCTAAAATCAAAGCTAAAATACTGGACATCAGAATGAGAAGAAATGTAGAGTCATAAACCATTCCGTTGAAAATATCCGCAAGGGAAGTAGCAGCCCCGCCGGTTGTCCCCATAACTTCCGGGACATAAGTTTCTGCCGTAAAAAAGCCAATTAGAAAGATGCCGACCATGCCACACCAATACAAGAAATTATGTGATAATTGGTATCTTTCCATTTTTAATAGATTACTCATTTCGACACCTCCCTGTCACTTCAAGTCAGAACGCCTAAATCCCAAATAAGCGCCAAAATATAAAATGAATATCCACAAAAAATCCGTGAAAACAAATTGCACCATAGATGGGGTAAATTGCTGTAATGCAATCAGTCGGAGCTGTCCCATTGGCAATATTCGCGAAATAAAGAGTGCCTGATCTCCATTCATCAAGAATATCATCAGGAAAAAGAGAACCATCGGGACAGCTAAAGTTTTTCCTATATCACGAAACAGAAAAGCAAAGAAAAACGGTAACAGGCACATTGCAAATAAAGAAACCAAAACTGCCAAAACGGTATAGAGATTGCCGCTAACACTCACGAAACTTTCTTTGAAGCAAATCCCTCCAATCAATCCATGTACCAGTAATGGTAAAGCTAAAATCGTCATGCAGGCTATTTGATAGGCGACCAGTTTTGCAAGTAATATCTGTCCTCGGTTATGGCCTGCAATGATATATGATTGCAGCGTTCTTTGTCCAAAGTCATTTCCAACAAACAACGCAGAAAAGACGATTGCCAGAAAAAAGAGAATAGGCACATTATATAGTGATGCAAAGAATAGACTGGATGTTTCTCCAATACTGTCTAACAGCAGCACACTGCTCAAAAAAAGATTAAACGCCACAATCCCCCAAAAGTACCGGCTATGAAACAGTTTATAAAACTCAGTATTTAGGAGATTTAGCATTTTCTGAACCTCCTATCTTACTTAAAAAGTAATCTTCCAATGTATCGCCGGATACAGAAAGCCCTGTAACGAGGATATGCGCATCCGACAAAACAGCCGCGACTTTTTCCAAATCATCAAGATAATCGTACAGGCGAATTGTCCCATCCGGCATCAACTTGAAATTTTCTGTATGAAGTTTTTCTTCCAATACAAGCAGCGCCTTTTGCGGGTCGGTAGCCTTGATTGCAATATGCCGTTTACACCGTTCATTCAATTCTTGATCGGAGATTTCTTCAATGATTTTTCCTTTGTCAATTAAAATAAATTCTGTTGCAGTTTGGTATAATTCTTCCAAAATATGGCTGGACACCAAAATTGTCATACCATATTCCTTGTTCAAGGATTTCAGCAAATTTCTGACTTCGACAATCCCGGCAGGGTCAAGTCCGTTGATCGGTTCATCGAGAATTAAAAATTCTGGCGTGTTCAAGAGAGCGATTGCAATTCCCAGCCGTTGCCTCATACCCAAAGAAAAATTACGAACACTCTTTTTGCCAGTGTCCTTTAAGCCAACCATATTCAAAGTCTTTTCAATCACTGCTTTATCGGGGATGCCGCGTTGGATGCGTTGTATCTCCATATTTTGATAAGCTGTCATGGCCGGAAAGAGTGCAGGTGTTTCAATCATGCAGCCAATCCGCTTTCTCTGTTCCTGCAAATCTTTTGCCGAACTCTTTCCCCATAAGTCTAAAGTACCGCTGGTCAGGAAAGCCAGCCCTGTAACCAATCGCAGAAAAGTAGTTTTACCTGCTCCGTTCTGACCGATAAAACCGTAGATTTTCCCTTTCTCAATTTGCAAGTCAATATGATCTAAGGCAACAGTATGCCGGTATTTTTTTGTCAGACTATGTGCCTGTAAAATGATGGAACTCATGTTATCAACCTCCTTTATGATTGATTGTAAGAGGCAATCATAAAGAATTTCTTAAATCCAAACAGAAATCTCTAAAAAATGTCTAAAGCCAGAGGTCTAATCTCTGGCTTTGTGTAAACGGTATCCAATACCCCAAACAGTATCAATAAAGTCCTTGTCCGGGCAAACGGCTTTTAATTTGTTACGGAGATTACTTATATGAACATTTAATGTGTTATCCTCACTGATATACTCGGTGTTCCAAACACTTTGAAATAAATTTGCTTTTGAGAATATTTTATCCGGGTATTTCATCAGCAACTCTAAAATTGCAAATTCTTTTGCCGTCAAAGTCAATTCGCTGCCTTGCAAAAAGGCGGTATTATCGTTCAAATCCAAAATCAAATCGCCATGACGTAATAGGTAGGAGTATCTTTTTGAAACTGCACTCGACGGAGATTACTTTCAATTCTGGCCAGAACTTCCTCCATATCAAACGGTTTTGTAATATAATCATCTGCACCGAGACGCAGTAAATCTATTTTGTTTTGCGTTGTTCCTTTGGCGGAAATAATGATGATTGGAACCGTAGAACATTCTCTTACCGCTGTAAGTACGGTATCACCATTTCGATATGGAAGCATAATATCAAGCAAAATCAAGTCGATATTATTTTCCCGCAGGCAATCCAATACATGAAGCCCGTCATATTGGCAAAAAACTTCATATCCATTTTCCTGCAAAAATTCAGCTAATAACTTGCTGATTTCCAAATCATCCTCAACCAACAGAATTTTCATTTTCGTTTTTCACCTGCTTTTTATATCGTCTATCGGCGGGTTTGTCTGTTTCCTTGGGGATCAACCAAACACCGGCCATTTTCACAGCGCCGGGAATACGGCCCTCGACGCAGTAATAGTTGACTTGACGGGACGAAACGCCCCATTTCTCGCTTGCCTCTTTGAGTGTCATATAGTCCATATTTGCACCTCCGACAACATTTCTTATTATATTTCATTTGCTCGAAGAATACAAGGCATGATATATCTATCATATATTTGTGCTCATATCTCGGTACAATGCAGCCAAAATCTCCGTTTCAAATTGTAGTATTGATAGAGGGGAAAACGAGGGAAGGGTTACGGTAGCAAGCACAGCAAGCGAGTACCCGCTTGCTAATTTTGAGATTTTCAGGTCCCTTGCCCGAAAATTCAAATTGCTTGTTGGGATAATCCCAAACCCTTATGAAGAACGGAGGCGGCGCATGGCGAACCGAAAGCGGAATATCCAAATGAAATTCTATGTCACGGAGGACGAAAAACGGCTCATAGATGAGAAAATGAGCCAGCTACCCACACGCAGATATGGCGCATATCTCCGCAAGATGGCGATTGACGGGTATATCATCTATACGGACACCGCAGATATCAAGGCCTTCACCAAAGAGCTTTCTGCCATTGGCCGGAATATCAACCAGATCGCCAAGCGGATCAACGCCGGAGGCCCTGCGTATCAGGCTGACATGGACGAGATACGGGAGAGGCTGGACGAGATATGCAGTTACAAAGACACATCCTATCAAGTCAACGCTGAAAGCGGCCATTGACTATATCTGCAACCCGGAAAAGACGGACGGAAAACTGCTTGTTTCTTCCTATGGCTGCGCCGCCGAAACTGCGGATATCGAATTTGCCTGGACCCGCCGCATGCCACGACAAGGGAACGAACCTGGGCCGTCACCTCATCCAAGCCTTTCAGCCTGGGGAGGTCACGCCGGAACAGGCCCATGAGATCGGCATGGAGCTTGCAAAAGAAATCCTGGCGGCAAGTATGAATTTGTACTTACCACCCATATAGACAAAGATCATGTTCATAACCACCTGATTTTCAATGCGGTCAGCTTTGCGGATCACAAGCACTATCATTCCAACAAGCGGAGTTATCACTATATCCGCCGCACTTCGGACCGGCTTTGCAAAGAACACGGTCTGTCCGTCATCATCCCAGGACAGGACAAGGGCAAGAGCTATATTGAACATCAGGCTACGCAGAACGGCACCAGCTATAAGGCAAAGCTGAAAGCGGCCATTGACCGGCTCCTGCCAGCCTGTTCCGATTTAGAAGAACTGCTTCGTCGCCTGCGGAGAGAAGGCTATGAGATCAAGCGGGGCAAATATATCTCCGCCAGAGCGCCGGATCAGGAACGATTCACCCGTCTGAAAACCCTGGGGGTTGACTACACCGAAGAAGCCCTTGCCGCCCGGATCGCCGGACGATCCAGACCTTCCCGCCAACCGAAACAGCGGAACGGAAAGATCAGCCTGCTCATTGATATCCAGAACAACATCAAGGCACAGCAGAGTGCAGGCTTCACCCATTGGGCGAAGCTGAACAATCTGAAACAGGCCGCCAAGACCATGAATTTCCTGACCGAACACGGGATACGCAGTTATGGAGTACTGGAAAGTAAATTGACCGCAGTATCCGCACGCAGGGATACCGCTCATGTAGAAATCAAGCAGATAGAAAGCAGAAGTGCCGAACTTACTCTTGTGATGAAACACGCCGGAACTTACCGCCAGCTAAAGCCAATTTATGACCGATACCGTAAATCGAATGATAAAGAAAAGTTCCTGCGGGGGCATGAGAGCGAGATCATCCTTTTTGAAGCGGCCGCCAGAGAATTGAAACGGCTGGGTGCTGTGCCGCTGCCGACAACGGAAAACATGAAAACGGAGCTTGCCAATCTCAACGCAGAAAAGGAACGGCTCCTTGCTGAATACAAAGCCGCAAGAACCGAAGCTCAGGAATACGATACCGTCAAGCAGAATGTGGATGCGCTGCTGACCGTTCCAAAGGAACAGGAACAACAGCGGCGGTATGAACTGGAATAAATTTCTTTGAAAGACGCTGGGCGCAGCTCCCGGCATCCTGTATAATGGAACTACGGAAGGAGGTTTTACAGATGATAAGAAGCGAAGCAATCAAAGCATTTTTCTTCAAAAGCGTATTGCCCGTGACCGTGGCGCTGATCCTGTATTGTATCTTCAAATCTGCCTGCGTGAAGAACGGAGAGGTTGACTATGTATGGCTCTGGATACTCTGCGGGCTACCGTTTGGCTCCATCGGATGTGCTCTGGATCGTGCCGGGCGGCGGCTCCCTGGGTGGAGGGATCGCCTTGTTTGCATTGAACTTTATTATCGGCGGTGTAATCGGCGGTTTCGTTCTGGCCTGGCGGCTGATCGTGGCGGTGTGGTATGTGCCGCTGACGGTGTACCGGCTGATTGTAGGCTGATTTTTGCGTCATGGAAATATGGAAAACTGCCGCTCGTGCCGATGGAAAAGCCATTCACAACCTGATGGAAAAAGGCAAGCCTTTTCCCACAAGTCTGCAAACAGCTTTCCCACAGCCTCACAATCCTGGCAGTTTACGCACATTCCCACAACGCCTACTGCGGCGAAATTTACTTCTCTTATAGAAATAGAACCCCTTTCATGTTAAAATTAAAATACATACTCTAAGGAGGTTGAAGCGCATGGACGAAAATAATTCCATCCAGCTTTTTGAAGATAGAAAAATACGAACCGCATGGATGAAGAACAGGAAGAATGGTATTTCTCTGTTGTGGATGTTATTGCTGTCTTGACAGATAGCTCTAATCCAACAGACTACCTCAAAAAAATGCGTAAGCGCGATGAACAGCTTGCAAGCTACCTGGGGACAAATTGTCCCCAGGTAGCAATGATGGGCGCAACAGGCAAAAAGCGTAAAGTGTTGGCGGCAACGGCTGAACAGGTTTTACGCATTATTCAGTCCATCCCATCACCTAAGGCTGAACCATTCAAACTCTGGCTTGCGCAGGTCGGCCGTGAACGCATCGAAGAAACGATTGACCCGGAACAGGCAATCGACCGTGCATTAGAGACCTATCAGAAAAGGGATATGATACAGACTGGATTCATCAACGGCTTCTTTCTATCCGTGTCCGTAATGAGCTTACCGCGGAATGGCAGGAGCGCGGCGTACAGCAGGGCAAAGAGTATGCTATTCTCACCGATGAGATCACGAAAGCATGGTCCGGCATGACTACTCGGCAATATAAGAAACTGAAAGGTCTGAAAAAAGAAAACCTTCGTGATAATATGAGCACGATGGAAATTGTTTTGAATATGCTGGCAGAGGCAACAACCACAGAACTGTCAAAAGCACATCAGCCGGAAGGTTTTTCTGAAAGTCAGAAGATTGCCCGTCGTGGCGGCAGCTATGCCGGTCAGGTTCGACAGGATATCGAAAAGGATACCGGGCGGCCGGTCATTACATCGCAGAACGCCGCACAGCTTAATGCCGTAGTCGTTGACATGATAGAAAGTGTAGCAGAAACGGAAAAGCCTGATAATGACGAAAATAAATAAAAAAAGCGGGAGTACAGCCAATCGGATGAACCGAAAAGCTGTACTCCGTTTTGCATGACAGAAAGTGTCTGAAATCAAGCCTTTTTCTTCATGTGCCAGCAAGCAGACCGACACATGAGAAATCATAAAGGCTCCCTTTGAAAATACGAATACAGGGAATTATTCTGCGTTTTTCGCCCCCTTATCCTCACAGATTTTAGACCGTTTGGAACTGTAATGCGGACAAGCGACCAGACATACCCGGAAACTCTGCTTGCAACCGTGAACACATTTTTTGCAGATATGGTTATACTGCCGCCTGCCGTTCTCGCCCAGGAAGAACGCCCATTCCAGCCGCCACTTCTTGCTTCGGCTCATAGGCAGTCATGCTCCGGCACATCACGGCCGGGCTTCTTGCCCTCCGGGGGCTTGTGCTCAGCACACTCCCGTTTGGCATCTTCTAACCGCTCACGGATGGAAGGCTTCTCCGGCGTTGTCCGATCTGCGTACTCCTGGGCTTTTTCCAATTCTTCGCCGCGTCTGCCGTTGTTGATAACGCCATCGATCATGCCGTAGTCATCCTCCAGCGTCATTTCAGCGGTGCGGAGAGGATTGTCCTTTTCCGGCTGTTCTGCTGCCACGGCAAAGGCCCGTGTGCCGTTTCCCATGATAAGATACTTTCCATCATCGGAAATATGGTGGACACCGTAACCGGCCGCCTCCATCTGCTCCCGGCTCATAGCCGTCACCTGAAAGCTGCCCCTCGGTGTCTGCACACGTTCGCCAGTTTCAAAACGGTCTGGCAGATAAGTGAGGTCTTGCTTCTCTGCCGGGACAGGGAGAACAACGATATTGCCATTGATCTGCATAAATCGTTCCGGCGTCTTGAACTGCTCTGTGTATTTCTGGATCAGTTCCGGGGACAGGGACGCAAAATCTTCCTCACCAAGTCCAACCACCAGGAAAGTTCCTGCTACAATATCATAAATTTCTCCATCTTCATCCGTAGTCCACGGTTCAGATCAAGCCCTACGAGCTTTCCTTCATCATTGCAGACCAGCGCCACCGGGTCGGAATAGGGATAGGTTGCCCCAATATCACCGCCAACCTCTGCCTGCAGGGAATGAAGGTCGGGGTCGATCTCCTTCACATAGGGTTCCTTCATTGGTTCCACTACAAGCACAGTCATCTTTTCCGAGGCAACCTTCTCCGCAGCGGACAGCATTTCATCCGCATGGGACTTGTCCGGGTCATCCAAAGCGGCCTTGACCTCCGCCGGGTCAAAATCAAGAAATTCCTCATAGCCCGTGGCGTCCTTGAATTTTTCGATCTCCGAAGGAAGATAGTCCTCCTGCGTCTGCCCCAGCGCCGCCAGCTTTTCATCCAAAGCGGAAATGCGTCCCGCCATCAGGTTTTCGTAAAGTTCTTCCTTTGCGGCGTGCGCCTCCGGGTGCTCCGCTGCATACTGCGGATCGTTCTGACGGAAAAACTCATCCATGTCAAAGGCGATATCCATAGCCCACTCGGATTTTTCTTCTTCGGGAAGATCGTCCTGAAAGGTCATCACCCGGTACTCGTCGGGGATACTGCCGCGTTCGCCGTCGTAAAACTCATGGAAGCTGCTGCCGGTATCCCAGACATACCCTGATCGGTGAAGGTGCCATTTTCGTCCATGGCGATATCCCGACCGTAGGCTTCATAGTCGATGTAGTTCTTCAGATGCTCCGGCACCTGCATGGCGTCCAGTTCTTCGATGTAATAGCGGCCCAGATCGTCATAGTCATGGATATCGGGGTAAACCTCATAGCAATCCAGATTCTCGGTGAGGTTGATGATCTCCTGCAGGCTGCCGCAATGGTCGCCCATTTCCATACCGGCCTGAAACTGTGCGTATTCGCTTTCGCTCATCTCATCCAGCTTCGATGCCAGATAATTCAGCTCGTCCAGATTTTCGTATTCGCCCAGCTTGTCATAGAGGCCATCCACATAGCAGTCATAATCCGTGATGAACCATTCCTCATAGGGCTGGCCGAAGTCATCCTTCTGGCCGATCCCGATCCGCTTAAACACTTTCTTCAATTCCTCGGCGGTGGTGGGAAACTTCACCCACTCGCCCACAAGTTCGCCCTCATTGTACTTCCCAAGATTGGTGATAAAGGCGGCAAAGGGATAATCCTTGTCGTGATCGTAATATGGCATATCAGCACCTCCTTACAGTTCCGGCGCAGATTTTTCTTTATGGGGCTGCGCCTTGCATTTCTCCGCACATTCCTTCTTGCCCTGTTCCAGCCGTTCCCGGATGGAGGGCTTTTTCTCCGGCTCCGCAAGGCGTTCATGGTTCCACTCGTCGCCGGAGAGAGAAATGTATCCGTGTTCCGTAAAATACCCTGTTCCTCCTGCATGGCGTACTTGCCAAAAGGAACAGGGTCGATTGCTTTCAGAAGTTCCGGGGGTAACGGCGTATCCATGTGCTGTGCCAGATACCGCCAGCCAGATCGTTCAGGTCATGGATGTTTGGTTCAAATACGAAATAGTCGATGTTGTCCGCAAACTCCTTAAATTGTTCTGGTGTTATCAGCTTGAAGGGCGAGGCCTGCACCGCCGCCAGCACCTCCCGATCCTCCGGGGAGAGGGCAGCCACCGCCGCCCTCACTTCGGGTAAATGTTCCAAAGTCTTATTTTCTGCCATTGACACCTTCCTTTCTTTTCAGAAATTCCAGCTTGAAATTGATGTACTTGCCGCCCGTGTCGTCCAGGATCACCGCAGCGTCATAGGTCGAGCCCTTCTTTTCAGACCACATTCCCTTGATATTGGTACGGCCCTTTTTCAGAAGGTCCGTTGCCATCTTCTTTGTCAGTTCCTTCTTGCGGCTCGTCCAGAAGCGGTCATTTTTCCAGAGGACAAAACCGCAGGACCGATCCGAACACGCAAAGTTCTTCTTGCCCTCATAAACCGGCTGGCCGCAGCGGGGGCAGGTACCGATCACTTCCTTCTCCGGGGCAAACAGCTTTTTGCCATCCTCGGAAATGCAGGAATAGGTGGACACGATCTCTTGAACCATCGTGCGGATACCGTCCATGAAGGTATCCGGGTCAGTGCTGCCTTTTGCAATCTCCGTCAATTTCTGTTCCCATTCCGCTGTCAGCATGGGAGAGGTCAGTGGCTCCGGCAGAATCGTGACAAGGTTGATACCGGCTTTTGTGGGGATCAGGCTCTTGCCCTTGCGTTCCACAAATCCGGCTGCCACCAGCTTTTCAATGATGCCGCCCTGGTCGCAGGCGTGCCAAGACCTTTTCGCTCCGCCTCATCGGGAATATCATCCTTGCCTGCGTTCTCCATAGCGGACAGGAGGGTATCTTCGGTGTAGGGCTTCGGCGGCTGGGTGAAATGCTCGGTAACAGCAACCTCCGCACCGTCAAAAGTTTGCCCTTCGGTGAAGTCCGGGAGCGTATCGCCGTCCCCATCCGCAGGCTTTTCCTTCAAGAAGGCACGGAAAATGCGGTCGATTTCCCGCCAGCCTTCGGAGATGACGCGCTTGCCCTTTGCGGTGAAGGAATGGCCGCAGCAGTCAAATGTGGCCGTGACCGTCTCATACACATATGGCTCCGCCGATGCACACAGCAGCTTGCAGCAGACCAAGAGAAACAAATTGCGCTCGCCCAGGGGCAGAGCTTTGATATCCGCTTTTTCAATCTCCATCGTGGGGATAATGGCGTGGTGGTCAGATACATCCTTGTCGGAGATCATGGTCTCCACCAGCGGGAAGAAGTTTGTGCAGCCATCAAAAGGTGGCAGTTTCGCCGCCAGGTGGATCACGCAGGAAGCCGTTTCTGCCATGTCGGAGGTCAGATACCGGCTGTCCGTGCGGGGATAGGTCAGCAGCTTCTTTTCGTAGAGGCTCTGTGCGTAATCTAAGGTCTGCTTTGCCGTGTATCCGAACAGGCGGTTTGCCTCCCTCTGCAAGGTGGTGAGATCATAGAGCTTCGGCGGCTGTTCTTTCTTCTGTTCCTTCGTGACAGAGGTACAGGTGACGGCCGCACCCTTGCACATGACCGCTGCCTGTTCCGCCTCCGTTGGATCGGTGAACTTTTCCGACACCGCCTCGGTTCCATCCAGCGTCAGACGCAGCAAATGATATTTTTCCTTGTGAAACAGCGTGATCTTTGCGTCACGCTCCGCCAGCATTGCCAGTGTGGGGGTCTGAACACGGCCCACATTCAAGGTGCGGTGATAGAGAACGGAGAAAAGGCGCGTGGCGTTGATCCCCACCAGCCAATCCGCTTTCTGGCGGCAGAGGGCAGATTGATACAGGGCTTCATAATCGGCGCCGGGGCGCAGGTCAGAAAAGCCCTCCCGGATAGCGCTGTCCTCCATCGAGGAAATCCAAAGACGGAGGACCGGCTTGCGGCAACCAGCCATTTCATACATCAGACGGAAGATCAGCTCGCCTTCACGCCCAGCGTCACAGGCATTGACGATGGTATCCACATCGGAGCGGTCCATCAGGCACGGAGATTTCAAAAGCATCCTCCTTGCCCGGTGCCAGCACATAGCGGAACGGCTCCGGCAGAATGGGAAGATCGTCATAACGCCATTTCTTGAAACGCTCGTCATAGCCGCCCGCATCCATCGGGGATACCAAGTGCCCCACGCACCAAGATACAAGAAGGCCATTGCCTCATAAAAGCCGTCGGCCCTGGATGAAGCACCCAGCCGATGCGATAGATTTTGCCACACTCGGTTTTTCTGCGATAATCAGTTTACTCATTCTTTTCCTCCGTTTCCTCGTCCTCGGTCAAATATTCTTCTTCATCCCCCAGGTCGAAATCATCCAGATCAGCGGGAACTTTCTTTCCCTGCTTCGGTTTCAGCACCAGGAAATAGACTGCCGCGCCGCCTCCGGCTGCAAGAATCAGCAGCACCGCCAGGATTGCCCCGGCATTGCTTTTCTTTTCGGGTTCCGGATTCTCCGGTTCGGTGGGCTCCGCAGCTTTCTGTTCCGTGCCAACACATTCACTAAGGTTCTTTACGCAGACCGGGCAAGCGGTATTGACCGCTCCGGCCTGGCACTTCTCCGTACAGGTGCAGACAATAGGTGTTTCCGCCTTTTCTCCATCCTCCGTAAGCGCCATGAGGTCGCTTCATCCACCTGGTTCAGAAAATGCACGGTTTCCTCGCCCTCATCGTCACGGTCGATAATGAGATAGAACACATTGCCGTTCTTCGTTTCCACTGTAATAAACTGCTTGCCGCTGGCGGTCGGGCTGCCAATATCGTCAATCAGCGAAAGGTTCCCGTCCGGAGTCAAGGCGACACCGCCATTCAAACCGCCGCCCAGCATCCCCAGCAGATTTTCCAGCGTTTCCGTGTCCAGAGAGAAAGAACCTTCCCCGGAACCAGCCTCGCCGTCACTTACCGTCATGTAGCCGGAATAGACATAGCCGACCTTTTCCGGCAGGATGACTTTCAGCCAGTCGCCATCCGTTCCGATCACCTTCACGGTCGTTCCGTTGGGAATCTGGGTGAAGGCGGTATAATCCATTCCCGCACCCGTGCGGACATTCAGATTGCCGCCGCCCGTGGTGACGGTGCCGGTCTGCCCAGAGTCATTTTCGCCGGAACTGAACTGGATACCATCCTCGGTGACGGATACCGTGACCTGGCTGCCTGCCAGAGCGGAAAGCAGATCAGAAACATCCCCGACCGTTTCCTGTTCGGTCACGGATTCCGTGCTTTCCTCGCCGCCGCTGGCAAAGGCGGTGATAGAAAAAGCGGCAGTGCTGAGCACCACCGCCAAAAGAGCCGATACCATTTTTGTCATAAAGTTATGCTTCATCCTCGTATCCCTCCGTTTCCTCATTCTCGGTGTTGCCCTCCTGCAGCATACCTTCCGGCAGGGAGATCATACCGCTGGCATAGGCTTTCAGGAAGGCGGTCAGTTCCTTGTTATCCATCTTCACGGCTTTCACCATGCGGACGATTTCCAGATTTTCTTCCTCCGCAAGCTGGGCCTCCAGCGTACGAAGGCGTTTCTGCTGCTCCGCGATCTTTTCTTTGGTTTTCGCAATGTCATTGCGGATCTTCTGTGTCGTTGCCATAAATCAAATTACCTCCATATCGTTTTTTAGTTGTAGGGTGGTCGCCCGAAAGCGTAAAAGTGGGATTGCCAGTAGCTTGTGTTGATATCTGCATACTGGATGGGGTCGCCGCAGTGCAGCATTTTTCCACCGCCCACATAGATACCCACATGGGAAACGCCCGGTGTATCGTAAGTACGACGAAAAAGATCAGGTCGCCGGGTCTTGCGTTGGCAGAGGATACCGGGGTGGAAATATTGTAAAGTCCTTGCGCCCCAAGCCGTCCTGTATTGCAGACGCCGCTTTGCGTCAGCGCCCAGGATACGAAGCCGGAGCAATCAAAAGAAGTGTTCGGATTGCTGCCGCCCCAGACATAGGGATAGCCGATGTACTTCTCCGCCTCGGTAATGAGCGCTGCAAAGGTTTCATCTTCCAGTGCGGAAGGCGGGATATCATAGGTGGTGGGTGGTTTGGTGTACTTGTCTACATAGCCGGAGCCTGGGAACAAATCTTCCCGGTTTCCCAGCGTTGCCATATAGACCGCGTACAAGGAAAGTGTTTCCTCGTCCATGATGTAGACCGGCACATGGGAAAGTCGAAGTTTTCCAGCCTCACCTTGCAGATATAGTAGTTGTACGGTACTTCCACGTCATAGTCATTTCCCTCGCTGTCTGTCCGTGTCTCCGTCCGATAGCGCACCTCCACTTCCACGGTCTGCGTCAGGATGTACTGCTTTTCAAAGAGCATTTGCAGCTCCTCCTGAACCTCATCGATGGTAAACACCCCTTCATGGAACGCCGTGAGAATGGAGATCAGCACATAAGGGTCATGCTCGATCTCATCCAGATCAAAACGGTATTCGTCATATCCGGGGTGCAGAGTCTCATAGTGGTCCAGCTCATATTGAAGCTCCTGCTCCAGTTCACAGTAGGCCGCCTCTGCAGCCAGCATATCCGCATCCTCGGAGAGATAAGAAGAAGTAAATACACCGCCCACACCGGAGCCTGCCATCATGGAACAGGAAGATACCCCGCCAAACAGCAGGGCAACACAGGCGCCAATGCCGATCACCAACAGCACCGCCCGGCTATGGTGTTTGATGTAGAGGAATGTTTCCTTGAAGGCGTCCTTTGCTTTCTGCGCCGCACTTTTCGCCGTGGCCGCTGTGTTCTTTGCGGTTTTCTCCGCCTGTCGCAGCTCCTTTGCATAGTTCCGCTTGATCCGCTGTTTCTGCAGAAAGCGGGATACCGGGTTAGAAGCCGCCAATGCAGGATCATCATGCAGAGCCTTTTGATAAAGGTACTCGGCGTTTGCCTTGACCGAAGCCTGCTCTGCCTTTGCCGCGTCACGCCAGGGCTTTGTGCGGTGATGGTGGATGGCGGCACGGACTTTACCTTTTCCGTAGGCAAACCCGCGTTCCGTCAACACCTCGCCTTTGTGTCCGGCCTCAACACCCACATTTTCCTGCTCTACTTCATGCACCTTCGCATGGGCGGCGTGGACGATCTCATGGATCGGTCGGGAAAGCGGATTGTGCCGCAGGCGTCCATTGGGGCGTTTCTCCACTTCTTCAAAGTGAAGCTGCGTTTTGCCTTTTCCGGCTGTCTCGTCAAAAACACGCTCGGTACGGAGAACTTTCTTTGTGGGGATAGCGGTCTTTGCCGCGTCCAGCCTGTCCGCCGCACGGTCGGAACGGTCGATGTACTTTCCAAGTACGGGATCGGCACGTTCTTCCTCGGTAAATTGCAGGCGGGAGGACGGGCGCTGCCTTGCGGCAGAACCATCCCGCACCGCCTGGGTGTCAGCCTTTTCCGCCTTTCGTGCGCTTTTCTTCTCATGGTGTTCCGCCGCACGCAGGGCAAGGTCAGCCGCAGCGCCAGCGGATTCTTCCGAAGAAGCGGACAGCTCCGTTTCCGGCTCCCGGCTGCTGATATGTTTCACCTCGCCTGTGGCAAGGTTTTCCGATACCGCACCGTCACGGGTCATTTTCTGCGTGATCTTATCGGTTGTTTTCAGTTCCCTCATAGGCAGTCACCTTCCTTTCCATAGGGGCAGAAGTCACCGCAGGTGCCATTCTCGATCATGGCGATATAGCGGAAAATGGGATATGCCTGGGGCGGGCAGACCGCATTTCCCAAGGTTTTCAACCGCAGCGCCCGGTCATCCATGCGCTCGGTCATGCGGGGGATTCCTTCCGGCTCGGCGGCCCAGAGGATACGTCCGTCCATCCTTCGGGAAGCCATGAGCCATTCCACCAATCCGGGTTCAGTGCTGCCGTTTCGGACACCGGCCGCTCCTGGGAGATGATCTGCGCCGACAGGTTCCCGTCCTTCTTCGTCGGATCGAAGGCCGATGGCTTCAAGGTCGAGCGGAAACCGTCCGACGCCACCGGGGTCAGATAGAATACCGCCGCCGACAGGCTGAGGCTCCAGATCGCCCCGTTTCGGTTCCTCTTGCGGAATATCCCATTGTCCGACAGGAACACATCCAGGCTTGCCGCGTCCCTGGCGGTGTTGTTGTCGGAGGCAAGGGGTGTGGGAAACATCAGCCGCGACGATAAAAGTTCGCTGGCGCTCATGCCATGCGCCGACGCCGCAAGCCGGAAATACGAATGGGAGAACAGCGTATCCCGCTTTTGCCAGGTCAAAGATCGTTTTGTCGAGCCCCATATTGATGAAGCCAGCAACATTTTCCCCAAGCACCCAACGGGGCCGCAGCTCGGTAATAACGCGGCACATTTCCGGCCACAGGTAGCGTTCATCCGCAAAGCCCTTCCGTTTTCCGGCGGTGGAGAAGGGCTGACAGGGAAAGCCGCCTGAGATAACGGTAACTGTTTCAAGTCCTGTTTTTCAAAAAACGCCTCCTTCGTGAAAGTAGTAATATCCCGGAACCTGGAACATCCGGCCATCGTGCGGAGAGGACGGAGTGCGGAAAATCCGCCCACTCACACTGGCAGACGGTTTCAAACCCGGCAGCCTCCGCCGCCAGGTCCAGACCGCCAATGCCGGAAAACAGGCTCACATGGGTCAGTTTATTCATGGTTCTTCGGCGCACGGAACGGTTCGATCTCACTTTCCAGCTCCGCAAGGACCGCCTCCATATCCGCCGTGACCGCCTTGCTTCTGGCAATCAGCCGGTTCATCACATCAAAGAAGGTTTCACCTTCCTGCTTTTCTTCCGTATGCAAATAGCGGGGATCATTCATGTTCGTTTTCTCCTTTCCCGGTTTCACCAAGTTTTGTTGTCATAATGCTGTAAAGCTCGTTGTCCTTCGGGAAGTCATCCACAAAAGGCAGGATCACATTGCCGAAGAAGATCAGCCCCTCGCCGGGGCCTGCGTTGCTGATATGCGCCGCCTGCTGGTTGGAGATATTCAGGCGCTCGCAGAGGATTTTCCTGTCTCCGCTGGCCTGGTTCAGAAGGTACACAAAATCGCTGTTTTCAAAGATGTTCTCGATCTCCGGGGAGGAAAGCAGGTCCTTGATGTTCTGCGTGATCCCCGTGGGGATACCGCCCCATTTGCGAAAGCGTTTCCAAATCTCCACGCTCCAGGAACCAACCTCGCCGCGCAGCAGAAGGTGGAACTCGTCCACGAAGTACCAGGTGGATTTGCCCTGATCCCGGTTTTGGGAAACACGGTTCCACACCTGATCCTGGATCACCAACATACCCAGGCTTTTGAGCTGCTTTCCCAGCTCCTTGATATCGAAGCAGACAATGCGGTTGTTGATATCCACATTGGTGCGGTGATTAAAAACATTCAGACTGCCATGCACATACAGCTCCAGCGCTGCCGCGATCCGCTGCGCCTCCGGCTCCGGCTGCCGTTTGATCTCGTCATACAAATCTTCCAGCAGCGGCATATTCTCCGGGCGGGGGTCTGCGATATAGGGGCGGTACACGATCCGCACGGCACGGTCAATGACCGTCTTTTCCACCGGCTCCAGACCGTTCCGGCCACCTGCTGCCAGTTCGCAGAACGACAGGATAAAGTCGGATTTCAGCGCCAGCGGGTTATCGTCCTCGCTGTAATTGAGGTTGATATCCATAGGGTTCACATACTGCGTGCTGGTAGGTGAGATTTTGATGACCTGACCTTCCAGACGGTTCACCAGCGGAAAATATTCCGCCTCCGGGTCGCAGATCAGGATATCGTCCTTTGTGTTCAGGAATACACCCACGATGGAACGCTTTGCGGAAAAACTCTTGCCGCTGCCGGGTGTGCCTAAGATCATGCCGTTGGGCGTTTTCAGCTTTTTGCGGTCGGCAAGGATCATATTGCCGGAAGTGGCATTGAGCCGTAGTAGAGGGCTTCACCGCCGTGGAAAATCTCCTGCGTGGTGAAGGGAACGAACACCGCCACCGCCGAAGTGGTAAGTCCGCGCTGTATCTTAATGCGGTTGACACCCAGGGGCAGAGCCGACACGAAGCCGTCCTCCTGCTGAAAGTCCGGCCGTACCAGGGAGCAGTTATATTTCTGTGCCACGCTTGCCGCACGGAGAAGGTCATTCTCCAGCTTTTGCTTGCTGTCCGCGAAGTTCACCACCAGGAAGGTCATCAGGAACATTCGCTCATTTCTGCTTTGCAGGTCACGGAGGATGTTCTTTGCCTCACCTGCGTAGGTGGCAAGATCGGTGGGGATGATATCCATATCGAAACCTTCCCGCACCGCCTTTTTCTGCGCGTCGATCTTCATACTGTCAATGTCGGTGATCTTCCGCTTGACCGTCTTGATCGCCTCGTTCTGATCCATGCTGCGGATATGGAGGCTGACAAGCAGCCCGCTGTCTGTATCCAGCAGTTCGGTGAGCATACGGTCATCCATTTCCGGTGCGCTGATCTGCATAAAGGACACGGCACAGAATTTATCCGCCATCGTGAACTTCCTTGCTTCACCGAAGCGGAAGGAAGATGGTGCGATAAAATCCTGGACCGACAGGCCGGAAGGGGCAAGCCAGTTCCATTCAAAGGCAAACCGTTCCCCGTCCGGGTGCAGGATGCCGTGGAGCATTTCCAGCCATTCCTTGCCGCCAAGCTCTTTTGCCAGAGCGCCCATGACCTTGAAATGGTTGAGGGCATCCATGACGATCCGGGAAAACCGTGCCTTGCGGTTTTGCTGTCCCGTGCCTCGATGGTGAGGGTCAGGTACTTTGTCTTGATAAGACCGTTGTTGCCCCGTTCAAGCTGCTTGCGGAGCATTTGCGTGTAAAGCTCACGGATGTGGTCGAAGTGATCTCCCTGCGCCGCAATCTCGATACGCTTCACAAAATCCTCCCGGTTCATGCGGCGGCTCACAAGGGAGAGCTGCATCCCGATAGAAGCATCATGGGCGTTATACATATCGCAGAGGGCTTCAAAAATCGCCGTCTGGTCGTCGGGCTTTGCAAGCTGATAATTCACATCCTCGAACTCGATACACTTCGACCAGGTGTGGTCGTCCAATTTGCACAGACCGTCCGGGTACATCTGGCGGAACGGTAAGGTATCCTGTGCGGAATGTACCTTGCCGTCACCTCTGGCGGTTTCCAGGATACGGCTGATCTCACGCTTTTCTGCGGCGGTTAGCTTTACCGTGGGTTTTGCCGCCTGCCGTGCTGCGGCTCTGGCTTTCGCTTTCTGAACAATGGCTTTCACCTCCTTTTCCGCCTGGGCCTGCCGCTCCAAGGCTACATAGAAATTGTTTGTCTGGTAAGGCCGCTCTTTCGTCCGCAGGAACATACAGCGGATGACCTGTCCGGCCACCACTTCCAGGGGTTGGCCGTGCCGCTCATACATGGCAAGCAGAAAGAACGGGAGCATGACGATAATCATGCAGAACGCGGCGGCGCTGTTGCTGGCCGTGCGTCTGAGCAAAAAGAAAAGCGGTACTCCGATGAGTGCCGCTGCTCCGAAACATATAAGCTGCCGTTTGGTAAGCCCAAACAGCACTTTGGATTTTACTTTCGTCAAATCCTTTGGAATGGTTACATACGCCAATTTATCAAGCCTCCTTAATGCGCTCCGAACAGGCTCTTAGAGAGGCTGCCGGTCTTGAACAGGGCGAAGCACAGTAGGACCGTGTAGCCCATGCAGGCCCATATCGCGCCTGAGATATTTCCGTCCGTGGCGATACTCTGTACCAAAACAGAGTAGATTCCCACGCACACCATGATTAGAAATGCCTGGAACGCCAATGCAAACAGGGATTTCAAGTAGTTCTGTCCTGTATGGCTCCAATCCCGGTTCGTCATAGTGGCAAGCGGGATCGGTCCAACGGAAGTCGTCAAATACACCTCGATCATGCGGCCGTAGATGACAAGCATGATACAGATGGAAAGGGCGTTCATGGTAAGCCCCACAAAAAGGGACTGGAACCACAGCCCGAACAGTTCTCCCGTGCCCAGGCTTCAAGCTGCGCCTCCATATCCGTGATGACGCTGCTGATATCAATGGAGGTATTCCCGATGATGACGCCTGCGCTGCTGTTCACAACGCTTTGCCCGACATCGAAGATACCCATGACGATATTCCATGTGTTCGTCACAATGAGAACGGCACAGAAGGTCTTGAAAATCCACTTGAAGAACATCCAGGTATCTACATCGTGCAGATTATTTTTCTCTGTCACAAGCTGGATCAGCTCATAACACATTACGAATGTCAGGATAACCCCGGCGATTGGAACGATCACCGTTTCAGAGAGGTTTCGGATCATAGAAAAGACGCCGCTGTTCCATGCCAGCGGCGTCTGTCCCACTTCACCGGCGATCTCGCCTACTTTGGTATTGACCGTATCGAACATGCCCGACAGGTTTCCCGTGATTCCCTCGATGAGCAGCCCTCGGAGCCATTCATCGAGTTTGTCGAGTATGCCGCCCATAAGCGATCACCGCCAGACGATCAACCGAACAGGCCGGAGAGCAGAGGTACAAGGGTGATGCCGATGAGAGCGACACCGCCGCCAGCCATCAACTGTTTTATCCCCAATTAGGTGTAAAACTCTGCTCGATGGCGGGCGGCGGCGTACAAAAAATCTATATGGTGTTGTTAAGAGAACCGTCCCGGCGGGACAGGTCAGGCAGTGACCTGTTCCACCTCCGGGATGGGTTTGAGATTAAAATGAATTTCGATAGAAATGTGTCTTGTTTTATCTTCGTCAATGCGCTCATGCACGACGATTTCTTTGATTAAGCGGTTGAGGGTGGCTGCGTCCAGCTCTGTGATGTTGGCGTATTCCTGAATGGCTTCCACCCATTGTTTTGCGTCATTGGCAAGCTGGACTTCATCGGACAGCCGCTTTCTGCCCTCGGACACTTTTGTTTTAAGCTCCGTCTGCTCGGTCTGTGTCTTTTCCAGCATGGTGTTGAAATTCTGCTCACTGATACGCCCTGCAATCATATCCTCATAAAGCCGCATTACCATTTTGTCCAGAACCTCAATCCGTTCCTCGTCCCTTGTGAGGGAGCGTTCCATTGCTTCCCGCTGTTCCCGCTGCTCGGCTTCACAGGTATTGGTCAGGCGGTCGGCAACCGCTTCCCCGTCCATCAGGCAGCTCTGGCACATTCCCTGATTTTCCGCAGCACATGGCTGCAAAGGGTGTCATAGTCAATCCGGTGCTGGGTGCAGTGGTTCTTTCCAAAGGCATTGTAGGTCTTGCAGGAATAAATCTGCTGGGGATGTTTTGCGTTTGTGTAGCGTACCGTCAGCGACTTCCCACACTCGCCGCATTTTAACAGTCCGGCAAACAGGCTGATTTCATTGGTCTGCCCCGGACGCTGGCGGGATTTCAGCTTGTTCTGCACAATGTCAAAGCTCATGCGGTCAATCAGCGGTTCATGCTGTCCCTCCACCACAATCCAGTCCTCCGGCTTCTTTTCCCCAATCGTGC
>ENA-OQLB01000401-OQLB01000401.1-human-gut-metagenome-genome-assembly--contig:-NODE-401-length-25399-cov-1.587528_pt1 | contig 25399 bp, 36 predicted proteins | sample MGYA00242656_ERZ504813 | MGnify/ENA primary metagenome ERZ504813 (study PRJEB26092, sample SAMD00036388) | human gut metagenome | host: Homo sapiens | study: EMG produced TPA metagenomics assembly of... | reverse complement strand
TTTTCGTCTTGCTCGGGGTCAGGATGGCGATCAGGTTATCCATCCCGCCGCGCTTGTCCTCAACGAGGAACACCCCGTATGTGCTCCAGATGTCGGTACCGTTGACAAGTACCAGACCGCCTAATATCTTTTCCATATCATTTGCATTTTACTCCGTCACGATTGATTTTACGAATCTCTTCCTCTATTTTGCCAAGGTGCGACGCGCTCGTGCCGGTGTTCTCCTCGATACGGGCAAGATGCCCCTCGGCGGTGTTCATCTTGTCGATGACGCTCTCCATCTTCTCATCGATGCTCGACCAATGTTGCAACCCGCTGGTGAACATGCCGTCCAGTTTTGTACCCTGGTCCTGTGTCATGGCTGAAAACCGCCGGTTTTGGCGCTCTGGCCTCGTACCGCCCGAGTTATCGTACCCGGTGGCCGCGGCAAGATTGTCACGAAGAGCGACGGCTTCCTCGACATACTTCATGTACTCGTCCTGGAGAGCCTTACGCTCGGGCTTCTGTAAGGTCATTGTCTTCCATCGCCTTGCCGAACTTCTCCCACCAGCCTTTCAGCTTGTCGGAATACAGCTCACCGATCTTGTTTGACAGCATCGCACGCATGAAATACTCGGATATGTCCTCCGCCGCGGCTGCGGCATCATACTTCATATCCATCAGGTTATCCACGAAACTGCTGTACATGCTGTCAAAGGAAATACCGGTGAGACCTTCATACAGCTGGTCGGTAAGTTCCTCCAGCTTGCCCGCCTGGTCGATGTAGTCATCCAGCTTCTCGGTCAGACGACCTCCATATCCGCCCTTGCCGGTATCCTGGATCTGCGTCCACATGTCCACGTTACTGCGCAACTTCTTCATCTCCTCCGGACTTAGGTTCCAGATGTCACCGTTCCAGCTACGCCCGATCTGACCGCTCAAACGGTCAATCTGTTCCTGTGAGAAACCGCCCCAGTAATAATTCCAGCTGTGATGCGAACCGTGATAGCCGGCCTGCGACATGGCCATGTCCAGATAGTTCGAGTTCGTCTCCTGCTGGAGCCTGTAGGCATCCCGGTAGGCGGCCACGGACTTTGTACCCTTGCTCGCCTTGATCTCCTCCGTCAGGTCCTCGATAGCCGTCTGCAAGGTCTCGTTACGCTCGGTCAGCCGGTCGATGGTTTCCTGGACCTCTTTGGCATTGCTTGAAGTCGTCCAGGAGGAAATCCGCCCCAGGTCAATGCGTCGAATATCTTGCCCACACCGGAAAGCAGCGATTTCCGATAGTCACAAAAAGATCACCGGAAAGCACATCGTCAAGAATACCGCTCACGGCATTGAACACCGCGTCGAGCAGGCCACCGATGACCACACTCAAACCATCCTTGAAAAGGTCTATAATACTTACAATCCAGCCGACAACAGGCACATCCTCAAGTGTTTCGGAAACCTTTCCGAAAGCCTCGCCCAGTTTGCCGTCCACTTCCTTGGCACCTTTGCCGAGTGTGATCAGGCCATTATACGCCCCGCTGATACTGCCGGAGGCAATCTGCTGCAATCCGTCCCTCACATTCTCCATACTGGTCTTCAGACCGGAGGCAGTATTCGAGAGGGACTGCCGGGCACTGTCAGCCGTTTCCTGCAAGGCGTTTATATTCTCACTCGCGGCATCGGCATTAGCCTGCGCCGTTTCCAGGGCTTGCCGGGCGGACTCCTTCTCCTGTTCGGTTCCGGACTGTTGCGCCTCAATGTATGATTTCTGGGCGGCAATGAGCGCCGTATAGGTGTCCGCATACACCGCCTGTGCCTCCTTCAGGTCTGAAAGGGCTTTCTGGTAGGCAGTAACCTCGGCACCCAGTTTCTTGAAACTGACCCTTGCCGGAACCGCCCAAAGCCCTCTCCATCTGCTGGACGGCAGAGACAAGCGCGTCCTGACTGGCATGGTCGGCATTTCGGAACTCGTCAGTGAGCATGTATTTTCTGGCATCCGCCAATACAGGCTTTATCATATCGGAAAACATCCCGCCGAATTCACCGAAGACAGTACCCCAGTCAATACGGGCTTTCAGTTCCTGCACTTCGATGCCGGCAAGTTTGCTGTCACGTTCAACACCGAGAGAGAGCTTCTCGCTGCCGGATGTCGTCTTTTGTATCTTTTCCGCATATTCGGTCGCGATGGCGAGTTTCTTCTGCTGGAAGGTGCCGTAGGCCTGCAAATATTCCTGCATCACTCCGAACTCTTCCCGATAGCTTCCGCTATTTTTTTCTGTCGGCCGGACTCGTTCAACTCACGGGCCTTGTCTATTTCGGACTGCTGATCTTCCGACAGCGAACCGGACTGCCCCGCTTTCGCGTTGTCACGTTTCCAACCGGCTTCCTGCTTGGCTATTTCATCCTTGCGTGCCTGGTATTCATTGTCTATCTGGCGCAGCTTCTTCTCCAGCCCTCGGTCATCATCTCAATCTCCGCCTCGTCATTCTTCCTTTGCAGCCCGACGAGTTCCTGGCCCAGCTTTTCAGAAACCTGTTTGCGGCGTTGGGCTTCCTTCTCCGCCTTGTCCGCCTTCTTCCGTTCGGCCTCGGAATCCTTATCCTCACCGGGCTTGACCTTGTCGTACTCCTTTTTGGCGGTATCGACGGCATCCTTCAGTTCTTTCGCCTTCTTCTCAAACTCCTCACGGGAAAGGCTGTTGGACGTTTCCTGAAGAAAGGCGTTATAAGCCTTGAGCGCGTCCTGGTATTTCTCTTTTGCCGCAGCCACCCAGTCAGTGCTTGAATCCGTGGGCAGGTTACGCCGGTTTTGTTCCGAAACCAGTTTGTTCAGCTGATACTTCAGTTCGTCACGGGAATTAAGTTCCGGTAGATTTTCGTCCACCCTGTCGTAATCTTTCCGTATTCCTTCTCCTGGACAGACATCCGGGGCAAGCAGGTTCTACGCTGCTTTATCTGCTGTGCAAGGGTCTCGTTACTCACACCGGTCAGGTTTTCGAAATAGGCATTTACCTCGTCCTTGCGGATTTGTCCGTTCAGGCTCTTGCGTTTTCCGTACAGATTCTGAAGCTCTGCCTCCTCATCCCTTGAACGTGCGGATTTCTGGACATATCGGGCTCTTTGCCGCCCGTAGCTGTCTGGTAATATTCGGTTGCCAACCGGGTCTTGCCTTCAAGTTCTTTTATCCTGTCATCCACACGTTTCAATTCATTGGCGGGATTGGATATGGACTCACCGGCTTCCAATCGGGCTATCTCTTCCTTGATTTTCTTGATATTCTTCAGTTTCTCATACTCGGTGTCGTATTTGGAGAATATATCCGGATATTTCTGTTCCAGCTTGTTTAGCGCCTCACGCCGGGCATCCGTGGACACGGCTTCATCCCCGGCAATGGAACACAGCTCCTCTATTTTGCGCTGTGCTCTTCCTCGGCCTCTATGGTTTTCTGCTTCTGCTGCTGATACCTTTCCTCGGATTCCTGCAAACGTTCGGTTTCCGTCTTCATGGAGATCAGTGCCACGGCAACACCGGCAAGCAGGGTCGCAACCAGCACATAGGGATTGGAAAGCATGGTCCGGTTGAGCATCTTCTGCGCTTTCTCAACCAGCAGGAGCCAGTTGTAATGCAACGCCTCCGCAGCCACCGCCCAGCCTTTCACGGCCGTGACTGTCATGACGGCGGTCCGGTACACACCATACGTGCCGACAAGCCGAGCAGGGATACGGCCGAAACGTTCGTAATGCTCCACCATGTAGGAAACACCGGAAAGCGTGGTGTTGATGACACCTTCCGACTGCTGCCCGATTTCATTGAACATCATTGAAACGGCATCCTCTATATTGGAGATCTGTCCGGTTATCGTTTTGGATTGTGCCTCCATCAGACCACCGAATTTTCCGCCCTCGTCCGTCAGGCTCTCTATGACCTTCTGCACTTCGGGAAAACCGACCTTGCCTTCCTCCACAAGCTCCTTCACCTTGCTTTCAGCCACGCCGAACTGCTTGGCCAGTTCGGCGATCATAGGGATGCCCGGCCGGTGAACTGGTTCAGGTCCTGTGTATAAAGCCGTCCCTGGGACATGGTGGTGCCGTAAAGATAGACCAGATCGTTCAAAGGGATGGAAAGTCCGGCAGCGATGTCACCCAAGCGGATCAGCGTCTCGTTCACTTTCTCCGCTTCAAACCCGTAGGCAAGAAGCTGCTTGGCACCCTGCGCGACATCCTCCAGGCCGAAAGGAGTGGTCGCGGCCGTATGTACCAACTGCTGCATCAGGGTGTCGGCCTTCTCCGCACTGCCGAGCATGGTCTGAAACGACACCTCCAGCTGCTGGAACTCGCCGCGTACCTTGGTGATGTTCGACACCAGCTCCTTGATAGTAAAGGCGGCTGCCAGCTTGCCGACGGTGTTGTTCAACAGGGAACCGCTCCTGTCAAGTTCCCGGATCTGTCTGTTGGCGGACGATGCCTGCTGGGACATCCGCTCGATCTTGCCCACGGCCTTGTCAAGACGGGCGCTCAAATGGTCCACCATAAGGAATTCTATTTGTACCGGTTTCATCTATTTTAGCTTGCTTTGAAAAAATCCTACTATTCCATCCGCTTCATCCTCGGCGCTCCGCTCATCCGCAGGACCGGAAGATCCAGACTTGTCACGGATATACCGGGGAGCGTCACTAAGCATCATGATCAGGGTCTGGTAATTCACCTTGTTCAGTATATAGTCCACGCTCCAGCCGGTGGCACTGGCAATCTGCCACACAAAACCGAAAGGGCTATGGGACCTTCATAACGGCTCTTTAACTCCCCTTCTTTCTTTGGCTCAGTCTCAAGCTCATCGGATTCGTCCGCTCGGCTGATCTGATAATAGGTATAAAAGGGTCGGTACCCATCAGGCTGACAAAACGCTTGATCGCACCCACCAGATAACGCTGTTCCATGAAGTTCCTTATGAGCCATGCCACCGGGCGCAAAAGCACGCGGCGGCTGAAAGGACCACGACAAAGGGTATAGGCCACCATACGGCTCACCGCCTTGCCGTGAGAGGCCAGAAACTGCATTTCCTCCTCCTTGCTGAACCCCCACATCTCCTCACTGGTGATCCCCATCGACAAATATGTCCGGGCAAAAAGAATCTGACCGGACATATAAGGCCGCCTCATGGTCACGCGCAGCTCCAGCGGGGATTTCCTGAAAGGGATATGAAACGCTTTCAGCGGGACGCTCACACCGATATCCAGCAGCGCGTCCGCACCCTCACGCTGGATCTGCTTGATGACAGCTTCGTCCATACGCTACTCCTCGGCCGGGTTAGTGGAAGCAGCAGCGGCAGATTCAGCAGAAGGCAGTTTATACTGTTTCCACTCTTCCGGGATAGAATCCGTATTGAATACGCCATAGGCTGGGAGCCGTCTTCCGGCATGGCCACTTCCAGCGTGCATTCGATTTTCGCCGTTTCTGTCAGGGTCAGCTTGCCGCCGAGATTGGAAAGTAGCGTGCCATTGGGAATCAGGATGCTCTGCCCCGAAACAAGGGCTATTTCCCACGGACCGGTCAGCAACACGGCTGCCGTCGGGGCCGTCCAACCAATCGGGGTTTTCTTTTCCGAGTCCTCTTCCTTGTAGTGCATGGTACCACCCAGCAAGCTATGCAGGTTTTCGTAGTTCAGCTGGATAACGTTGAACGTGGGGCGATGCTGCCATTCGACTGGGGAATGATAGCACCGGGTTCCCGGCACCTGCTCCGCCTCGATTTTGGCGGATTCGGTTTCTGCCCGCCCATGTCAAACGAATTCTTCTCTATGTAACCCACCACAAAGTCCTTGTATTTCACGGCACCGACGCCGTACATGAAATTCTTATTCATTGTTTCTTGATTTTGAAAGTTAATACTATGCCGGCAACACATCCGGTTATAAAAGCGGCCAGCGCTATTTTAACGGGACTAAAGCGACGTTCAAATTCCGTTTCAACTGTGAATGAGTCCTCATGTGTCTCATTACGGATACGGGTCAGTTCCTCCTCATAACACAGTACCAGCCGCTGGAGGCTGTCGCAGGATGCCTCCGCTATGATATTGCCGGCCGCATCGCTCTTCACCGTCAGGCCCGCCTGCCCGTTCCTGGAATGGTAGGACGAACCGGAGGGAAGTTACGGAGGCTGTCCGGAGGGATCGTCAGGCTCACCGCCGATTCGGAATCCCCGCCATCAACAGCCCCCGCCTCACGTTTGACACGTTGTCGGCGCTTGACGACAGGCTGCTGTTCCGGTTCACCTCCGTCCTGCTTTTTCGAGTACTCGCGCATCCCGTAAAGAACAGGACAATCATCATGATGCCTGCAACTGTTGGCAGTATCAATGGCTTTCCGGAGACGTGCATTTCACGCCGGGTCGCCTGCAAAGCTTTCCTGTTTTCATTCAGTTCCTCTTTTAAGGGTTCTACAATATTCTCGATCAGGATACGGGTGGCATGTTCGGTGTTGTCAATCCGTACCGTCTCGGCTTCGGCGGTAGCTTCTCCGCTTTCGCCCTCGCTTCCCTGACCGTTGATTTCAGGGTGATGATGGCTATTATCGTGGCTACCAGACCACCGCCCAGCACCAGATTCATGACTGCACTGAAGTCCATACGCACACTGGTCTTTCAGGTCAAAGCCTATTTGCCGACATCCTTACCCGCAAACAGTCCGATGAGCCACTGGACAAAGCCCGTATCGGCAACACCATTGGACACAAGGGACGCACCGAACCCATAACACAACGCGATATACCACGTGGCATCAGCGACAAAGCCCGCATCCAGCCACCATAAAAGCATGGCGGCCACAATGCCCACACACCAGCTGACAATCTGTGTCGCCAAGCCTGCATTTTTGGAAACAGAGCCTTGATCCCTTCCGTGAGCAACACCACGCCACCGACAAAACCGGCAAAGGTGGTGATCATCGCGCTATAATCGACTTCCGGTACTGTACCGGTCTGGGCAAAAGTTGCTGACACGAATCCGAGTATCAGCACAAAGAATAAAAGAAATCTTTTCATGTTGTTGTTGATTTATTGAGTTATACCTATTTGTTTAAGCCATCTCTGTACATCAAAACTGGGGCAGGCTTTGGCCGCCAGTTCATTGTGACCGACGATTCTCACATCGGGAAAACGACGGTGGAAATCCTTCACGTACTTCTCAAGCGCCTTTTTTTGCCAGGAGGTACGGGTGTCTGCAGGCGTTTTACCATCCTTTGCACACCCGCCGGCATAGACGATATGGCGGCTCACGGAATTGTAACCGGCCACGCCGTTGGTCACTTCCCACGGGTCCACATTCGCGTCCTCGTTATTGTTCACCAGGCGTTCCACTCCGCCGTTCAGATGGAACAGGTCGGTATATCCGACCTGCTTCCAGCCGCGGCCGCCTTTGAGACGGGGTTCGTATGCCAGGCGCGAATCTCCGCACCGCTTACCTCACGCCCTTCAGGAGTGGCCGTGCAATGGATGACAAGATACTTCAGCTTTCCCATCACTCATCGCCTTCCTCTTCATCAACGGCCGCCTGGGACAGTGCTATCTCCACCTTCTTCTCCGGATCGGCGTCCAGGCCCAGTACAAGTGTGCCGGATACCGCCTTGCCGCTACTGTTCACACCGGCGGTGACCGTCAGAGAGCCATCGGTACCGACTGCCGTGAAACCGGCAGGAATGGAAACCACGCTGTAATCACCGGAGGCAGTGACCTTCACCTCCTTGCTCTCACCGGCGGCCTTGAAGGAAAGAGCGGCCGGATCGGCAGAAATGCTGCGTTCCACTGCCTTGAACACCGGAGTCTCACGGGTGTCAAGCACCACGAACTCCTCGCCGAAGGCGATTTCCGTGTCGGCCTTCATCAGCAGCTTGAAGAAGTACAGCTCGCTGGAGTTCATCCACTTGTCAATCTGGATCACCTCCTCGTCGTCCTGGAGGTTCACACCGGCAAAAAAGGTTGCCGTCAGCGCTCATCGAGCAGAGCGTGGCTACGATAAGGCCATCAGGCCAGGAATTCAGCGTCTCGATGGTGATACCCTTGTAACGCTTCTTGTTGATGTCCGTCTCGCTCGTGTTCTTGTACTCGCGTTCGGTCAGCTCGTCATCGTACTTGTCGAAGTCGTCAATACTCATCAGGATACGCAGGTTCGGATTCTCACGCAGGGCTTTTGGAATAGCCTTGCGGACAGCCTTCAACTTGCCGATCATGGAAGTATCGGAAGGAGCCGGAACCACGATCACATCCGGATCTTTAGCCGCCTGGGTCAGGATACCGTTGAAAAGGTGGTCGTCGTCCGAACCGAACTCGCCGTTCAGGTAATGCCAGCCCAGCTCGAACTTCACACTCTTGCTAAGTTCATCCAGAAGCGTGTTCTGCGCTTCGGGGGGAAGTTCGGCAAACACGAGGTTGCCCTTCGGCTGCCACTTGCGCCAAACATGCTCGAAGGCGCGGGGATTGAAAGTCGTGAACGCCATGAAGTCCTCCGGATCCAGTGATTTCTCCGAGTAATTGAAATTGCCTTTCGAGTCTTCCAAAGTCGGGTTCTCCTTACGCTTCTGGAGCATCTTGCCGGTCTTGATACGCGGCAGGCTGATTTTTTTCTCCACACCGGGGATCACCATGATCAGACCTTTTTCTACAAGGTCATTCCCGGTGGTGGCCAGGACCAGTATTTTCTCCAGTACCTCGCCGTTGTAATTCGTGTTTCTTACTACTATTGCCATGGCAAATGTTTTATTTATGGTTCAACTTGTCCTTAATCTCGCTCATGCGCTTGTTCCAGGGGCTTTCACCCGTCGGATTCACACGAAGGTCAGTCATGACACTACGTTTTGGGAAAAGCTTCTCCAATGCCTTTTCCCCGTTCTCCCGGTCTTTTGCCAGAAGGTTCTCATAGATGGGGCGGGTGGCGGCATCGATACGGCCGTCCTGTTCCGCATCATCAAGCAGTTTCTTACGCGCGGCAGCGTCATCCGCATCCGCCTTGTCCTGGAACACCTTCAGTTCGCCCTTCAGGCGGGTGACCTCGGCATCAAGGGCCGGGACTTTGCCAGCCTCTGTTTCCAGCAGTCCGATTTCACGCAGGAAATCGTCATCCGTCGCACAGTTCTTGAACCGCGGACGTCTCTTGAGTTCGTCTAAATTCATGCTATTCTCGTTTTGTGGCTTGTGCAGCCGGTTATTGAATATTTGAAATACCTGTTCGGGGGTACTGTCCTCCGGTACCGGGTCAGCGTCATAAATACCGTCGATAAGCCCAGCGCCAGCGCCTCGTCGGCACGCAGCCAGTGATCCTGCCGTCAAAATACATCGCGCGGATTTCCTCCTTGTCCTTGCCATACGGGTGGCATACATCTCGCAAAGGGTATCCTCAAGCGCCTCGATCTCACGGATGCAGTCCTTCATCTCATCCTTGTTGCCGTAACAGCCGCCCTGGACACTGTGAAGCATCAGACGGGCATAACGGCTCATCCGGACGGGCTTGCCGCAAAGGGCGATGACGGAGGCCATGCTGGCGGCGATGCCGTCCACGTAGATGGTAATGTCGGCCTTGCTGTTCTTCAAGGCATTGAAAATGGCGATGCCCGAATAAACCTCACCGCCGTTGCTGTTGATACGCACGTCCACCTTCCCGGTCAGCTTCCGCTTCCAGAAGTTCACGGGCAATATCACCGCTGCGCACGTTATCATCGTACTCACCGATGTCACCGTAAAGAAGGATGCAACAGGCATCGGTTCCGGGTATCATATTGAAAAATCTACTCATGTCACTATCGTTTTGGCAGGTCCTTCCCTGCAAAAGTTTACGGTGCGAAATTAGGGGGATTAAAGGCCTTTTTCAAACCGCGTTTTCATCATGGAGACTTTAAAGGATTGCCATGACGCTTTAAAATGTCATCATGCGGAGCGCGTTTTTTTTCGCTCCTTTTCCTTATCAATTTTGCACGTAAAAAAGGAGGTAATATGGCCGAACTTACAAACGAGCAGAAAAAGGCATGGGCGAAAACGCTCTACACCCGCGAGACGCTTACGCAGGCGGAAATAGCCGAGCGTGTGGGGGTTTCACGGGTGACTGTGAACAACTGGATAGGCAAAGGAAACTGGAGCAGTTGAAGGCTCCATAACCATCACACGGGAGGAGCAGCTGAAGAACCTGTACCGGCAGCTGGCGGAACTCAACAACGCCATCATGGGAAAACCGGAAGGGGAACGGTTCCCGAACGCCGCGGAAGCGGACACCATTTCCAAACTGTCGAACGCCATCAAGAAACTGGAAACAGAAGTGGGGCTGGCGGACATCATCTCCGTGTTCTCCGACCTGCTCAAATGGGTGCGGACCTACGATTCCACGCAGGCGAAGGAGATCACCCCGCTTCTGGACGCGTTTGTCAAATCAAAATTATCCTGACATGGCAAAGAAAATACTCACAACACAGGACAGGCTCGCGCTGGACAGCTGGAACGAGCTGGTGGCATCCGTCCGAGAACATTCGGACATCAACCCCACGGACACGGAAACGGAAATCAGGCAGAGGCGGGAAAGGCTGGAGAAGAACGACGAGGAGTGGTTCAAATACTACTTCGCCATGTATTGCACCTGCGAGTCCGCCGCCTTCCACAGGAAAGCCACCGGGCGGCTGATGAGGAACAACCGCTGGTACGAGGTAAGGGCCTGGTCACGCGAGCTGGCGAAATCCGCACGCTCCATGATGGAGATATCCAAACTGGCACTGACAAAAAAGATACGCAACGTGCTGCTGATCTCCAACTCGGCTGACAATGCGGAAAGGCTACTGCTGCCGTTCATGGCGAACTTCGAGGAGAACCAGCGGATCATACAGGACTACGGACAGCAGAAAAAACCGGGAGCGTGGGAAACCGGGGAATTCACCTGCATGTGCGGGTGCTCCTTCCGCGCCATTGGAGCCGGGCAGTCACCGCGCGGTACACGTAACAAGAACTTCCGCCCGGACTTCATCCTGGTGGACGATATAGACACCGACGAGGAGTGTCGAAACCCGGAACGCATCAAAACCAAATGGAAATGGCTGGAGGAGGCGCTGATACCGACCATGTCCGTATCGGGAAACTACCGCATCCTGTTCAACGGGAACATCATCGCGCTGGACTGCTGCATCAAAAGGGCCATCGAAAAGGGCACCGAACTGAAGGCGAAAGGAATCGGGCACGTGGATATCATCAACATCCGGGGAAAGGACGGGCTATCCGTATGGCCCGAAAAGAACTCCGAGGAGGATATAGACCTCTTCCTTTCACTGGTGAGCGCGGCGGCGGCACAGAAAGAGTTCTTCAACAACCCGGTGGTGGACGGCGGCGTGTTCGCGGAAATCACCTACGGGAAAGTGCCGGCACTTTCCAGGTTCAAGTTCCTGGTGATATACGGGGACCCCGCACCGGGAGAGAACAAGACGAAAAAAAAGTTCCACCAAAACGGTGTGCCTGCTCGGGAAACTCGCGGGAAGGCTCTATCTGATAAAAACGTTCCTGGACAGGGGGCTGAACGCGGAATTTGTAGAGTGGTACATCAAGCTGCTGGAGTTTGTGGGTGGAAAAACCACCGTGTACTGTTACATGGAGAACAACAAATTACAGGATCCTTTTTCCAGCAGGTATTCCAGCCCATCGTGCGGCGGATACGCAGGGAAAGGAAAATATCACTGTACATCACCGGGGACGAGGAGAAGAAAACCGACAAGGCCACACGTATCGAGGCGAACCTGGAACCGCTCAACCGGGAGGGGAACCTGGTACTCAACGAGGCCGAAAAGGACAACCCGCACATGAAACGGATGGCGGAACAGTTCAAGCTGTTCAACCTCCAACTGACCTATCCGGCAGACGGACCCGACTGCGTGGAGGGGGGAAACAGAATTATAGACCGCAAGGCCAGACAGTCGGAAAAGCCCGTCATTGTCACAAGGAAAAGCACGCGGTCACAAAACAAGTACAGAGTGTAAACTTCAATACCTATCATTATGAGCAAATTTATCGAACTTTCAGACTACGACGCGAGCATACACCGAGAGATTCTGGACGCACTGACAAGGGAGGATGACGCTGTCGTGGAGATATGTGAGGACCGCGCCGTCGCCGAGATGCGCTGCTACCTTTCCAGACGTTACGACTGTGACAAAATATTCACGGCAACCGGTGACAAACGCAACCAGCTTGTCCTGATGATGGCCATCGACATAGCCGTGTACCACATCTTCTGCATACATAACCCGAGGAACCTGTCACCGCTGCGGAAGGAACGCCACGAAAGGGCGGTCGAATGGCTGAAAGCCGTGGCGGCCGAGGAGATATCGGTGGACGGCCTGCCCCTGCTGTCCGAAGAGACGAGGACGGCAAAATCAAATTTCCTTATCAAAAGCAACCGTAAACGTGTAAACCATTGGTAATATGAGCAAAAGAAAGAAAGGGGCCGGAAAGATAACCCAAAGCGGGAACCTGCCGAGGCCCGGGCAGAAAGGACCCGCAACCATCATACTGACACAGCCCAGAAGGTTCGGTATAGACATAGCGGACTACATGCTCGCGGTAAGGGCTTTCGAGAATGTGGACTACTCCAGACGCTTCAGGCTGTACGACCTGTTCAGCGACATACTCATGGACACGCACCTGACAAGTGTCATAGAGAAACGGAAGAATGCCGCACTGGCATCTTCCATAGAATTCCGCAGGAACGGGAAACCGGACGAGAAGGTGAACAAGCAGATCAGGTCCCCATGGTTCCGGAAGTTCATAGGGACATCCTGGACGCCAAATTCTGGGGGTTCTCACTCGTGCAGTTCTACCGAAAGGGGGAATGGGTGAACTACGACCTGATACCGCGCAAACACGTCGATCCCGTGCGCAGGCTCATACTGCGGCACCAGACGGACACCACCGGGACGTCCTGGGACGAGTACCCGGACCTGTTGTTCATCGGTTCACCCGACGATCCCGGGCTGCTGGTGAAAGCAGCTATCTGGGTGATATACAAACGTAACGACGTGGCGGACTGGGCACAGTTCGCGGAAGTGTTCGGAGCGCCCATCAGGGAGTACACGTATCCCACGGATGACGACGAGGCACGGCAGAGGGCGCTGAACGATGCGGACAGCACCGGAAGCCTGTCGGTTTTCGTGCACGCGGAGGATACGGTGCTCAAGCTCGTGGAAGCCGCGAACAAGACAGAGAGCGCGGACCTCTACGACAAGCTCTGCGAGCGCTGCAACAACGAAATCTCAAAGCTGTTCCTCGGAAACACGCTCACCACCGAAGCCTCCGACAAGGGCACACAGGCACTGGGAACCGTACACAAGGATGTGGAGGAGAAGTGACGCTCTCCGACAGGCAGGACATCCTCGACGTGCTCAACTATGACATGGCCGACATATTCGCAATGCTCGGAATAGACACCACAGGCGGGGAGTTCTGCTATCCGGAAAAGAAGCTTATCGAACCGGAGAAAAAGATGTCCATCCTCACACAACTGCGCACGAACTTCAACCTGCCGGTGGGTGACGACTATCTCTACGAGGAATTCGGGATCGAGAAACCGGCAAACTATGACGAACTGAAGAAACGCCAGGAGGAGAAAGCGGCGGAAATCGAGGCGGCGAAGGCCCGAGAGACTGAAAAGACGGAAGAGGATAAACCGGATCCGGAAGAAGAACCGGAACTGGAAAAGCACGGTAAAGGAACACCCAAAGAAAAGAAAAATGCCTTAAAAACGCGTACAACTGGCTGAAACGTTTTTTCGGGAAAGCCCCGGGGAGAGACGGGGCAGCTTTAGAATGGTGATGAACGACCTCTACAGAATGGAGGACAAACAGGTGGAAACTTTATTCTCGTTCGATGAAGAGGTACTGAAGAAAGCCTGAAGAACATCTATAGTAAAGACTTCCACCCCCTGACGGAAATCGAGGAGAACCTGTTCGAAGCCACATGGAAAACAATAAACGAGGCAGCGGACAAGGGGTTTGGGACACGAAAGCCCGACGATCCGGATTATGACTTCTACCGGGAAATCCGAATGAACAACGCCGTGTTCGCAGCTTTCAAGGTACACAGGGCACAGAACGACATGGCAGCGCTGCTGCTGGACAAAAACGGAAGTTTAAAGCCGTTTGAACAGTGGGTAAAGGAAGCCATGCCCATAGCCGACCATCAGATGGTCCATTGGCTGCGTACAGAATACGACACGGCCGTCATACGGGCACACCAGGCCGCGGACTGGAGGCAGTTCGAAAGGGAAAAGGACGTATTGCCGAATCTCAAATGGATGCCTTCCACATCCATACATCCGGGAAGCGACCACAGGATTTTCTGGGGGACCATACGTCCAATAGATGATCCGTTCTGGAACGTGCACAGGCCCGGGGACAGATGGAACTGCAAGTGCACGCTCTCATCAACGGATGAAGCGCCGACAGCGGTACCGGACGAAAACGGCAGAACAAGGCACATGACGGTCTGGAAAACAATCCGGGAAAAGACGGCAAACTGTTTTCAGACAAACACCCCTACGTTACTGAAGCGCATCCGGGAGCAAAAAAAGCCGTGGACGCACTGACCAGGCGCATCAACGAAATGATAGCCGAAATGCCGGACAACCTGACGCTGGAGGAAAAAACCGACATCGCCCGCAACAATCTCAAGATAGAAAAGGCACTCGGCGTTACCAAAGGCAAGCCGATGACATACGAACAGGCGAACAAGGGAAAGGAGAACCCGAAATTCGGAAAAGAGGAAGGATACCGCGTGAATTGCCAGACCTGCACCGTGACACACATGCTCAGAAGGTTGGGGTTTGACATCGAGGCAAAACCCAACATCAGACAAAGCGCATACAATGAAATGGCAAAACAAGGTATCACATGGAAGAACGTTTCCTGAACCGGGACGGAACAAAGCCGGATTATGACTATACCTATAAATGGCAGGTCAGAAAGGGATATCAAGTAATGAATGCAAACCGACTGAAGGAATACTTCAGGGAAAAATTCAGAGAGGATGGAATATACGAGATATATTGTGCCTGGAAAGGCGGCTCCGCACACGTGTTCTGCGCGGAGGTGACTGAAGGAAAGACAAGGTTCTTCGACCCGCAAACCGGAAAGGATGATGCAAGCAATTACATACAGAGCATGAAAGCGGGCCGTGTGGGAGTGATAAGAATAGACAACAAACTGGTAAATCCCAAAATCATGGGACTATTCATCACCAAATAAACGGGAAGAAAGTGCCAGCCCCTCCTCACCGTCCACCAGACGGCAGGACTGGCCGTCGAACAGAATAAAGGCGGGAAGACCGACAGGCAACTCAAAACCATCCCCGTCAACACAGCCCACGGAATAGATGCTTCCTTCAGGGGAACTGGCTGATAAGACAACGGAGTTGTAACCGCTACTGTTTGCTAATTCCGACACTTGTTTAGGTATTTCCATAACGCAAAAAAGGCACATAAAAAACGCCTTGCTGCAAAAGTATAAAATTATTTTTTAATTCAGTCATTCATGGACATAAAAGAATATTCAAACTGATAAAAGCCAAACGGAAAGAACTGGATGGGCTAATGAAACGGAAGATGCCGGTTATCGCTGGACGAATGGCAAAAGACCATTTCCAGGACAACTTCCGCCGGGAAGGTTTCGTAAACGGAGGATTACACCGTGGCCGAAAGCGAAAAGGCTGTCCTCGGGACGGACCGATGCGGCAGGGAACTACGGGACGCTGCTCTCCGGAAGGAACCATCTCTTCAGCTCCGTCAAATACATGCCGGGAGAATACCGGGTGAGGGTGGCAAACGAACTCGTCTATGCGCCAGTCAATAACTGGGGAGGAGAAGTTCATCCGACTGTTACGCCCCAAATGCGGCGTTTTGCATGGGCAAAGTATTACCAGGCTTCAGGCAAGGCTAAAAAAGCCGCCACGGGCAAAAGAAAAGGCAAAAAGAAGGGTTCTGCCGCAAACAATGAACCACAGGAAAATCAGGAAGCGCTGAAATGGAAAAGGCTGGCGCTGACCAAAAAGAAAAAGCTCCGGATAAAAATACCGCAACGCCAGTTTATCGGAGAAAGCCGGGAACTGTCCGAAAAGATAGACCGGAAAATGGAGAATGAAATCAGAAATATTTTAAACTTATAACAACATGGAAGAAATTTTTTATCGCGATCATGGAACGCATCGCCGAAAAGATGCCTGAACTGTCATACATTGACGAGGACTATGGACAGCTTGAAGCCGGGGCGGAGGAGGACCACTATCCGGTAACCTTCCCCTGCGTGCTCGTCGGGAACGCCGAATCGGACTGGAATGATCTCGGTTACGGGGTACAGAAAAGCGAGTCACTCATCACCATACGACTGGCCATTGACTGCTACGATGACACCCACTACACCTCCGGAACCTATAACAAGGTAAGGGAACGGCAGCTGAAGGCCAAAGAGCTGTACAAGGCCTTGCAGGAGTTCCAGTGCACGGAAGAGACCAGCCCGCTGGTCAGGGTAAAGAGCCGGGACTATTCGCTGCCGGGAAACATCAAGGTGTACGAGACGGTTTATTCCTTCACGCTGCATGACGAGTCGGCCATGCAGGAAGGCGCGGCAAGGTTTATTCTCCCGTAAAGAGCGAGAGCTGGACGGCTGTCAGGCGGGGCTTCTTCACTTTCGGAACGGGCTTCACCTCCAGGTCCTTCAGCTCCCGGCACTTGCGCCGGATAATGGACATGATACGTTCCTCGGAAATGAAAAATTCCTGCCGGGACAACACTTTCAGGGCGTCATCAAAGCGCAGGCGCTGCACCTCCGTCCAGTAATAGTAACGGCGGCACAGGGCTTCATCACGGAGTTCTATCAGGTTCTTGTCTCGTCCTTTGGCCATAATTGTGGGATACTTGCTGCAAAATTAGGCATTTAACCGGTCATTATAGATAAAAAAACGCCGCATCGTATATGAATGCGGCGTTTTTCTGTTTAGAGTGTGAACAAAATCACATGGTCATCAGTTCTGTGTCATCTTCACCCGGGACAAACGGTTCGACGCGGGTGATCACCTTGCTCTGCACCTTCACCCGTCCGCTGCCATTACAGACCGGACATTTTGCGGATAAAGGAGCTCCTCCCTGGTCCAGGTAAAAGATACGTCCCTTGCCTTCACAGCGCTTGCAGGCCATGACGTGCGGCGCGATGTTCTTCGTCTTTTCCATAACTACAACCGGCAGAATAGGGCTCGATACGGCGCCAGACACCGTTCTCGTCACGTTTATGGAAATAGTAGTTCACCGCGGTCTTGTACACCACGTTGCTCTCACGGAAGAGGTCCATAATCTCCGTGTATTCACTGTCGAAACGGTCCTCCAGCTCGTACAGCTTGCTCACCGACTTGTAGTCCAGATCACCCTGGCGGTTACGCTCGATCATGGTCATACCGAGCTGGTACATCGGATCATCGGTACCGAGTTCCCGGCTCATGGCGTAACGCTTCAGGTAATCCACCAGACGCTCAGCGGCGAGGTTGGCACGCTCGTCGAAGCTCTTCACCTTGTTACTCCTCACTTCCAGCTTCATGTCACCGTCTACGATGGTAAAACTTGCCTGATCATCCTTGCGGAGCTGGCCATAGTCGCGCATCAGGTCGCGGAAAGAGGCGGCTTCCTTCTCCACCCAGTCACGGAAGGCTTTCACGTCATCCACGACTGGAAACAGCTTGTTCTTCACTTCAAGCATGAACTGCGCACGAAGCCCCTCGTAGGCGTCGCGACGGTTGCGCTTGTTTTCCTTCTCTTCCTGCTGGAGCTGTTTCAAAAGCTCCTTTCTGTCCTGGACGGACAGGCTTTTTAATTGTTCTTTCAAGTCCATAACTAAAAAATTAAATGGTTATTACTGTTGTTTATTCTCACGTTTGCGGCGGATGGCGCGCAGCTTCACCTGCAACGTGTCCAACGCCTCACAGTCAAGTTCACGGAACTCCATACCAGCGATACGGCTGTCCAGGCAGAAAGCGTTCACCTTGTCCCAGTCGGCCGTATTGATGCCCAGCAGCTGCATCTGGTGCAGTACCGCGGAACGCTTCTGACGGAGAATCTTCCGGAGTTCTTCCTGGTGAGTGGGCGGCACCAGCTTACGCATCCCGGCTATGGCCGCACTGTATTCCTTCAGTGTCATGTCGCGCAGACTCGTGGTACGTCCGTCCGTGTACTGGGAAACTACGCTTTCCTTCAAAGCATCGCGGTCAGATGTCGGAAGGCGGTTCAAAAGACTATAAAACACCGCATAATTCTCGGGTTTATTTAACTGCTTGCGGCTGTTGATGTCTATCTGCATGGCTATGCTGTTTTTTTTTGTTTATTTTAAGGTCATTAATTTCCTTAATCACTCTCTTTACTCTGATAGTACACAAATAATCAAGAAGATGCTCTTTTTCATTTTTTGTACACTTATACTGGTCGAAAAATTCAAGTATGCCCATTCTATTCAGATTTTCATTAACTCAAACTATTCATACCACATCAGCACAACTCTATTATTTCACCCACGGCAGCCTGCAAAAGGGTACGCAAGACCGAAGGGTTTCCGCTATCATAGATGACTTCCACACAACACTCATGGCGTGCGTTACGTGACACAACCAGCTCGCAAGTCATATTCTCACAGAGCCATTTTTCCACTACTTTACGGACACCAACGGCGGTGACCACAATTACCATTTTTTTACTCATAATATTGACCGTGCTGTATGTTATTCAACTCTTATTCTCCCGGTGTACTGGTTTCCCCGAAACTTCATCCCCTTGGTGAAGCCGCCTGGATATCCCAGTTCCTTGCTTCTCGCGTTTGCCAGCAACAAATGTTCCGGCTAAGGGAGGCTACAAAACCTTTGTCCTTTTCCAGTCCCATTTCTCGGGCCTTCCGGGTGACGCTGCGTTCGGAACACCGAGCATTTCAGCCAGCTCCCGGTTGAGGGTATTGTGATAGTGGCGACGCATGATGGAAAGCATATTGCCGTTCCAAAAGATACGGGTGGAATATCCCTTATGCTCGACGAGCCGTCCCAGTGTCCGGTGCATGAAAGTACCGTCAGCAACCTTCCGGTGCTTGCGGTACTGTTCACGCTTGTACGCCAGCACACATTCATGACACCAGGAACTCCGTCCCCCATTCTTCAACGGATAGAACTCACGCATCCACAACTTTCGGCCGCAATGCGGACAGACACGTTTACGTTTCTGCTTGTTGTTATTTTCACTCATAGCTGTTTATGCTGCATTCATCAGTCATATTCAAATTTTCATCGAACGGAATAGTATTAATGTCAGCCTTTCTCGTATAGGCCTGCATAAGCCCCATGGAAAGCAGTATATAGACATTCTTATTCGCTTTGACAACCCCAGAAATAGAGCCGACAATATGTTCAGTCTTGCCGGTAATGATTGAGCCGGCTATCTGCTCAAGCCCGTCCGGATGGTCCTCACTGGCCGCAACGCTCATAAAGGCACTAAGATTATTTTCCTTACAAAAGTTATCCACGTATTGGCAGAGTTCCTTTACTGCCTCTTTCTGTTTTTCTGTAATCATTTCAGTTAAATTTTAATGGTTAATAATTATATGTTGAAATCGCGAAATCTCTTTTTTGATACTGGCTGTACATAGTTTCCTCCCAATCCGTCTCTTCCTCCTCCGGAAGGTCATCCTCATCAAGTTCTACCTCCTTACGGTAAATCAGATACCGTGCCTCCAGAAAGAAGAGGACCACGCGACGCAGGAACTCACGGGCGGAGCGATGCCGTGCTTTTCCATGAAGGCGGCGATACGGTCCGAACCGATAGTGTTCGTGCGGATGCTCACCAGACACTGCCGGCGGAAGTCCTTCAGCGTGCTGCCCCTCACCTCGAGCACGCGGTCAGCAATACGGCCGAGACTCTCCGGAATATGGTATCCGGAACCTTCGTCATCCGTTCCCACCAGCAGTTCAGCGGCGGCCGTCAGCATACCCTCCACGCTCATGCGCTGGGCAGCGGCCGTCTCCTTCAGGAACACGTACTGGTAATTGCTCACGTAGGTATGTATGAGATAACCTTCCGGACGGCGGAACACCTCTCCGGCGGCAAGCTCCATCGAAAGGTTGTTCAACGTCACACCGGCACCGCAGCAGAAAGCGCATACCAGGCGGACGGCAAGACGCTGGCGGTTGCCCCAGCCCCCGGAAACCGATGGCACGCTGTAGCTGTCGGCAACGGCCGGATCCATCTCGAAGAACAGCACCGCCTTCTCCTGGCGCGGAAGAAGAACGACATGTCCGGAATACGGTCCATGCAGAGAAGGATACGCCGGGTGGCAGTAGAAACCCTGCCACCGTCCGTCATGCGGATATAGACTTTACCAGGTGGTTCATCACTACCGTCATGTCGGAAAAATGATAGTCGGCAACTTTCCCGCGGAACAGTTCATGAAGCAGAACGGGCAGCTTCACAACGTAGTTGTAATACTCCTTTCTCATGGCTTACTTGCTTGAAGGTTTCCAGTCCACTGTTATAATCGCATCCAGCTCACCGCTACCGCCACACACCGGCAGGACACATGCACGTCCTCGCGGCTGCCCTCTTCCGTTCCCCAGAACCAGCCATTACCCTTGCAGTAACCACACTTGTGACCGGTACTGACGAAGTTCTCACGGTTAGGCCCCTTACACATATAGGCGGGAGGACAAATCGCCAGCTGTTTCTTTATCCTGCTCATGCCTGGCCTCCTTTCTGTTTCGGTCCCGTCACATTCCAATAGTCATAGGCACCCTTCTCCCAGATTGTGTATTCACCAGTGGCCCCTGATAACGTCCCTTACTGAAGGCGACGTAGCCCTCTACCCATATCTTCAGGTCGGCATCATACATCACGCTCGTGGCCGCATCACCTTTAGGATTCTTGCCGCGGGCATGGCTGATGAAAACAAACAGCTTGTCCGGAAACTCCTCCTTCAGCTGGATATAGTCACGATACGTCATCTGCGTGTATTGGAAACTGTCAATGATCACGATGTTGAAACTCTTATGACGCCGGAGCCTGATCTTCAAGGTGGGGATGTCCTCCTTGATGAACGCCAAATGGCGGCTTACCTCGGCCATACCAAAGCGCCGCAGGTTATTTTGGACAGTCAGAGAAGTTCCTTCCTCCAGGGAGTTGAACGCCACACGGTCATACTTGCAAAGTTCCTTACAGAGCTGCATCACGAAAGAGGTCTTGCCGTTACCGCTGTTGCCCCACACGAACCAGCAGCCCCGGACTTCCGGAGTGTCGAAGGCATCCTTCCATTTCCCCTCAAAAGGGAATACGTCATACTTCTTGTTCAGGATGTCCCTGACATTCAAGCACGTCTCATGCCCGCTTTTTTATTATCCTTTTTCTCTTCTTCCATGGTCAGAACAGTTTTAGTTGTCGGATATTGTCTATTTGATCAAGCACGGCCTGCCGTGCGGCACCCCGCAGTTTCTCGTGGCAGAGCATCCTGCCGAGTGCCCACAGAAGGGCATTCTCACGGGTAGCAAACTGTCCCCATTTACGTCCCGGGTTGAAACCGCCGCCGAAACCGCCCACCTCCATGTGAACGCCAGCAACCCACCAGCGTCCTGCTGTCCCACAAGGCGTCCAGATAGTCGCGACCATTCCGGTAAACGGTCACCGTCTCGTATTCCCTCAAGACTGGGTAATCGCTCCAGGGAGCAGGAAGCTGCTCGCGACCGTCGATCTTTAAGTATTCAAATTTGTTTTCCATATCCTTAAAATTACGTTTGAACGGTATTTGAACGGGAGTCATTCCCCCACCATGCGTTTCACCTTGTGAATGGACTTCCTCACACGCCGCAAATCAAAGTCACATGTCGAAGCCTCCTTTATCACCTTATCGATGTCTTTCTTGTCAGTCACACCGTTGGCGGAACAGATCGCAAACACGTCGTTCACGTCCGTAGGCTCTAGCTCATAAAATTTCCGTCCGATACGGCTGTAGAACTCCTTGTAGCCAGGCTTCTGGTATCGCAGACCATTGCTGATGCGTTTGGCAATATAATCGGTACTCAAAAACACGACGCCGCATTTCTCCTCCAGTTTGTTGTACAGGCTGATGAAGTAGTGGAACACCGGTTCGGTCAGCTTGTCCGCCTCGTCGAACACCAGCAGGGGCGCGTCCATCTGGATGATATCATCCAAAATAAGTCCCCACACCTCACCGGATATTATACCCTTCAGTCCGGATCCCGACCGTGCGGGCTATCTCGCGGACAAAGTCACCTTTCTTCATGTCCTCGGAGCAGAGAATATAGAAAACCTCCTTATGCTCATGAAGGTAAACACGGGCGGTGGTACTCTTGCCACAACCAGCCTCACCGGTCACCCATGTGACATTGCGCCAGCGCTGCGCATCGGAGAGCACAGCCGTGATCTCCTGGTAAGCGCCGGTCTCCACGATCTGCCAGCCGGTAGCGCTTACACCACCGACCTGCGAGGCGACATTACGGAACATCTCGTCACTGATATTCTCATAACGCCCGTTCAGGATATTGCTCACAGTACCCACACTGACTCCCTTCAGACTACCCGCGGCCTTCGTCTGGGCTCGGATACTTCGCCACGTAAGCCGGAGGCTCTCACTGATGGCGTTCTTCTCTTTCATTGTAATTTCCATAATCAATATTTTTTATCTTGTTATAAATCTGTTCCTTATAATTTCCCGACCACCTTGCGGATGCTCACTTCCTTCTTCTCAAAGCTGTCCCATGTCACGTTGCTGATGACTTTCATGTCACGGCCTATGGAAGGACGGGGGCGGCTGGCTGTATTTTCTCGTGCGGCGGTCAATCTGGTGTTGCGCTCCTTTCCGAGACCTTTCAGGTCAGGAGTACGCAAACCGTTCTGTTCCGGTGCGACACCATGCTCATACTCGATATCTTTGGCGACGACCTGACGGTTTATACGTTCATTGACGACGGCCTCCTGCTGGGTGCGGATGAAACGTTTTTCGGCTTCCGTCTGCTCCTGCTGGGCACGGTGGATCATCAGCGGGAACGAGGCCACACACTCGAAACGCATCGCACCGCCCTTGTCCTTGTAAAGCAACCGTACGCTGCTCATGTCATAGGGATCGTACTGGACATAGAACTTCTTGTAGGTATTACGCCGGCGCCATTCCAGGTCAGGCTCACCGGAGCGGAGAAAACCTCGTAAGGGTATTTCTTTCCCTGTACCGTGATCTCGATACCGCTGGCGGTGAACAGCGACGGTTTATCGGTTGTGTACCAGAACATCTCCACCATATCAGGAACGCTGACCGGATCGGTGGCCTCGTTCACGCTGGTATTGTACATCTCAATACGGGGGATGCCAGTAGCCGGGTGCTTCATTGAGTTCCACTGCTCACGGGCGGCGGCATACTGTTCCTTCAGTTCCTCCAATGTGGGAAGGGAGTCGATGTTCGCGTTGATGAATTCCAAATTCGGACGGCTTGTATCTCTCTTTGCCGTAATATTCTGCCCGGTGAAACCGAAACGTTTCTTCAATACCTGGCTCTGGAAGCGGTAGAAAATGTTCTCAATCGTCTTAGATTCGCCATTATACGGAGCTGTCGGGCGGTGGATACGCTGATCTTCGAGAAAAGACCCAGCGCCGCGTTCTTCTTATGACCGCCCTGGTTGTCGCACACGATCTCGTAGGGTTTGTACCGGCTCGTTTGGATAGCCATGCGGAAAGCATGATACTGGGCGATATAGTCCTCATTGTCGCTGATGTAATAACCGAGCAGAACTTCACTATAGGCATCCACCACCTCGTACACGCTTGTAGTACACTTGTTTCCGTTCTCGTCACGATAGTAGAGGTTCAGCTTCGTGCCGTCGCCATACCAAAGGCTGTCACGACGGCTCGGAAGGATGGTCCGGTGCTTGCGGTCATAACGCTGGTGTGCCTTCATTTCCCCATAAACGGCATCGTACCACAGAGGTTCGACACGCGGGCTGTTGAACCATTCGCGGAGCTGCGGGGACTCTTCAGGGGCTTCCAGCCACGTTCCGGAGCGACACGGTTGTACTCCTCGAAGATCTCCATGTCAGTATAAACCGGAACGCGGCTGCGTTTCAATGCAACAAGGTAACGCCCGCCGTCCTCCTCGATCTTCAGCGTGTTGCTGTTGCCGTATTTACCGCTCACAAGCACACCGTAGTTGTCGGGACGGAACTTGTTTATCAGGGCTTTCAAACGCCCCACACTGCCCGGAAGGCTGTGCCCGTACACCGGACGCCATTCCTCACTCGTGACAAGCAGAAGTTCCCAAAGGTTACGGCGGAAACCGGTCAGCTTGTTATTGGATGAACTCAAGCGTTTGAACTCTTCCATCAGCGCGTTCAGTACCGAAGCATTCCAGGTGTATTCCTTCTTCACATCCACGGGAAGAGCGACTATCTCACCGTTCTTGTCGTAGCGGTACTCCTCAAAAAAGCGCTCGGCCTTCTCGTCTTTCTTCACTATGTTACGAATCATTTCCTGTCTCATTTGCTGTTCAGGTTCTCCTTTGAGAAGAACCCAACGTCGTTTATACTTTTCGGGAAGGGAGGAATAGGCATACAGAGCCGGATTATTTTCACCACCGCCACGGGAAACGACATCCAGTTTTTCTCGGGACAGCTGGCTATTCAAAGTGCCTTTGGGCATTATATCCAGCAACTCTTTGTAAGTTACACACAATATATTATCAAAGTATTCCATCTCCCAGCTTGATTATCAATCCTCTAAATCATTCAAAGGGACATGCTTCTTCAGCAGCCGCACGGAGATCCCGAAATTCAACACTACGAGAAGTTCCAGCAGCGGATTAATAAAAAAAATAGAGAGCAGGATCCCGAAACTCATACAGAAGTAAAGCACGCAAAAGCGCTGTTTTCGTTTCAGACGAGCAAACCAGTGTAGCTGGTCGCTGAACAATGTCATCAAATCATTTTTCATGGCTACTTGTATTTTGAGGATTACCACCTACTTTGGATCCACCGCGCTCAATGGCGAGCTTACGAATGGAACGGGCCAGTTTGCTGTTCTTACGGAAGGCAAGCGCATGACTCACCATCACGTTTGTACAGCCATCAGTTCGGCAATTTTATTCACCTCACCGTATTCTACAACTATTCGTTCTTTCATACTATCTAATATTTAAATTATCGTAGTGGGCAGTCGCGGATTCGAACCGCGGACCATAACCTCTCCATTATAGGAGTTTAGTTTGTTCTACCAGCTGAACTAACTGCCCGAGAAAATTATTAAAGCTTCTTTATCGCATCCTCCGGAACACATATTACAGTCCAAACCTGACCATTTTTCATATAATCGATATTATATTCCCGCACGAACGTACAAATGTTATAATCCCAGTCACGAA
>ENA-OQLB01000400-OQLB01000400.1-human-gut-metagenome-genome-assembly--contig:-NODE-400-length-25491-cov-1.549716_pt1 | contig 25491 bp, 35 predicted proteins | sample MGYA00242656_ERZ504813 | MGnify/ENA primary metagenome ERZ504813 (study PRJEB26092, sample SAMD00036388) | human gut metagenome | host: Homo sapiens | study: EMG produced TPA metagenomics assembly of... | reverse complement strand
TGTTGCCATAACGATCGAATAACGACTGTTGACGATCTTTGTTTCCCCTTCTTCGACATCTTTGTTTACAACTTCATCAAATCTGTATAAGACGGATGCAGCATATTTAATTTTCTCCTTTCAATCTTTCCAAATCTTCTTTTATTGTCTTCATGAATGCTTCATTCCGAAAACTTCTTCGGTGCTCTCCCTGAATGATCATATGCATTTCTTCAACGCACATATTCAGGTCGTCATTAACGACAAGGTAATCGTAATAATCCATTCCCTCCGCTTCCTCACATGCACGGTTCATTCTGGACTCGATCACATCCATCGTCTCTGTGCCTCTGCCTACGAGCCTTTTTTTCAGTTCACCGGCGCTCGGAGGTGTCACAAACAAAAGCAAAGTATCGGGAAATTCCTCTTTCACTTTTAATGCGCCTTGAATCTCTATTTCAAGGATCACATCTTTTCCCGCATCCAACTGCTTTCGCACATACTCTTTTGGAGTACCGTATTAATTTTCAACATATCTAGCATACTCTATCAATTCATCTTTGGCAATCATTTTTTCAAATTCATTCTTTTGATATGAAAAATATTCTCTTCCATCCTGTTCCCCATCTCTTGGCTGCCTCGTAGTCGCCGAGACAGAAAGTGCATACGTATCAGGATATCTTGACAGAAGTTCTTTCATCAGCGTTCCTTTTCCCGAACCCCGAAAATCCCGATACAACGATCAAAATTCCTTTTCTGTTCACTTTGTTTCCTCCTATTCGATATTCTGTATCTGTTCTCTGATCTTCTCAATCTCTGTTTTCAGACTGATCGCGCGGTTTGATATATCCAGATCATTCGCCTTAGACAAGATCGTGTTCGCCTCACGGTTCATCTCCTGTGCGATAAAATCAAGTTTTCTTCCGATTCCGTTAGACTCTTCCAATGTCTCCTTCATATGCTGAATTATGACTTTTAGTTCTATCAACTTCCTCAATCTGTACAGATCTTATCCGCAAAGAGAATCACTTCTGCCGCAATCCGATTATCGTCAATCTGCGTATCCTCTAATAATTCCCGCATCTTTTCTTCTAATTTTGTCCTGTATTCTGCAATAATCTGCGGCGAACGCTCTTCTATAAACCGAATCTGTTCACTGAGCAGATCCAATTTCAAAAGAATATCTTCTTTCAAACGTTCTCCTTCTTTTGTCCTCATCTCTACAAACTGTGAAAACGCGCCTTCCAACGCTTCTTTTAATCCATTCCAAAGCTCGTCTTCATCCTCGCTGCATTCTTCCATCGTAAAGACTTCGGGATATCTGGACAATGTACTGACGCGAACATCATTATCTAACGAAATTCTTCTGCCATCTGATTCAGATATTTTAAATATTCTGCCGCAAGAGCCGCGTTATACTTTACCGACACCTGCGATTGAGACAGATCTTCATACGTGATAAAAATGTCAACCTTTCCCCGGTCTGCATATGATTTAAGGAGCGTCCTGATGGACGTCTCGAAAAAATTCAATTTCTTCGGCATCCGAATGTTTACATCGAGATATCTGTGATTCACACTTTTTAATTCTACCGTAAATTTTCTTGAGTCCTTCAGAACTTCACATCTTCCGAACCCTGTCATACTTTTTATCATCTTGTCTTTCCTCGTGTTCTTCTCCTTGGCAGTCTATATATCAAATTTATCTGTTTTTTAGAACTGCCGATTACTGCAATTTTAGTTATTATACCTCTAATGCGCGTAAATGGTCAACAGGTCTTTTTTCATTCTCCTCTTTATGATATACTTCTTATATATTCATGTTCAAAAGAAAAATGTTTTATCATTTCCCTTCTGAACAATTCAAAATATGGAGAATTTATTATGGCTTTTGACGGAATTGTCGTGGCCAATCTGGTCCACGAATTAAAAGAACAGCTTTTAAACGGAAGAATTGCAAAGATCGCACAGCCGGAGGCAGACGAGCTTCTGCTGACGATCAAATCCCCTAAGGGACAGAGACGGCTTTCCATTTCTGCAAGTGCATCTCTTCCGCTCATATATCTCACTGACGCGAATAAACCAAGTCCCATGACTGCTCCCAATTTCTGTATGCTTTTGAGAAAGCACATTGCAAACGGCAGGATCGTGGATATCTGGCAGCCCAAACTGGAGCGGATCATTCATTTTACAATCGAGCATCTGGATGAGCTTGGCGATCTTTGCCGCAAGGATCTGATCGTGGAGATCATGGGCAAACACAGCAATATTATTTTCTGTACTTCAGACGGAACGATCATTGACAGCATCAAACATGTCTCCGCCCAGATGAGTTCTGTCCGGGAAGTGCTGCCCGGACGGGACTATTTCATCCCGGACACCATGGAAAAAGCAGATCCGCTCACAATTTCAGAAGCCGAGTTCCATACCCTGCTTCGTGCAAAGCCAATGCCGGTATCCAAGGCAATCTACACCAGCTTTACCGGGATCAGTCCCGTCACTGCTGAGGAGATCTGTTTTCTTTCCAGTATAGATTCAAGGCTTCCGGCTCAGAGCTTTCCGCAGATGTCTGTGTACACTTTTACAATCAGTTTTGTATTTATCTCTCCGCAGTCAGGGAAGGTCAATTCTCCCCGTCTGTATACTATGACGGAAAAGAGCCAAAGGAATTTGCATCCCTTGGGCTGGAGCATTTGCATGCATACCACAGAGAAACTTTTTCTTCCATCTCACACGTGTTGGAGACTTATTATGCAACCAAAAACCAGATTACCCGTATCCGCCAGAAATCTGCTGATCTGCGCCATATCGTACAGACCGCTCTGGAACGCGCCAGAAAAAAATATGCTCTGCAGATGCGGCAGTTATCCGATACCGAGGATCGGGACAAATACAAAGTATACGGCGAACTGATCCATACTTACGGCTATAATCTGGAACCAGGTGCAAAAGTACTGGAAGCTTTGAATTACTACAACAATGAAATCGTAAAAATCCCATTGGATACCACAAAAACTCCGTTGGAAAATGCACAGCGCTATTTCGAAAAATATAACAAACAAAAACGTACCTTTGAAGCATTGTCCGAACTGACCGAAGAAACAAAAGAAGACATCACATATCTGGAATCCGTCAGCACTGCTCTGGATATCGCACTCAGTGAGGAGGATCTTGCAGAGATCAAGGAAGAGCTGATTCATTCCGGTTATATGCGCCGCAAATTCACCAAGAAAAAAAGTAAAGATCAAAAACAAACCACTGCACTATCTTTCCAGTGACGGATATCATATTTATGTCGGAAAGAATAACCTGCAGAACGACTGGCTGACCTTCGAATTTGCAGTCGGCAATGACTGGTGGTTCCATGCAAAAAATACTCCCGGATCTCATGTTGTTGTCCGCACCAACGGAGATGAGCTTCCGGACCGTACATTTGAAGAGGCCGGACGGCTTGCCGCTTACTATTCCAAGGCCCGGGGCGGAGAAAAAGTAGAGATTGACTATATTGAGAAAAAACATGTCAAAAAACCAAAGGGTGCAAAACCCGGCTTTGTCGTATATTATACCAATTATTCGCTGATCATCGACAGTGATATCGGCGACTTAAAAGAAATTTCTGATTAAAATGCATTCAAAATGCCCCTGGTACAGATTTCGTTACCAGGGGCATCCATCTATTTTTCTATAATAAAAGAGTATTCTTATCCATTGACTGCTTGCTTCACATCTTCAGGAACCTGAATCTGTCCCACATTATCATATCCGTTATACACCAGTTCAATATTATAAAAATTCACATTAGTTGTTTTCCCGAAGCTTTGGTATAATTCATCCATCACATCTGTCATATCCACGATGATCCTTGCCGGCAGCTTTTCTTTTTTGTAAATATCCACCGTAACCGGAATCTCCAGTGTATCCAGCGCATCCTGATCCAGCAGATCCACAAGACCGTAGGCCTGAATCATCTCCTCCCCAAGAAAATCCATCAGCTTCTTTCCCTGCATATCCCCGTAGATTTCATAGCACGTCTTTTCCCGGACCTTTACCGGCTGCTTTGCAAGCGTAAAATCTTCGATTTCCGCTCTTGCACTCTGGAAAAAATCTGTTTCTGTACCACTGGAAGAGGAGCTGTTTTCACTCTCTGTCCTCGACCACTGCTCGTAAAGACTACTGTACGTCACATACTTATCGCCTTCTTCCACCTGGTAGATTTCCATATTACTAGAGACCAGATTATCATTTAGCTTCACTTCCGCCCTCCCCTTTGCGTGTCCTGCTCTGGGGCTTACCGTGTTCTCCATGTCCATATCCATTCGGATTCTGGTATGATCCAGCACATCCTCCAACTCCACCTCGATTTCCAGTGAACTGATGCCGAATTGACTTCTTTCATATTTTTGTCTACCGCATCCATCAATACTTCTGGTGTTACTTCCTGCTTTTCCTGCTGTCTGCATCCTGCCGCCGTATTTGTGCACAGCATCAGCAGTGCGCCTGTCAATGCAAGACAGCGCATCCGTTTCTTTCCTGTCATACCAAATTCCTTTTCTTTTTCCGCCTGATGCGGTTATTCCTTCCCAAGAAGGTAATCAATAAACTGCTGTGCAGTTCTTCCCGACATTCCCCCGTGACTCAGTTCCCATTTATTGACTTCCAATAAAAGTTCTTCTTCCGGCATGGAAATATGGTTCCGCTTTGCCAGTTCTGTCACGATCTTCTGGAATGCCTTTTTAGCCGGAGAGGCAAAATAAATCTTGACACCGAATCTTGCCACAAGAGACAGTTTTTCCTGCACCGTATCGTTTGTATGCAGTTCTTCATCCCGATCCTGTTTGTCACGGAAAGTCTCCCTCACCAGATGCCTTCTGTTGGAAGTTGCATAGATCAGAATATTGTCCGGTTTTTTCTCCAGACCTCCTTCGATCACGGCTTTCAGATACTTATATTCGATTTCAAATTCTTCAAAAGAAAGATCATCCATGTAAATAATAAATTTATAGTTTCTATTTTTAATCTGGGCAATCACCTCGTTCAGATCCTGAAACTGATGCTTATATACTTCGATCATGCGAAGCCCCTGATCATAATACTGATTTAAAATTGCTTTGATGGAAGATGATTTTCCTGTCCCTGCATCTCCGTAGAGCAGACAGTTATTGGCTCTTTTTCCCTCTACAAAACGCTTTGGTATTATCAATCAGCTTTTGCTTTTCTGCCTCATATCCTACGAGATCATTCAGATGCACATGAGCAATGTTCGTGATTGGAACGATTTCCGCTGCTCCGTCTTTGGTATGTTCCACGCGAAACGCTTTGTGCAGTCCCAGCTTTCCGACTCCAAACTCCCGATAAAACTCCGTCACGCACTGCTTAAACGACTGTACGTCCTCTGCCTGCTCCAGCTCCCTGCTCAGATTACAGATTCTGTCACGGATTCGTTTATTAAAAACAATCCTGTCATCCTGTGTATTTTCATAGTCCAGAAGAAGGGAAAACAGCCTGCATCCAATACCCGCATCAATGCAGTGAAATCATAATCGAATAATTCTTTAAAAATCCAAAAATCATGCTCTGCCGCCAGATTCAGGCTTCCTTTTGTCTCTCCCGTGATCTCGCAGGAGGTACTGTAAGCATTTTCATCATTTGCCAGCAGGAAAGTCAGGAAGGTATGCCAGAGATTTCCGAAAAACCCGTGACACTCTGAGAGTTCCAGCAATTCATTCATACAGGAAAAAAGCAGTCCTTTTAAATCCTCCTGATTATAGTATTCATTATCATAATGTTCCATCAGAAATGTCATATCCAAAAGTAACTCTTCGTATTCCATATTTTTATATAAGATCAGTTCATTGGTACGCATCTTCCTGTTCCTCCCTCATACTCATCAATAATTTCCTAAAATCTTCAAGTTCCGCGCTTCTTCTCTGAGCCCCCGGATCGCATTTTTCACACCCGGCTGTTCGAGATTTCCTTCGAAATCCACAAAGAAACGATACTCCCAGCTTTTCCCTTCCACCGGACGGGATTCAATCTTTGTCATGTTCAGGTCATTGTAAATAAAATGCGACAAAATCTGATACAGTGATCCACTCTGGTGCGGAAGTTCAAAACAAATACTGATTTTCGATGCATCCGGCGTAAAAATCTTCTGATTCGTAACAATGATAAACCGTGTCACATTATTAGTCTCATCATTAATATCCTCTGCCAGAACAGAAAGTCCGTATACCTGTGCTGCATATGCACTGCACACTGCCGCCTGCGAGTGATCCTGCTCTTTTAGGACTTTTTTTGCCGCTGCCGCTGTATTGGACACACTGATCTGCTGCCAGTCTCCATGCTTTTCCAGGAAACGGCTTGTCTGCATCAGAGCTTCTGCCTTAGAGTACACACGCTCAATCTGAGAGAGTGTGGTTCCAGGAAGGCCTGCCAGCGTATTTTCGATTGGAAGAAACGTCTCTCCCACAATATAATTTTCAAACTCTACCAACAGATCATATACTTCATTGACTGCTCCAGCAGAAGAATTTTCAATCGGAAGAACTGCAAAATCTGCCGCCCCCTCCTCGATTGCCTCCATGGCTTCCCGGAAAAGTCGTCACATGAAAATTGTTCTCCATTGTCCGGAAAATATTTATTCATGGCAGCCTGACTATAAGCTCCTTCCACACCCTGAAATACGACACGGACATTCTGCTTATCAAGCAACTCCATCTCAATAAACGGAAGTCTTCCCAGTGCACCCGCCTCCACAAGCTGCTGATACTGCAATTTCCGGCTCATACTCATCAGCTGTGCGTACAGCTCCTGAATCCCCTTCTTGTTAAACTCACCGTTCACCTTGGATGCCACATCCAGAAGTTTTTCATGTTCTCTTTGACGGTCAAACACTTTTCGCCCTGCGCCGACTTTAAATCTTCCAACATCCTCGCAGACTTTCATTCTTTCTTCATACAGCTTTGCGATCTGATCATCGATCCCATCCAGCTTCTCCCTGAGTTCTTCCAATGTCGCCATTTTCTTCTTCTCCTTGTCCTTTCAAACTTAAGCTGTATTATAATACATTTTTTTCCGATTGTACAATACCTGATTTCTAACTGCATAAATCCGCTCTAAAATGGGCAGTCTGTTGTTATGAAGAAAAATTTATTTTATGCGGCACCCTCGGCTGGTGCATGGAAATTTTGTTTACAGGACTTCACTCCTTTTTCTCCAAAGATTATACACTTGCAGGAAGAACCTCCATCTGGATGTTTCCAATCTATGGAATGGCATGTATTTTCTCCCCGCTCTCCCAGAAATTAAAAGACAAAAAATACCCTTCTGCGCGGCAGTATCTACACTGCTTTTATTTTTGCCGGGGAATTTTTATCCGGTCTGTTTTTAAAGAAACACCGGATCTGTCCCTGGGATTACAGTCGTGCAAAATTCAATATCAAAGGGGTCATCCGTCTTGATTATGCGCCGCTTTGGTTTACCGCCGGCCTGTTCTTTGAAAAAATTTTTGAAAAAATTTTAATTTCTTTCCGTTTTAAATGCCATGCACTAAGTAATGAAACCAATGGAATCGTCAATATCACTCCCATTGTGGAAGCAATTCCTTGAATTAACTCGATTCCTATGGAATACATATTGATGATCTGCGTTGTGGAATAGTTATACACATACAAAAATACTAACGTATTAATCGACGTACCTGTAAAAGCTAAAATCAGTGTATTTGACATTGTCCCCATCATATCTTTTCCAACCCGTATCCCCGAAAAAAATAATTCCCTTGCAGAAAGCAGTGGATTGCGAAAGTGGATTTCATTAATAGTAGACGCTATTGACATCGCAACATCCATAACAGCCCCCAGTGCCGAAATCAAAATGCCCGCATACAACAATTCTCCAATTTTAATATTCGTTGTCTGACCTACATACGTCAACTGCTCAATATCTGCAACATTATATCCGGAAATATGTGTCCATTTTCCAAACAGAATTGCCAGTATCCCTGAAATTCCAACCCCCAGTACTGTGCCGACCACAGCAGTCACACTTTTACTTGAAATCCCTCCCAGTAAATACATGGTCACAACCGTCGTCAGAATTGCAACCAGCACTGCTGCCCAAACAGGAGATACCCCTCTGTAGATAAGTGGCAAAAATAGAAATACAATACATACAAATGTAAAAATCAAAGCGACAACGGAATAGACTCCTTTTCTCCCTCCGATCAGACTTAAGGTCAGCAAAAACAGCAAAACAATCATACACAAAATTGCCGTACGGTCATAACTGTAGACGGTAACATACAACGAATCTTCCCCTTCATTCACTTCCGCGATCACCTTCATGCCCTTTTCACAATGTGTTCCGTAAAGATAACCTGAAGAACTGACAGCCTCCACAACTGTTCCACGAAACTTGCCACTTAATAATCGAAGGGAAACCAGTTGATTTCCAATCTGATTTCCCGACTCTGTTGTATTATCTTTTTTTATCTCCACTACTTTGCTTTTTCAAAGGTTTTTCCTTCTGTTTCATACAGCCCTTCCCGTTCCACTTGATTTAACTGTATCAAAAATGCAGCAAACAGAATCGTAATTCCGAAAATGATAAACTGCCTTCTCCCTTTTTTCAGCCAATTCATTTTTGGTTCACGCTTTCTCCGACCACGAGCACTCCGCCTCCGCAAGTAACGCTGTTAACATCACGATCACTACCCCTGCAATCGGTACAGCGTCTCCTGTTTTTACCGTTGTTTTTGAAGTCACTGGTTTTTTATTGATACCTTCTGTATGCGTAGTCTGGTCGCTCATAGAACCACTTGTACCTCCGTTTTGTGACTGTCCATTGTCCGGTGAATCACTGGATGACGGTGGGTTTAAATTTTCCTGATGTTTCATCTCCAACTGATCCAATGCTGTTTTCAATGCAGTATATGCATTTGTCAGTGTTGCCGTATCTGCTGCCGGATCTGCATTTACAGTTCTGGCGCCTTCCAGAGCCTGCTGCATTGTTTGATAACTCTCGGTTGTATATTCTTCTGGATTTTTACTCCCAGCTTCTTCAATTAACGCGGAAAGCTGTCCATGATCAACTGATTTCACAAGCATAAACTGTGTATCGATCGGTTCCTGTGTATCTGTGCGATATGTATTCACTGTCAATGTTGTTTCCGTAATGTCTACTACCGAATAAGTCGGAACATCCTGCTGCCATCTGTTGGCAATATAAGTCTGTTGGCGAGGTACCAGATCATAATATTTACTTCCTGATGAAGATCCTGCTGTCAGATACATGATTCCATCAGAATTTACCGCCGTTTCCTGATTCTCTGTCAATTCCATTACTGCTTCCTCATCCATCACCGCATGCAGATATTTCAGATATTTTTGTTTCGCCCTCATCCTGTGTATCTTCTGAAATATTTCCCGGTGCCTCATAAAGTGTATCAGGATTTTCTCCCGCATCCATATCTTTTTCCAACTGTTCTTCAAATTCATCATCCGAATATTCCATTTTGAACTGACCGCCTTCTAACATTTTTGTTCTGGAATATGCGTGATCATGTCCTGCCAACACCAGATCAATATCATTTTGTTCAAACACAGGCACCAGACTATAACGCAATTGGTGATTTCTGGTTCATTAGAATGTTCTGCTGATCCATAAATATCCTGATGAAGTGTTACTATTTTCCATTTGCAATCTGTATTTGCCGCTACTGTGGATTCAATAAACTGACGATGTTCCTCCACATTTGTATCCTGCGTATTTAAAATCATAAACAGGGCGTCCCCATATGTGTAGTAATAATCTCCGCCTACTCTTCCATTGTCGCCAAGAGAACTGCTGTTTGCCGGGATTAAAATGATACGTATAATTGGCATTGTCTGCATCATGATTTCCTACCGTTGTTGCGACGGGTACACTTTTCATAAGATCCGGGCTCAAATATCCTGCATATTCCACCTCACTGATTGTTGTATCCTGCACTTTTTTGGCATTTGTCTGAATCTGATCGCCAGAAGAAAGAACAAAGGATGCCAATCTGTTTGTTTTTTCATATGCTTTTGTCAATGTATCATTCCAGTTAAAGGTATCATTTCTAACTGCTTCTGACTGTGCTGCCGCAAAGGATGGTTTTAAAATATCCTCCGGAGTCTTTGCTTTTTCCGGATTGGAAGAACCAATCTGCGGATCTCCTACGAAAATAAAGGAAAAGGAACTTGTATCCGCATCCGTAGTAAAGGAGCAAATCTCTTTTCCGCCCACCTGATAATAGTACGTAGTTCCGGGCTTCAAATCCTTTATTACCACTTTGCTGCTCTTATAGCCTGTCTGTGCCGGACTTTCTGATACTGCTGCACTTTGCCCATCACTTAGATCCGGAGTCTGTCCATATACAAAGGACGCTTCTTCCCCTTCTTTCGTATACCATGCAAAATTCATTTCTGTTTCATCGGATCCAGGTGACATGGCGACCTGGGTCCAGTCTGTTTTTATTGTTTCCCATTCCTCACACCATGCATCCCATGCCCCGTTTTGTGCCGCTGGTGTTTTGCTTGCGTCTGTCATTCCATCTGGAGCTGCTGCTGCAGATACTGATAATGGCTGGTAAAGCAGTATGGCGGAAATCAACACCGCAATGACTCTCTTCTTCATTTTACATTTCTCCTTCTTTTTTCACTTTTGCATTGGTATTATAACACCTGATTTTTTTGTTTTAAGCTTCTTTACAAACTATTAACAAATTTTAAATTACAATTTACAATCTCTGTCCAGATTTTTTTCTGCTTCTTTTCTTAATTTTCGTATGAATTCTCTGTTGAAAAAAACTCACAGTTTAGTATATGATGATTGAAGAGATTTTGCATAGGGAGGTACATCGAAATGAATACAGTTGATTGTATCAAAAGCCGCAGAAGCATCCGCAGATTCAAACCGGATTCTGTTAAACATTCATTGGTTGAAGAGATCATTTCCGCAGCTTCTTTTTCCCCATCCTGGAAAAATACTCAGATTACCCGTTATATCGCAATTGAGGATTCTTCCCTTCTGGGAAAAAATTGCTGATGACTTTACCCCATCTTACAATTCAGATATCATCCGCCAGACACCGGTTTTGATTGCTGTCACTTATATCAAAGGACGGTGCGGTTTTGAGCGCGACGGCTCTTATACCACTGGAAAAAAAGACCGCTGGCAGATGTTTGATGCCGGTGTGGCCTGTCAGACGTTCTGTCTGGCTGCGCACGAATACGGACTGGGTACTGTCATTATGGGCGTATTTGATGAGAGTGGAATTTCCAGTCTTCTGGACATTCCAAAGGAACGGGAACTGGCTGCATTGATTGCACTTGGATATCCTGATATCGAGCCATCTGCACCAAAACGCAAAACTGTTGAAGATTTATTACAATATCGATAATCAGATTCTGCTCTCAAACAAGATCTGATTTACAAGGAGGTTACATATGAGACATTTGATGAGTCCTCTGGATTTTTCTGTAGAGGAACTGGAAACACTGTTAATCTGGCGGGAGACATTGAAAACACCCGGAAAAATATGCACATGCATGTGAAGGGAAGAAGCTGGCTACTTTATTTTATGAACCAAGTACGCGTACACGTTTAAGCCATGAGGCTGCGATGCTCAATCTGGCGGAAGCATCATGGGATTTTCTTCCGCAGATTCCAGCTCTGCCTCAAAAGGAGAGAGTGTTTCAGATACGATCCGCACCGTTTCTTGTTATGCAGATATCGTTGCTATGCGCCATCCAAAGGAAGGAGCGCCGATGGTTGCCTGTAAGCACGCTTCCATTCCTGTCATCAACGCAGGAGACGGAGGACATCAGCATCCAACCCAGACACTGACTGACTTTTGACTATCCGTTCCGTAAAAGGACGCCTTGATCATATGACGATCGGACTTTGCGGTGACTTAAAATTCGGACGTACCGTACATTCTCTGATCCACGCTCTGGTGCGCTATGAGGGAATCAGATTTGTTTTGATCTCACCAGAAGAATTACGTCTTCCAAGCTATATCCGTCAGGATGTTCTGGATAAAAACCATATCGAATACAAGGAAGTTGTCCGTCTGGAAGACGCCATGCCGGAACTTGATATCCTATACATGACACGTGTACAAAAAGAACGTTTCTTCAACGAAGAAGATTATGTCCGCATGAAAGATTTCTATATCCTGGACAAAAAGAAAATGCAGCTGGCTCCTTCCGATATGTTTGTACTGCATCCACTGCCACGTGTCAACGAGATTTCTGTGGAAGTAGACGATGATCCGCGAGCAGCTTATTTCAGACAGGTACAGTATGGTGTTTATGTACGTATGGCACTGATTCTGACACTGCTTGATATTCATGTAGAGTAACAAAAATTTGTTTCGCATAAAGAAAGAAGGTATCTAATTTGAAAAATACATTGAACGTAGGACGTATTTCTGAAGGTTTTGTTCTGGATCACATCGAAGCAGGAAAAGTATGGATATTTACAAATATCTTCACCTCGATAAACTGGACTGCTGTGTTGCGATCATCAAAAATGCCCGCAGCAGTAAAATGGGAAAAAAAGACATCATGAAGATCGAGTGTCCGATCGATTTTATGGACCTTGATATTCTCGGATTTATCGACCACAATATCACAGTCAATATTATCTCCAATGAACAGGTCGTCGACAAAAAAATCCTAAGACTTCCAAAAGAGATCACCAATGTGATCCGCTGCAAAAATCCAAGATGTATCACATCCATCGAACAGGAACTGGATCACATCTTTGTCCTGACAGATGAAGAAAACCAGGTATATCGTTGTAAATACTGTGAGGAAAAGTATTCCGGAAGATAAACAAAAAAACAAACGGGAACGTGGTTTTTACAGATCACGTTCCCGTTATTTATCTCAAAATTCTATGGCAGTATATGTCCCGCACTTAAATATAACTGATACCATTCTTCTCTGGTCAGCCGGATATCTGCCGCCAGCGCGATCTCCCGCAATCGCTTCAGATTGGTCGTACCTGCTACCATCTGAATCTTTGCCGGATGTCTGAATATCCATGCAGATGCGATACCAGTCTTTGTTGTCCCATATTTTTCCGCAAGATCCGCCAGCACCTGATTTAATTCCGGATATTTCTCACTGTCAACAAATACCCCTTCGAAAAATCCATACTGGAACGGAGACCATGCCTGAATCGTCATATCATGCAGTCTGCAAAAATCCAGCACGCTGTTGTCTCGGTTGACGGCACCATCTGTCAGCATATTTGCCTCAAGTCCTGATGCAACCATGTTAGAAAACGGAATACTGAACTGAAGCTGATTGACAAGAAGATCCTGTCTCACACATTTTTTCAAAAGCTGGATCTGCATCGGCGTATGATTGGAAACACCGAAATGTCTCACCTTTCCGGATCCCTCCAACAGATCAAATGCTTCTGCCACTTCTTCCGGCTCCATCAGTGCATCCGGTCTGTGAAGAAGCAGGATATCCAGATAATCAGTACGCAGCCTGCGGAGAGATTCCTCTACCGACTGCAAAATATGTTCTTTGGAAAAGTCATACATCACACCCGGTACAATCCCGCATTTAGACTGCAGGATGATATCTTCTCTGCGAAATTCTGTCTGCTCGAATACACGTCCGAACAGAGATTCGCATGCCCCTTTTCCATAAATATCCGCATGATCAAAAAACTGAATTCCCAGTTCCAGACAGGTATGGATATACTCATCCACCTCTGTCTCATCCATTCCCTGAATACGCATACATCCAGCTGCAACTACCGGAACTTCCAGCATACTTTTTCCAAGCATCTGCCTTCTCATCATGTGCCTCCCTTCTAGCACTCTTCTGCTATTTTATAAATCAATCGCTCTGTATCTTCCCATCCAAGACACGGGTCTGTAATGGACTTTCCGTAAATCTGGTCTGCCCCGATACTCTGACATCCTTCTTCCAGATAACTTTCAATCATCACACCTTTGATCAGCTCTTTTAATTTTGTATTGTAATTCCGGCTGTGAAGCACCTCACTGACAATGCGGATCTGCTCTTTGAACTGCTTGTTGGAATTTGAATGATTGGCATCGACGATCGCTGCCGGATTGGCCAGATGTTTCTCTCCATACATCGCCTGAAGACGATCAGATCCTCATAGTGATAATTTGGATTACAAGTACCATACTTGTCCACTCCGCCGCGCAGAATCACATGTGCCAGATCGTTTCCATCTGTCGTTACATCCATGCCTCTGTAAATAAAAGTATGGGAACTCTGTGCCGCGATCACAGAGTTGAGCATCACAGAAAAATCACCACTGGTCGGATTTTTCATCCCCACCGGAATATCCATACCGCTGGCCGTCAGTCTGTGTTGCTGGTTTTCAACAGAACGCGCCCCGATTGCCTCATAAGATAAGATATCATCCAGATAGCTTCTGTTCTCCGGATACAGCATCTCATCCGCGCTTGTCAGTCCGCTTTCTTCTATGGCACGGATATGCATCTTACGGATCGCAATAATTCCAGCCAGCAGATCCGGCGCCTGATCCGGTTTTGGCTGATGAAGCATTCCTTTATATCCCTCACCTGTTGTCCTTGGTTTGTTCGTGTAGATCCGCGGAATAATCATCAGGCGGTCTGATACTTTTTCATTCACTTTTGCCAGCCTGCTTATATATTCACACACGGAATCTTCATTGTCTGCGGAACATGGCCCTACGATCACGACAAACTTGTCTGACTTTCCTGTAAAAATGTCCCGGATTTCAGCATCCCTTTTTTTCTTGATTTCTGTAAGTTCCTTTGAAAGCGGATACTCTGCTTTCAATTCTGCCGGAAGCGGCAGCGTTGTATTGATTCTCATTCCCATACTCTTTTCCTGCCTTGTATAAAATCTCTGTTCATATGCAAAATGCTGCCGCAAAGCGACAGCATCAAATTAAGCAAAACGATAAGCCGGGTTATGTCATTGGACAATCATCTATCTAGACCTAACGTTGCCGTCAGGTTCAAGCAACCTACCTAAAGCGCGACGGGCAGCCGCATAGCTTTATTCGGTCTTGCTTCGGATGGGGTTTACATGTGCCCCTTCTGTTACCAGAAGGGCGGTAGTCTCTTACACTGCCTTTCCACCCTTACCTGCACAAAATACAGGCGGTTTATTTCTGTTGCACTGGCCTTGGAGTCACCTCCACCGGACGTTATCCGGCATCCTGCCCTGCGAAGCCCGGACTTTCCTCGTCTGCGGCCTTTCGGCGCATGCAGCCGCGATTGTCTGTCTTACTTAACACTGTTCTTCATTATACTATGTCTGACTCTGAATGTCAAACACCTGTCCTTCTGTCTGAATCTCTCGGATTCTGCTTCTATATTCTGTTGTACACGGTTCGTGAAAAAGCCTGTCAAACACTTCATAGGATCCCCAGAAATGCATCGGGAACACATTTTTCGTGTCTGTATGACGCATAAAATAGTCCAGTCCCCAGACATACTGCTCACCCAGACGGAGATCCGCCGGCACAAATGCAACATCAATCGGCTGATCCGGAAGCTCTCCAATCGCCTTCTGATAATCCGCTCTCATCTGCTCGTTATACGACTTTGGTTCTCCTTCCCAGTGCCACCAGTTCAAATCTCCTGCGTGATAAATCACGATTTCCCTGATATTCTATCCAGAATGCGACTCCTTCATCTGTAGATGGCAGTGTACGCACGGATGCCATTCACACGCCTCTCTTCTTCGGGCGACAGCCGGATTACCTGTTTCTGTTCATCCGGCATCGGCACATCATCAGAAAAAAGATACCAGATGTTCTGTCTCTGACGGCGCAATTTCAAAATGTCCGGATTATAATGATCATAATGTACATGACTCACAAATACAAACAATGTTTTTTCCGGATCCATTTCGGGGAGACTGCCTGATAATAATCAAACAAAAGCAGGGCATCCTCCATCTCCAGAAGAAATCCACTGTGTCCGAGATATGTCACCCGCATCATACGTTCAACATCTCAATCGCACGTTTTAATTCCGGAAGAATAAATTCCAGTGCTTCCTTTGCCTCTTTGGCATCTCCCGGAAGATTTACCATCAGCGTCTTTTTGCACACACCTGCCGCACTGCAGTCCAGAACCGCCTGCTGAGAATCCCGGTTGCGGAATGCACGCAGTGTCTCCGGGATCCCCGGAAGAAGGCGTTCTGCCACATCCATCAGTGCATATGGTGCACAGTCGCTCTCGAGATGTCCTGCTGCTCCTGTTGTCAGAACCAACTCTGCGGTCTGCTCCTCTGCCACCCTTTTTAATACCGATGCCGCCACTTTCCGGTCTTTCGGGATCACACGCACGGCAGCAGTCTCAAACCCGGACTGTTCCAGCAGTTTCTTTAAAACCATCCCTGCCGCACTTGCCTTTCTTGCTTTATAACTTTCTGTATCCAACGTAAAAATAGCCGCTTTCATAGATTCGTACCCCTTTCTTGTACTCCGGTCTCAACTAAATTCTGTAATGCAGAGAACACTCCGCCGCTTTATTGTACCACATCTGAGAATAAGAGTCCAAGCATCCGGCAGAAAAAAACAAAAAAATCAGATAATAATGCAGACCAGCCCTCCATTACTGTCATTGACGATCTTCTGCATCGTATCCTGGAGCTTCACCTGACTCTCCTCGTTGATCATATTGATCTTATTGCGCATCCCATCCAGCACCAGCTCTTCTACAGATTTTCCAAATATGTTGGTTCCCCATACTCCCTCCGGAGTCTCACTCTCTGCTTTGATATATTCCACCAGATCCTGTGCCTGCTTTTCACTTCCCACGATCGGTGCGATCTCAGTCTCAATATTGGCACGGATCATATGAACAGACGGAGCCTCTGATCTGATCTTCACACCATATTTACTGCCCTGTTTGATGATCGCAGGCTCATCTAACAGAATTTCCTCTTTCTTCGGGCTAACTACACCGTATCCTTTCATTTTCACATCGGCAAACGCATCTTTGATCTGTGTATATTCCTCTTTCATTGCGGCAAGTTCTTTCATCGCTGCGATCAGTTCATATTCTCCCTGAATCTTCGTCCCTGTCAGTTCACTGAGCACCTCATAATAATACTTCTCCTTCAAGTCCATCTGGATCTTTACGATTCCCGTATCCATTTCAATCTGAGAGATCCTGATCTTCTCTATGTACTCGCTGTCACTTACCGGTACCGCCTCTGCCACACTTCGAATGTCATCCATTCCATCCAGCAGATTTCTTACACTGGAGAGCACCTCGCTTTTTACCGGGTGATCCTTTGGCAGCATTTCCACCCACTTCGGAATATAAAATTCTGCTTCTGAAATTGGAAACTCATACAACACCTGCCGCATGATCTGATTAATATCTTCTGTCCGAAGCTGCGCACAGTTGACCGCAAGAACAGATACTCCGTACTTTTCCTCCATTTTCCCCTGAAGACTTTTTGTTTCTTCGCTGTATGGCTTCTGTGTGTTCAAAAGGATCAGAAACGGCTTTCCGATGGATTTCAATTCCTGAATGGTCTTTTCTTCTGCCAAAATATAATTTTCTCTCGGAAGCTCTCCGATACTTCCATCTGTTGTGATAACCAGCCCAATTGTCGCATGGTCATGAATCACCTTCTGTGTCCCGATCGCTGCCGCTTTTGTAAAGGGGATCTCATGTTCAAACCATGGCGTTTTCACCTGACGTTCCACATCGTTTTCTATATGACCGCTCGCCCCGTCTACCATATATCCGACACAGTCGATCAGTCGGATCTTAACTTCCACGTCTTCGGACAGTCTGACAGATGCCGCATCTTTCGGAACAAATTTCGGCTCTGTTGTCATGATCGTTGTTCCGGAGGCTGACTGCGGAAGTTCGTCTTTTGTCCGCTCTTTTGCGTGTTCATCCGTCATATTCGGCAGCACGAGAAGATCCATGAACCGTTGATAAATGTTGACTTGCCTGTCCGAACCGGACCTACAACTCCAATATAGATTTCCCCGTTGGTTCTTGCTTTCATATCCTTGTATACCTGAAATGCATCCATAAAAAATACCCCCTTGTTCTGCTGATACCAATCTATGCAGAAACAAAGGGGATTATTCCGGCTCTGTTCTCTTGAATTAAAAAAAACTATACTGTCTCATCCGGCCACGGCAGCACGGAATGCTCACTTTTTGATTCTCGAAGCATCAGTTCATCCACTGCCTGTGCAGCACTCTTGTTTTCAAACAGTACTTCATTGATCTGCTCCACAATCGGCATGGACACCTCATATTTCTCTGCCAGCTTTCTGGCTGCCTTTGCAGAATACACACCTTCGACTACCATCTGTACTTCATCCATGGCCTCCTGCATAGTCTTCCCCTGTCCCATAAGATATCCGGCTCTGCGGTTTCGGCTGTGTACACTTGCGCAGGTCACGATCAGATCTCCGATTCCGGTCAGCCCGGTAAATGTCTCGAGCTTTCCGCCCATTTTTACGCCCAAACGCGCAATTTCCGCAATTCCTCGAGTGATCAGCGCAGCTTTTGTGTTATCTCCATAACCAAGTCCGTCTGCAATTCCCGCTGCCAGAGCGATCACGTTTTTCAATGATCCTCCCAGCTCAATCCCCAGAATATCCGGACTTGTATAGACACGGAACACCTTACTCATAAATGCAGACTGCAGGTACTCAGCCGTCTTTCTTGTCGTCGCACCGATCACACAGGTTGTCGGCAGCTTTCTTCCGACCTCTTCCGCGTGGCTCGGTCCGGAAAGAACTGCTACATCCGCCTGCGGAATCTCTTCTTTGATCTGCCCGGAAAGTGTCATCAATGTGGTCTCTTCGATCCCTTTTGCCACATCCACGATTATTTGCCCTTCTGCCACATATGGACTCATCTTTTTCGCAGTCGCTCTTGTAAACGGAGACGGAACTGCCAAGACAAGAAAGTCTTTTCCCAGGATTGCCTCTTGTATCTCTCCGGTAATCTGAATTTCCTCGGAGATGTGCACCCCCGGCAGCTTTGTCTTATGCTCTCTTTCTTTTGACAGCATCTCTATCTCGGCGGGATCGATCGACCAGATCGTTGCCTGATTTCCGTTATCATGCAGCAGGACGGAGAGTGCCGTTCCCCAGCTTCCCGCTCCCAACACACCTATATTTGCCATATTCTGCCTCCTTTTTAATCGTCTCTATTTTTTAGAAAACCCGATTTTGTTCTCTGTTCCATTCAACAGTCTCTTTATATTTGCACGATGCCTCCACCATGCCAGTGCCATCAGTAAAAAACGTCACCAGATATAATTCGTACACATAAGGCTGCGCCATCGCAAATCCCCCCCTCTGCCCGAAACATATCACCTCTGCAAGAAAAATAATTGTTACCAGAAGTGACCCTGCGGAAACATAGCGGGTGACTGCCACCACAAAAATAAATGCAGCAAGTGGGATCGGGACCATCCAGAGCTTGGTGGAAAGCACAAGCCCGGCCAGAACCGCAATCCCTTTTCCGCCTTTAAATTTCAGATAAAACGGATAATTATGTCCAAGTGTGGCACCTGCTCCTGTATACATCGCAAGCAGCGGCAGACAGTCGCTGCCACTGAAGATCTGGCGCACCAGAAGAATTGGCAGGACACATTTTAAAACATCTCCCGCAAACGTCATCAGTCCGGCTTTTACTCCAAGCACACGCAGTGCATTCGTAGAACCAGAATTTCCGCTTCCTGTTTTTCTGATGTCCACATGATTGAGTTTCCCCACAAAATATCCGGTCTGAAACAGGCCGAACGCATATCCTATGATAAGACAGATAATTCGTTCCATATCTACTGATCCTTTTCCTTTCTCTCCCGGATAAAGAATTTCAGAGACGTTCCCCTGAACCCGAACGCTTCCCGGATCTTGTTTTCCAGATAACGGGTATAAGAAAAATGCATCAGTTCTTTGTCATTTACAAAGATTACAAAGGTCGGTGGTTTTACCGATACCTGGGTGATATAGTAAAGCTTCAGACGTTTTCCCTTGTCTGACGGCGGCTGCTGCATGGCAACGGCTCCATCATAATCTCATTGAGCACACCGGTCTGAATCCGAAGTGTCTGGCTGTCAATGACCATATCGATCATATCATACAGTTTATTCAGACGCTGTCCTGTTTTTGCAGAAACATACATGATCTCTGCGTATGGCATATACGCAAGTGTCGTCCGGATATCATTTTCATATTGTTTCATGGTCTTGTCATTCTTCTCAATGGCATCCCATTTGTTTACAACGATGATCACACCCTTTCCGGCGCTCATGTGCATCCCGGCAATCTTGGCATCCTGCTCTGTAACCCCTTCTGTGGCATCGATCACCATCAGCACCACATCCGCTCTCTCTACTGCCGTTACAGTACGAATGATACTGAATCTCTCCAGCTCTTCCTTGATCTTATTTTTTCTTCGCAGTCCCGCGGTATCGATAAAAATATATTCTCTGTCCTCGTGTTTGATTGCCGTATCAATGGCATCTCTTGTGGTGCCCGCGATATCTGATACGATCACACGGTTTTCTCCGAGAAGCTTATTGACGATCGAAGATTTTCCCACATTCGGCTTTCCGACAATGGCGATCTTCGGACGCTCATCCTCTTCGGTCTCTCCTGCTCCTTCCGGAAAATGCGAAACCACTTCATCCAGCATATCACCGATTCCCAGTCTGGACGCCGCAGAGATCGGAACCGGATCCCCGATCCCAAGATTATAGAACTCATACACGTCCGGCATAAATTTATCAAAATTATCCACCTTGTTGACAACAAGCACAACTGGTTTTTTAGAACGTCTGAGCATATCTGCCACTTTGGAATCTGCATCCACAAGCCCCTGACGCACATCGGTAATGAACACAATGACATCTGCCGTATCAATGGCGATCTGCGCCTGCTCTCTCATCTGTGAAAGAATGATATCGCTGCTGTCCGGCTCAATTCCGCCGGTATCGATCATCGTAAATTCTTTGTCCAACCATGACACATCCGCATAAATACGGTCTCTTGTTACACCCGGAGTGTCTTTTACGATCGAAATCCGCTCCCCGGCTAATGTATTAAACAGTGTAGACTTCCCCACATTCGGTCTTCCTACAATCGCTACTACTGGTTTACTCATATTTTCAACTACCTTTCTCTCCATTCAATCTTACATTTCCTGAAATCTGCCTCTTCTTCTGTCCGTGCTGAATCATCATTCTCATAAGCACCGATCACTGCATCCAGCAAATCCTGCCCGCTTGATTTTACAATATCTGTCTTCACTTGTAAAGAATTCTCCACTTCCTCCAGCGTAAAATCATCCAGAAAGACTGGTTCTCCGATCTTTAGCATATTACACGGAAGCAGAAGTCTCTCCCCGAGAGGCTGTCCTTTCAGCTGTCCCGTCAGATCCTGCCCTGTGATCAGACCTGATACTGTGATCCGTTCTCCAAAAAAGTCATTGCGGATTGCATATAAATGTGTGGTGATATTCGGGAATTTCTTTCTGATCTCCTCCAAGATCTTTCCGATATAAGGATACATCAGACGTCCCGTAGCCAGAGAAATCTCCCGCTGCCTTTCATCTCCTGTCACGGCAGAGAGAGCCTCCTGTACTTCGTTGAACAACAGACGCATCATTCCCACACCGTTCTCCAGCTGCAGGTAGCCGTCATATCGTTCTTCCTCCGGCACCTCCTCCTCTGCCAGCACATACCACTCGTCTCCCGCATGGATCATGTGGATCCCATGCTCCTGATAGATCTTCTCCTGCCAGCGGTGGATGACAGAAAGCACCTCCCTGGCATCTTCTTTTGTAAACGGCTCCAGAGGATACAGTCCGTCCCGATATTTTGTCAGTCCTACCGGAACGATCGAAACACTCTTTAAATACGGCAGATATCCTGTCAGATCCCGGATCGTCCGCTCCAGCTCTTCTCCGTCATTTACTCCCTTGCAGAGAACGATCTGCCCATTCATCTCAATCTGTCCCCGGTAGAGAATATCTACTTTTTTCAGCGCCTCTCCCGCAAACCGGTTGTGCAGCATCTTGCAGCGAAGTTCGGGATTTGTCGTCTGGAACGAAATATTGATTGGCTCCAGACGGTACTTTACAATACGCTCCACATCATGATCACTCATATTGGTCAACGTAATATAATTGCCCTGCAAAAATGACAAACGGGAATCATCGTCTTTAAAATATAGTGTCTCCCGCATTCCCTTTGGCATCTGGTCAATGAAACAGAACATACATTTATTTCTGCAGGAACGGTACTCATCCATCAGACTCTGGTCAAACTCGATCCCCAGACTTTCATCCTCATCCTTCTCAATTTCCAGCTCCCACTCTTCCCCGTCCGGCTTCTCGATCAGAAGCAGAAGCTGTTCACTCTCTTCATAGTAATAATAGTCAAATACATCCTGTATCTCATTTCCGTTGATGGCAAGCAGCTTATCTCCCGGCTCGATCCCCAGTTCTTCTCCAATCCCGCCGGGCATCAGAGACTTCACAATATGCTCGTGCTTTTTCATTTTCAAACTCCTTGTACTTCTTCTATTTTTAGACTTTGTCTCCTGCTTTTTACCGAAACAAAGTTCCTGTCTGCTCATACTTCTGGCATATTAACAGTACCAGTATAGCATAATTTTCTTCTATAGCAAAGCCATGCTTGAATTTCCCTGCAAAAAATGATATAACGATATATGAAATCGCATATCCGGAGGTCGGATATGGAAAAACGAAAACACAGGAGAAAATCATGGCAAATATTGAATTATTGGAAAAAACCCTTCCAGTTGCTCCATTGAAACTTGCAGCATTGGAAAGCTGTAAAGAACTGGCACAGAAAGTCAACGACTATATCGTATCTTTCCGTGAAAACACCATCAATGAGGTGACAGAGTCCCCATTGTATGTGAATTACCGCACAAATAACTATCTGGTAGAGTGTAACTGCCCGCGTTTCGGAAGCGGAGAAGCAAAAGGTGTGATCAAAGAGACCATCCGGGGAACTGATCTCTTCATTATGTCAGATGTATGCAACTACAGTCTGACTTACTCTGTCAACGGACACCTCAACCACATGTCTCCGGACGATCATTTTCAGGATATCAAGCGTGTCATTGCAGCGTCTACCGGAAAAGCACACCGCGTCAATGTCATCATGCCATTCCTTTACGAGAGCCGTCAGCATAAGAGAACCAAAAGAGAATCTCTGGACTGTGCTCTGGCATTGGAAGAATTAAAAGATATGGGCGTTGCAAACATTCTGACATTTGATGCACATGACCCGCGTGTACAGAATGCGATTCCTCTGAGCGGATTCGACAACTTTACTCCTCAGTATCAGTTTATGAAAGCACTCTTCCGTGCAGTTCCGGATCTGAAAGTCAGCAAAGACCATCTGATGATCGTCAGCCCTGACGAAGGAGCAATGCACCGTGCTGTATACTTCTCCAACGTGCTTGGAGTGGATATGGGTATGTTTTATAAGAGAAGAGACTACTCTACTATCGTAAATGGAAAGAATCCGATCGTAGCACATGAATTCCTCGGAGATGATGTGGCAGGCAAAGATGTGATCATCGTGGATGATATGATCTCCTCCGGTGAAAGTATGCTGGATGTTGCAAAGAAATTAAAAGACCGCAACGCAGCCCGCGTATTCGTATGCACCACATTCGGACTGTTCACAGACGGATTTGAAAAATTCGATGAATACTACAAAAAGGGATATCTTGATAAAGTCGTAACAACCAACCTGACATATCTGCCGCCTGCTGTAGACGAAAGAGAATACTTTGTCAAGGCAGACATGAGTAAATTCCTGGCTCTAATCATTGATTCCCTGAATCACGATCTGACAATCGGTGCTGTTATGAATCCAACAGATAAGATCCATAAACTGCTCCAGAAATATCATCAGGTATAGATAAAACAGAACGCATAAACTCCGGAGAGAATTTTTGACTTCTTTCCGGAGTTTATATTTTCTATCAACTTTTTCGTTCAAATCCCTTCACAGCACCCCTGGAATTTACCAGCGTTTCATGTTTTTTTGAAACTTTTCGATATAAGCTTGTTTGAGTTCGTCTTCGGTGATCCCATAGCATAACATCACATCATTATAATACATCAGACATCCGCCATTTCTTCTATAAGATGTTCTCTGACAGAACTGTCCGCAACTGTGCTTTTATCCCCATTTTTCTTTATAATATCAATGACTTCTCCTATTTCACCTATCATCCATAAAAACTTATTTTTGCCGGTCTCCGGACAGATTCTTTCCCACTTCTCTTTATATTTATCTTGTAATTCCTTCTGCATTGACTGCATTTCATTTATTGAAAAATTACTCATAGCGACCTCCTGAATTTCTTATTTCGCGCTTTGTGTCCCTGTTTGTAAGATGGGCTTACACATCATAAAGCTGGATATGAAGCTGCAGACACCGCCCTGCAAAATCGGGAAATGACATTCATAACATTTATATTATTACAGACGTAAGATTTTCTGTCAATATTTTTCATTGTTTGACTTTCTTATAAAATCCCCTTATAATATTTTTATTACATATGTAAGACTTGGAGGAATGAATATGAGTAAACTGCCACAAATTTCTGAAGCTGAATTTGAAGTGATGAAGGTCATTTGGAAGTATGCTCCCATCAGTACAAATGAAGTGACTGAAAAACTGACTCAGACAACCGACTGGAGTCCAAAGACAATACAAACAATGTTGAAGCGGCTTGTAACAAAAAAAGCGCTTACTTATGAAAAACAAAGCAGAGTCTTTGTATATACCCCTTTAGTTCCGGAAACTGAATATATCCGTCAGGAAAGCAATTCTTTTTTAAACAAATATTACAATGGAAACATCGTTTCTATGCTTACCTCTTACTTAGAAGATGATAAATTATCCAAAACAGAACTTGATACCTTGCGTCATCTTCTCTCTGATACTCACGAATAGGAGGAATTTATTTGTTTGATTTTGGAATCCATTTTTTAATATGCAATATTTTTATTTCCATTTTCATTGGAATCATGACAGGCATAAAACACTTATTGCGGAAATGTTTATCTGCCGCATGCAGTATCGCCTTTGGTTTCTTCTGCTCAGTTTCATGGCTGTCCCTTTTTTACCTGCAAACATTTTCTCTATCTTGCAGAAATTTCCAGCCTTGCACCTTTCAGATTTTCCGAAAAGACTTTTTCTCTCTGTCCCTGATGGACAGATTTTCATAGGAGAAAATTCTACCATTGGAATAGTAAATGATTTTGCAGTCTCAATCAGCAGTAAAACATCATCTCCTGTTCACTTACTCCTTTTTAGTTTATGGGCTGTCGGTGCTGTCACAATGTTTCGTTTTAGCTGCACGTTCTTTTTTAAGGCTCCGCACTTTGGAACAATCTGCACTGCCATTACAAAATCAACAAGTAAAACGGCTCTATGAAAACTGTTG
>ENA-OQLB01000399-OQLB01000399.1-human-gut-metagenome-genome-assembly--contig:-NODE-399-length-25499-cov-3.479466_pt1 | contig 25499 bp, 33 predicted proteins | sample MGYA00242656_ERZ504813 | MGnify/ENA primary metagenome ERZ504813 (study PRJEB26092, sample SAMD00036388) | human gut metagenome | host: Homo sapiens | study: EMG produced TPA metagenomics assembly of... | reverse complement strand
TGATTAAATGTAATCCAGCGATTTCAGTGCTTCTATAATCTCATGGTGCGTTTTATACTTCTTCAGTTCGCTGCTGCAAATTGTAACGGTAATCGTATATACGCTTAGTCCGGAGCCCACATAGGCGGGGTTCGATTCAATATCATCAATTCGCAGCCCTAAGCGGCGGCTGACTGTAACAAAGTCGCGCAGATACTCGATGTTTTTAAGCTCTAAATGGATTTCAAAGTGGTTGGAACGGTTCTTCAGATACACCTCAATGGTGGGAAACGCCGACAGGATACACAGAAGGAATGCAAACACAATCAGTGTTACCGTGTAAAGCCCTGCACCTATTGTAAAGCCCAAGGCGGCGCAAGACCACAGCGCCGCAGAGGTAGTAAGCCCTTTGATTTGACCGCGTGAGCTAAAAAGAATTGATTTTCCGCTGATGGAAGCCGCTGAAATCATGGTGGCCGCAGACAAAATCGGTATGTCGATTGCCTGAGCCTGCATCAGGTATATGTCAAGTATCATGCAGATGGTAGATGAAAACGAAATCAGCACAAAGGTTCTAAGTCCGGCAGAATGTCGCTTGCTGGATCGTTCACAGCCTATAACGGAGGTCAGGAAAACGGCAAGGGCGATTCTCAGGCAGATGGAAAGCACGTTAATTTCCTGTGACCAACTGCCAAGGTGCTGCGCAATGGGGTCTGACATTTGAAGTGACATCAAAGTGTCCATATGTCTGCTTTCCTCCTTGTGTTTTGATACGATACTTGGGGGTAGCCTGTCAAGGCGTAATGTTCGTAAGCGGCCTCGTCATACGCCTGTTCATCCTCTAAAAAAGGATCGTTGTGCGCAGGCAATTCTTTTTGAATTGCCTGTATCTGGCGAATCAGGCGTTCGACCTCGTTTTCTGGTTCATGCTCGTCGCATTTGACCGTTTCAGTCACGATGTCATCCAACCTGTTGGAATACGACCCCGACAGGTACAGCGACAATTTTGCGCAAGCAGGTCCGATTAGTTCGTACAAGACGCTGGAGGCAAGGATAATTGTTTCCAGCGCGTCGCCCATTGCACCGCCCAAGGTGCGGGCTCCCATCGCGGCCAGTCCAATGGCAACGCCCGCCTGTGGAATTAAAGCCAGCCCAAGGTTGTTGCGAATTTTTTTGTTCTTTCCGGCAAGCAGGCAACCCAAGAAGGCGCCGCTGTATTTGCCGAGTATTCTTGTGACAAAGTAGACCACACCGACAGCAGCAAAGAGGCCGAACCGATATGATCGGAGGAGCTGAAAATAGCACCCAAATCAAAGTTGAGACCAGACCGCACAAAGAACAGCAAGAGCAGCGGAGGGCTGAAGTAATTCAGCTGCTTAAAAAGCCTTTCGTCGTCGGAGGTATTGATGTAAATCATCGACATGGACATACAGCCCAGTAGCGACGAAACGCCCATCAGCGCACAAATTCCGCAGAATGCAAAGAGCAGCGCAATAGATACGATTAGGCGATTGTCGGTTGATCGCTTGTGAAGAAGAAACTTCAAAATCAAACCAAATACGCCGCCCAGCGCAAACGCGAACAGGTTCATTATTATCGGACGCAGCACATTTTGCGCCTGAAAATTGCCGGTCATGGAGGCCAAGGCGATGGAAATGGCGATGCTGTACGCGACAAGCCCCACCACATCGTCCAGTGCGACCACCTGCAGAAGGGTGTCTACAAAATCGCCCTTTGCGTGCGTCTGGCGAATCGTCATCATGGTAGACGCAGGTGCTGTGGCTGATGCCAGCGCGGCAAGAACGACGGAAAATACCATATCAAGACCAAGCACATAATGAGTAGCGATAAACACCGCAATGGATGCCAAGCACGCCTCAAGGAACGTAATAAGCAGCACCTTAACGCCGCTTTTTTTCAGTGTAGAAAAACGGAAGAACTCGCCCGTGCTGAATGCAATGAACGCCAAGGCGATGTCTGCAATGAAATCCATTCTCTCGATAAGACCTATCGGGATCAGGTTTAAGCAGTACGGACCCATCAAAATGCCGGCAACAATGTAGGCCGTGACATTGGGGAGTCTCAGGCGTTTGGTAATTCTTGTCATGGCAAACCCGCCAAATAACATTAAAGAAATCGATATAATCACTATCGAAACCGAGGATGTAATATTCAATTTTTCAATCAGGGCGTGGTCACTGTCTCGCATTCCTTTCTTAAAAATCACTCGGTCAGGCATTCGCAGGCCAATTTCATACAATAAGATGTTATCCTTGTTCGTTTCTGAAATCTCGCACTGCTTTTGCGTCATCTGAGTTACAGATTATCTTTGATGTATTATCCTTCACGAGTATTGCTTGATCATTGCTTATGGGACGGGCATCCAATTCCGAGAACTTTTCCAGTATTTCCTCCGATGCTTTTCTATAAACCTCATCAAGAAAGTGCGGCAAAATATAGTATTTTACCAGCTCAAGCCAGGCATCGTCTTGCTGTGAATACTCCAGCGGTTTTTTATCCATTGGCTCAATATAAGTAATCGTCGGCGCGCAAACAATAGCCCCTACCGACTCGCCCACCATAAGTTTGCCGCGCTGCAGTTCTTTTTTCAGCAATTTGTCTGTTCCAGATTTTCGCAGCGCATCCATAAGGAAGAACGAATTGCCTCCTGAAAAGTAAATGCAATCTGCCTGCGCAAAGGTTGCCTTGATTGTATTCCTGTTTTCCTTAGAAATATCAATTTCTGTAACGATTGCTCCCATTTCACTGAGCAACTCCCGACCCGCCAGCACATACCGCGAAGCCCCTTCTTTGGCTGCGGCTGTCGGGATAAATGCAATTCTCTTATTTTGCAAATTTTCTTTAATAAGGTCCCCACGATGCAAAAAACGTGAGCATAAAAACAAATTCATAATCCATATTTCCTTTTTTGGTAATCTGATGTCCTTTTCGGGTCGTTCTGATTGAATATCATTGCCAACGCTTTTAGTAAAACGAGAAGAGCACTGTATGGTAACAGCGCTCTTCTCGTTGCGTTGAGAGAAACTTGTGTTATTGGGGCAGGCAGAAAAGGATTCATATGTCTTATGTAATATGCCGTATAAAGACTTACCGAATCAGCACAACAGCAACATCATTTACATTGGTTCCTGTCGGACCGGTAAAGAGCAATCCTTTCGCCGCCTTCAGCGCCGTGTAGGAATCATTTTGGTTGAGAAAATCCACCGGTCGATTTGCGCCGCCCGCAAGGTTGTCAGCGTGTCACCGTCCACATAGCCGCCCGCCGCATCTGTCGGACCATCGGTACCGTCTGACCCAACACTAAAAACCGCCGCATTGCAGCCCGAAATGCCGGGTGACGCCGCCAGCGCCAATTCCTGATTGCGCCCGCCCTTGCCGTTGCCGATGATTTTGACCACCGTTTCGCCTCCGGCTATAAACGCCATGGGTTTGTCGGGGTGCTGATGTGTTTGGGCAATTTCCGCAAGGAACAGCCCCGCCTCCCGCGCCTGACAAGCCAGCTGATCGGTCAAAAGGATCGGCGCATAGCCAAGTGCCTGTGCAGCATCGGCAGCTGCCGCGCAAAGCTCCCGAACGCTTCCTGTAATGCGCGTTGTTACGTTATCTATTTGTTTGGGTGTCTCTTTGCGAAGGCAAGCCAGTGCATCGGCGGACAGATGTAAGCCGTACTTTTTAACGACATTCTCCGCATCCTTGCAGGTAGACGAATCGGCACAAGCTGGTCCGCTTGCAATCATATCCAGCGGGTCACCCAAGACATCGCTCAGGACGACGCACAGCACCTGTGCCGGGGCGCACGCCATAGCAAAACGCCCACCTTTTACGGCAGACAACCGCTTGCGAATGGTGTTGATCTCCACGATATCGGCACCGCATCCCAGCAGCTGCTGTGTGATATCCTGCAATTCATCCAAAGGGATCAAAGGCTTTTCCAGCAGGGCGCTTCCCCCGCCGGACAGAAGAAACACCACCGTATCCTGCGGCGTTAACCCATGAACAAGGTCAAGCGCTGCCTGCGTACCCCGCAAGAGCCGTCATCCGGGACAGGGTGTCCGCCCTCAAAGCAGCGGATATGGGCAATCGGTCCTTTTATATGCCATACTTTGTAACAACCACGCCATCCGCAATACGATTCCCCAGCAGTCAGATGCCGCGTTTGCCATCTGCCATGCCGCTTTTCCTGCTGCCACCAGAACGATTTTTCCGGTTCCAAAGCGATACCCTTGCAGTGCACGCACTACGGCAACATCCGGCAAAACCGCGTGAATTGCCGCAGAAACGATAGATTCCGTATGTTGATGAAGTAATTGATTCATGAGCTGTACTCTCTTCCTTTGCTAATTGCAGGTTTGCAAATATCTCTGTTTTATTAAGCTGCTGGGATATAATGTTGCCGTTATCACCAATCAGAATCGATAGACCCTGCAACTAATGCGTATATTCCACAGCATAGACTTTGCCGTCTATACCCGTAGCAATAACAAGGCTATCGGTTGCTTCCGGAGTCGCCCAAAAGACTCTCTCTGGGTAACCAGCCGCGTCGATACTCCAAAGGATTTCTCCATTATCTGGATTCAATGCCGTAATCCTTCCTCGCTCGGCAACATGAATCAGGCTATTTCCATTATATACGAGTGCCGAATCAATTTGCATCTCTTGTAGGTCCCTGTCTTTATTGTCATAGCGAAGATCCTTTTGCCAAACAACTTGGTTTGTCTCTGCATCAAACGCTGTTATCTGCCTTCCACTGTTCGACGAATAAAATACTGTGGAGCCGTTTGTGGTCATACCACGAGAAGATACCTTTTCCAACGTTGATGTCCACGCCAACTCTCCCGTATCAAGGCTCAAATAGGCAGGGCGCGTATTTTGTGCATCAATACACCACAATTTCCCGTTAGCGATAACCGGTCGTACATCACCACATACAAACAGGGACTCATCAGTATTCGCATTTCCCCTCCAAATCAGTTGACCTGTAGAGGCGTCTATTGCGTACCAAATATAGGTATCCCGAACAAATGCGTACAAAGTTCCGTTTTCCAAAATTGGTCTTTGACGCATAAGACCATCCGTTTGGTATTCCCAGACAATTTCACCAGATGCTGAGTTCAAGCAATAAATTTTTCCATCTCCGCAACCGATGAAAACACGTCCTTCCGATGTAAGGGGATCAGAAAGCACACTCCCGCCTAGTTTGGTGTTCCAGATGATGTTTCCGACGTCTGCCGAGGCGCAATACACAAATTCATCTCCAGAACCAAAGACTATCTTTCCTTCGCTCGTGATTGCCGGCTTAGAAATCACAAAATCCCCGGTCTGAATACACCATTTTTGGCTTCCGGTGTCACGATCGATACAATATAGGTTCCCGTCATTTGAGCCCACATAAACATTGGCTTCGTTTATGGTTGCGCTAGACTGAATCGAATCCCCGGTCTCAAACACCCATTTGATTGTAGGATTATCACTCGGCGTTGAGTAGTCCTTATATTCTGTCCATTTTTTGTTCTCATTATCAAAAGCTTCAACACCAACAAAATGCGTTCCAGCAACCAACTCTGGCGTATACAATCCCGTGTCAATGCTTCCACTCCAAATACCGCCCTCATTTTTTATGAGTGCGTATATGGCCCGTAATTATCTATTCTTGCCTGAACTGACTTTACGCCGTCTGGTGCATTTTCTATTTGAACTGCCACATCCACCGTATTATCTCTTGCTGTGATGTTTGTAATGGTCATTCTTAGTTTTCTGGTGTTGTTCATTCGACCACTTAACCAGAGTTCCTTGCTATGGTCAGTCGCCTTTCTCTTGTATATGTAGTAATAGTTTTCCGAGAATTCAATCGTCACAAAATCCTGATTTGGATTATCTTTAATGTACGTTATGTAGTTAATCGGCACACCGTCTTCTACAACATTTCCATAGTAATGGACATGACCATTCATGAAAGCAATAACATTTGAATCTTTTGTCGCACTGAGCAATTCATGCCGTGCCGTAACATTATTGTTGATTTTGAAAGGATGGTGCCCGAATAGGATAACGGGCATATCAGCGGGTATACTATCCAAATCACTCTTCAGCCATTGCAGTTGGGCTTTTCCAATCTTTCCGTCCAACTCGAAGTTTACTGTTGTGTCTAACAGGACAAAGTGCACACCGCCATAGGTAAAAGACTGATATAGCGGTCCCACCTGATTCGTGAACGTTCTCTTTCCATTGGCGTTCCACCAACGCACATCATGATTACCGGGCGTAGTATAAACTTGTCCGTCAAAGAGTTGCTTATCCTGTAAATATAATTCATATTGCGCAGGCGTTCCATGATCAGATATGTCCCCAGTTATTATCGAGAACGCAGGTTTAATATTGCTGTTGATTTCAGAAATAATTGCCTTAAAGTTTTCAGACCCAATTAGCTCGTGAACATCCGACAGCTGTGCCACCTCGAATCGCGTAAAGCGACCATAGGTGATGCTCATTTGCACAAAATCAATTTCTCGTGTAAAATCCCCCACAGACGAACTCGCGGAATTATATATTCTTAATGTCAGTTTACCGTTGGCGTCAATATATTGCTCAATTTCCCTCAGTGAGTCCAGTGTAAAGCGAATCATTTCATAGTTGTCAGAACTTGACGCTGTTTTCACAACTGCAAATTTTCCTGTGGAAACATTCTTAAGCGACAGGTTTTGAGTATTTGCACCATTCTTTGACTTCAATGCAACTACAAATGTGACTTCACCTATCGTATCAATGTCAATATCCGTATCGAACTCGAATTGCACAGCACTTTCCGATTATTATCACTATAGAATTTCATCGACTGTCCGTCTATATGATTCAACTTCTCAATTTGTCCTTCGCTTGAACCGTATTCCTCAACGAAGGTTGTAGGAGTATAGACTTTCTGTTGGCTTTGTGAATTGGCAACCGTTGTGACAGACACGCAGTCCGTGTATCGTATGAACTCTTTTGAGGCCGAATTGTATACTCGTATCTGTATGTCTCCTTCCTCTGATATATAAGCACTAATGCCATTTCCAGACAAAACAAAACTTCTTGTTACTTCTTCTGTGCTTCCTGGGATTGTCCCTACAACCTCCCAATTCTGTGTGTCGAATCGATACAATGATAACCAGATAACATTTGTTCCTTCAGACGTATTTCCGGTATAATCAACTTGAATCGTCTGTACATCGTTCTTTTCATAATAGAGTGGCACCGTAGTGGTCCACGCCGCTTTTTTATTGGACGACTTCACTTGAAAAGAGGCACCGTCTCTGTCCTTCAAATTCTTAGCGGTTGTTCCAGCCGCAGTAGTTCCCTGCTCAATCTGGGCATTTTCTACTGTGTAATTTCGAACTTCTACATTCTGCACGCTCTCCTCGCACAGCAAAAGCAATTGCATTTGATCCAAAGATAATTCAAACGGGCTCTCTGCCGATATAGTTACCTCAACTTTAACATTTGCGGAGTCATCTATATGACAGTCTGACCAGTTGATCAAATTGATTTCATTAAGTCCTTTACTTGATATGGCCCCTGTCGAATTATGCTCAATGTATGAGTTACTATTCCAATCAAATAAACTTATCGTATAGGTAAGCGATCCTGCATTTACCGTTCCAAGTCTGAATGTTGCAGATTGTATTCTCGTCTTTGGCACTCCCGTAAACAAAGCCTCTAACCGGGCACAGTTTTTTCCTGCATCGCTAACGCCCGATTTTAGGAGCACAACTTTTTGATCCAAGTACTCAAGATCGCCAGCTGCTCCAGATTGAATACTGCCATCAAGAATCTCAATATTTGCGGGTACGCTTTGCCTAACCACGTGCCTCACTTCGTCACCCAGTGAATCTACTTCTATTGCATAACACTTAGTACAAAAAGGAAGCGTTACGAATAAGGCAAAAATCAGGGAAAGAAATTTACGCATAGCCACGTCCTCCTACTCTGGTTTTTACGTTTGTTTTTGTTCTCGTTTCCCGCCTACGGCGTATGTGCTTTCTATCTGCGTAAGGACGCATCCGGGAAAACCCGTCTTGCCTCCTGCAGCAGCGCTTGAGCTTGCTCGGAATGATAATGTGTCATAAACAACTGTTTGACGCCCGCATCCTTGGCGGTCTGCGCCGCGGTATGCGCGCTCAGGTGATGGTTTTCCTCCGCCGTTTCCCCTGCACAGAAGGTAGATTCACACAGGAACGCATCCGCCCCGGACGCAACCTTGTATAATCCCTCGCACACACCGGTATCCCCGCTGTAGGCAAAGGTTTTTCCCTCCGCTGAGATCCTTACCCCGTAGGATTCAATAAGATGCTTCACCGCAAAGAATGAAAAATGCACTTCATCGAAGTCATACGCTGCGCCATCCTTGATCGTATGAATTTGGAACACGTCGTTCGTGCATAGCTCCTCGCTTGCCCATTGCGGCAAGGCGGGGATAAATAGTGGGATAGGCTTCAGATTTTCACCGTAGGCACGTTTTGTTTCTAACGCATACTTGGCACAGAACAGATCCCCAAAATGGTCAAAATGCAGATGACTTATTATGATCGCGTCCAACTGCGTAAGCGGCAGATGCTTTTGCAGCTTTGCTGCCGAGCCGTTTCCCATATCCAGCAGGATTCGTTTGCCCTTTGTTTGCAGCAGGTAGCATGAACAAGCACCATCTGCCTCCGGGCAGGTTGCATTGTTACCGAACACAGTCAGTTTCATACAGGTTCCTCCAAAAAGACAAGCTGCCCCGATTGTTCTTCGCAATCGGGGCAGCAAATTTCACTGCAACAAGAAATAACTCAGCTGTCCCTGCGGTACAGTGATGGTAATCGGTTCGGTACCGATCATCGAGCTTTCCCGGATAGCCGTATCCATAGATTTCGTATCCTTAACAATACTGCCGTGCAAATCCTTCATCCGGAAGGACACGTCCTGCGTGCTGTCATTGGCAAGAATCACGAGTTTTTCGCCGTTTTCAAGCGCCCAGCAGGATGCAAAGCACTGGTTTGGAACGTTCTCCAGCCACAAATCATCCAGATATTGGGCGTGCTTCAGCAGGGGCTGAAGGTTTCCTCGGAAGGCAGTTGCCATCATTCCATAGTCATGATATGCACTGTCCTCCGGGCGAAGGCGGCTGGTGATGCCAAGCCACAAAATGCTGCCCAGCGTAATGGCTCTGTGCAGGTCCTTGCGGAACCATTCGGGACGGTCTTTTTCTTCCGCCCAGCTTCTGGGGTTTACCATATTGACCTGCGTAAACTCCGGGAAGGTATACTTGAACACATTATAGTGTTCATCATACTCAGCGCCATTCCAGGTCAGATTTCCCCAAGTATAACTGCCGTAAATATCGCCGCAGTTCTCGGTCATGATGTAGGCGTTCGGGTTATAGGCCCGCAGGCGCTCCAGCAGGTTTTTCAGCACATATACATAGCCGTTGTTGAACTCCCCGATATTGTCATGCGAGTGCTCGCTGCAATAGCACGGGAAAGGCTCTGCCGATGCAAGCTGATCCAGATAAATACCGTCGCAGCCATACGCCTTTACGCAGAATTCTGCCGTATCCAGCAGATACTCTCTCCACAGGGCGTCCGAGGGGCAGTTCACAGTGAAATGTTCCGGACCATAGGTTTCCCGGTACATCTCGCCCTTCTCGTTCCGCATGGCCATCTTCTCGCCAACCAGCTTATGGAAGTCCGATTTCAAATCAAATATGCGCGCGTTGATATACAGCGTGGACATACCGCCATGATTGCGGACATATTCCAGCCCGCGCCGGAATTCCATGGCGCTGCCGAGTTCCATATCGGGATAATACTCCGGATAAAAGGAGTCAAAGCCCGTGCGGTTCCAGCTTGCAATAAACATATGCCTTGCGCCCCATGCCTTGCCTGCCTCAAACATAGCCGGGATGTCTTTGAAGGTATGCTCCACCTTGCCGGTACGCTTAAAGTTGTAGCACTGGTTCAGGGCATATTCGTTTTGTAAATACTCGGGGTTATGGTCAAAATCCAGATAAGGAGCGATGTATTCCCGATACACCTTCGAGCCATAATGCCAATCCTTGTCGGAAAGGCATACAACATAATCCCCGGTCTGATAGGTTTCCCCTTGCTTGATTCGGAAATATTTACGGAAGGCAAATGCCATCCAAGGATTTTCTCTGTCGCCGCTGGTTTCTGCTATAACGCCGGTCACCGGGAATCGGGGGTCATGGCTGCCAATATAGAATCCACCGCAACTATTGTAATAGTACATCCAGCTCATGGAGGCTAAGCCGCAGTAATTAATCTCACGGCGATAGATATCCTCAAAGGGTACGCTGCAGCCACGCCAGAAAGTCATTCGGTTCTCAGCGTAATTATATACCGGATCTTCTGTTTTGTCACCTGCGTGGTGCGGGTAAATGAGATAATCTTTCTGTCCGTTGCCCAGATAGATGCCGCCCAAGTGCGGCATCAGAATCTCGGTCACATCGATTGTGCTGTGATTGCAGATTTCTGCAGAAAACACCAGACGATCCTGCTCGCAACGGCAGGTCACCTTTGCGGAAACGTCATATTCTCCGAAGGAATCATAGCTCAGGATCAGCGCGTCAGGGGCTTCTGCCACGTCAGAAATATGCCCCGACAGTTTGACCCGTTCGCCGTTCTTCAAGCCATAGAGTTCGATCAACGGGTCGCGCGGCGCGCAGCGGACATAGTTGGTATTGGTAGAAAGATTCCACAGTTCCGTGAAATTTCCGATCTTACGGTCGAAACAAGCCCTGATTTTATCGGTTCTCAATTCCATAGCAGTATACCTTATCAATAACCAAATTCGTTATAGCGTTCCAGCGCCTCACCGTTGATTTTGGGAGCATTCGGCATATGGTTGGAGATATAGACACTGGGTTTCAGACCCTTTGCCAGCAGCTTTTCCACCACTGTGCTTTGCAGCGCCCACATCAGATAGCTGGCGCTGATACCGCTTGCCGGGCAGATACTCTGTCCCAACGCAGGCACATCGACCAATGTATCACCATAGTTCGTGCAGTTATCAATACAGTAGGTACAAGCCTCAAAAAGGCGCTTTCCGCTGGGGTGCTTGCTTGTCAGGTGGCTGGAGTATTCGACAGACGTCAAAGCGATTGTGGCACAGCCCATCTCGTTCGCCTTAATGGCAAGGTCTACCGGGAAGTAGTTGTATCCCGATACCGAACCGATCATAATGACATCTTCCGGCAGAACATTGGCTCTGCCCAGCACATAATCCGCAAATCCGGGAATGCTGTCATATCCGATGATACCACGCGCCGGAGAAGGGCGATACCGCACCGGTTCTGGATTTCGCAGGTGATCTTGATGGGCTTTATCGCATCATACCGCCGGTTCGACCGACAGCTCAAACATCAACATATGCCCGGTGTCCATAATATGCCATGCGCCGCCTTTTTCCAGGCGATTCGCAATTTCATCGGCAGCTGCAAGAATCGTTTCCCGCTGGGTGTTTTCTGCCTTGGTCAGCACGTTTTTCATGGCAGAAAAATACTCATCCATTAACATAGGTTGTCCCCCATTCAGCTTGTATATTTTTCAAAAAGTCTTCACGCGAATCCATGCGGCCGACAATCTCGTACATCACAAAAAGTGCCGCGCCGACAATGGGTTCAAACATAGGTTTCCTGTAACTGCATTGCGGCAGTTTCTCTTTTAAGGCAGCCTCAAAGCGTTTCGTGAAAATGTCGCCCATATGGCTGGTTCCGCCAAGTAAGGATACCGGCAGTTCATCGTTTCCTACACGCCTTGCCACGGCAGCCGCCAAGTCTGCCAGACATACAGATGCCTCATCCAGAATTCCCAACGCATCTATGTCTCCTGCCTTGGCAGCTTCTGCCACCGTATAAGACAGCTTTGCTATTTTTTCCCGTGTAAGTCCGGTTTATATGCACCCTGCCTTAACGACGGGATACTCTCCATATGCAGCTGCTTCAGTGCCAGCGTTTGCAGCAAGGTGTTGGTACTGCCGCGATCCCATTGCTGTGTGATCCTGTCCAGACACATCAGCCCCATATGGTAACCGCTACCTTTGTCGCCAAAGAGTGGTCCCCATCCGCCGACGGATATCCAACTTCCCTTTTTATCTCTGCATACGGCAAAGGAACCCGTTCCGGACAAAACGGCAATGCCTCCCGGTTCCCCCAAGCTCCGTAATACGCGTTATACTCATCGCCTAATACCATCAGCCTTGTTTTCGGAAAACGATCACGCACCGCATTGGCGGAATTTTTGAAGCCGGGAATGAACAGACATATTTCATTCAGATCCGTATCCCGGATACCTGCCTGTTGCAGGCAATCCGAAATGCCGCCGCACACAGCATCTGCAGCGGCATCCGGGTTTATAAAGATGGCATTGGTTCCCTGTGTCTTGCTGAAGCCATGTATATGTCCGGACAGATCAAAGAGCATATATTCTGTTTTGGTTCCCCCGCCGTCACACACCAAATACATGGTCATTACCTCCATCCATCAGGAAAGCGCCGGGATTCTTGTGCGGTACAGTGCAACAGCCTTGGCGTTAAACTCATCGCCACCGGGAATATTGGCACTGCGCAATATCGGGGGAATTTCGCCGTTTTTCAAGTACAGGTTTTCGATTTTCAGAACAATTCTTTGTGCGATAAACAGGCTGCCGAAGGTAGAGGCACCTCCCGTCACCTGATTGGTTCCGGGAACGGTAAAGACGCCATCTCCAAAGGGCGCATGGTTATCGATCACGATATCCGACACATCACACAGATGCTTTCCGATGGCACTGCGCGGTTTCAGCTGCTCCGAGATTGTCTTGGACGTGACGCATACAACCGTCAGCCCCTTTTGCTTTGCGTACAGCGCAGCTTCAACCGGCACGGTGTTGATGCCTGTGTTGGAAGAGATGATGATCGTGTCGCCCTTTTGCAGGGATGCCTTGCCCAAGACCTCCGCAGCCTTGCCGGATTTGCGTTCCATCTGTGTGCTAGTTATCGCGCCGGTGTGGAGCATCAACTCATCCGATAAGATGGGGTTAATGGGAACCAGTCCGCCGCTTCGATAGAACATCTCCTCGACGATCATGTGGGAATGACCTGTTGAAAAGACGTGCAGCAAACCACCGTTTTTGATGGAATGGTAGGCTGCCTCCGCGGCTGCTTCCATCGGTTCCTGCTCCTGCTGCTCGATGCGATTCAGCATCTCATAGATTTTGGACAGATAGCTTCCGTCAGGCAGGAGTTTTTCTGTCATAAGGCCCTCCTTTCTAAAAAAGGGCGGCATATTGCCGCCCTTCCTTCCGGGTCGTACCGGTGAGCCAATTATTTGTTAAGGATCTCTGCTGCCTGCTCGTCCACGCGGGTCTCAAATTCTTCCGGCGTGATTGCACCGGCCCACAGGGACTCGCATTCCTTCTGGAACATGGTCTGGAAAGCAGAACCATTGAGGTTCGTGGGATAAGGAACGGCAGTTCCAGAGCTTCCACGAAGTACTTGTTATAGGGAGCCTTTGCCTCAAACGCAGTGGTATCGACCAGCTTAGATGCGGGCAGACCGAAGTTCATATCCAGCGCGATCTGCTGACCTTCCTTACCGGACAGGAACTCCACAACACGCCAAGACAGATCAGGGTTCTTTGCGGTTTTGGGGATGACCCAAGTGTTTACGAAAGAAGAAGTCTTGCTAACGCCATCAATGGAAGGCATGGGCAGAACAGTGTACTCCGTGCCGTTTGCATCCATGTTAGAAGCAGTGGACAGGGCGCCAATCTGCATGGCAACCTTGTTTGCCATAAAGGGAGCAAACTCGTTGTCGCCGAACTGAGCAGCCTGCGTTGCAGTGGGGCATACCTTGTAGGTGTTGCACAGGTCATACATGAACTGGACAGCTTCCTTGGTCTTGGGGTCGGTAGACAGAACGCTTGCCTTGCCGTCTTCGCTGTACAGCTTGCCGCCGAAGGCTGCGATCATAGCAAAGGTCTGGTCGGTATAGTTCTTCCAGTAATAGCCCCACTGTGCATCGGCACCGGAACCTTGGTCAGCTGCTTTGCCACCTCGACAAAGTCATCCATCGTCCAATCTTCGGAAGGAATTTCCACACCGGCGTCCTTGAACATCTTGGTGTTGATGTACATGACCTTGGGGGTGATGTCACGGGCAGCCGCGTACATCGTGCCGTTCACGGTAAGAGCTCGGTAACGACGGGATAGAGGGAATCCTTGTACTCCTGGCTGGCCAGATCGTCCAGCGGCATCAGCATACCGTTCAGCGCATAACGGGGCACCTGGTCCATAGCAAGCATCATTACGTCAGGAATCTCACCTGCTGCCAGCTTGGTAATCATGGTGTCTGCATACTTGCTGGGAATGGTAACAAACTCCAGCTTGATATCCGGATTTTCTGCTTCAAAATCCGACTTCATCTTCTGCAGGTGCTCAAATTTGGTGATGTCCCACCAAGTATACACAGTAAGGGTAACAGGGTCTTTCGTTTCAGGGCCGAGGCAACCGTAGATGTTTCTTCGCTGCCGGAAGCAGCAGGTGCCGCACCGGAGCTTGCGCTGTTGCCGCCGCAGGCAGCAAGGGATAGGATGAATGTCAGCGCCAAAAGCAGTGCAAAGACATTGCGAACGATCTTTTTCATTTCTAGTCCTCCGTTTTGTATGAATATTGTACGACCGTAACAGGCCGCGAGTCCTTGATTATTTTCCGCCGAAACCAGAGTTCATGGCAGATGCCATGAAGTACTTCTGGAACAGCAGGAATACGATAACGATGGGCACGATGCTCATGGTTGCACCGGCCAGAAGAACTGCCCAGTTTGGATCCCATTCCTTGAGGTATTTAAGACCTACCGTCAGGGTCAGTTTGTCATAATCGTTGATTACGATCATCGGCCAGAGGAATGCGTTCCAAACGCTGCGGAACGACAGAATTGCCGTTGTAGCAATGGCAGGCTTTGCATTGGGAAGTACGATCTTGAAGAACACACCCAGTCGCGAACAGCCATCCACGATCGCTGCATTTTCAAGATCCTTGGGGATGCTCAGGAAATACTGCCGGAAGAAAAAGATGTTGAATGCGTTCGTTCCGGTAAACATACTGGTAAGGAACAATGCGGTATAGGTGTTCGCCAGATGCGCATCCACAACGATTTTGTAGTTCGGGATAAGCGTTACATGGCTGGGCACCATCATGGTTGCCACAAACGCCAGGAACAAGATGTTCCTTCCCTTAAACTCCAACCGAGTCAGCGCGTAGGCTGTCAGGATGCTACGGCAATCATGCATATGGGCATTGCCACAGCGAGGAAGAACGAGTTTACGACAAACTTGCCGAACGGCAGTACCTGAAACAAACGCTCATAATTGTAAAGCGTTGCCGGCTTCGGCAGCAGATCCAGCGGAGAGCCGCCATAAAGCTGTTCCGACGTCTTAAAGGACGACAACACCGACCACACGAACGGATAAATCATCGTCAGCGACAAAAGCACCATAAAGCAGTGATAAACCACTGACCCAATGCGCTTACGGGCCTTGACGCCCAGGGATTTCTGTTTCATTTTATTCTCCTCCCTGTTCGTTGCGGAATTTATACTGGATCAACGACACAACCATAATCAGTGCAAAGAATATCCATGCCAGTGCGGATGCATAGCCCATGTTGTAGCTGCTGAAGGCTTGTTCGTAGATGTAATACATCATGGTACTGGTCGAACCCAAAGGACCACCGGCTGTCATAATAAAGATGGACTCGAACATATTGAACGCTTCGATTACCAGAAGAATCATGACAACAAACGTTGTGTTCGACAAAAGCGGCAAAGTGATGCGGAAGAATTTTTGGATTTCGCTGGCACCGTCCAGCTCCGCTGCTTCGTACAGGGTTTCGGGTATCGTCTGCAGACCGGCAAGGAACATAATCATATAGTAGCCGCCCATCTGCCATACACGCATGATGACCAGTGCCGGCTTGCTCCACGCTGTATCCCCCAGCCACATGGGTACGTCATTCAGTCCGATTGCCATCAGGAAGTTGTTGATCAAACCCATATCCGGGTTGAAGATCCACAGCCAAACCATACTGACCCGCAACCGTTGAGGTGATGCTGGGCAGGAATAGTGCCACGCGGTAAATATTGTTCACCCAACTGGTCTTTTTGTTGATCAGTATAGCCAGTAAGAGGGAAAGCGCCAGAACGATGGGAACCAGCGTGACGACAAAGTAAAGCGTATTGCCAAAGTACTTATAAAAATACTGATCCTTCGTGAAGGCTCGGATATAATTGTCAAAGCCCACCCATTTGGGAGCGCTGAGCAGATCATAGTCTGTCAGCGACAGATAGAAGGAATACAAAATTGAGCCAAAGGTGAAAATGCTAAACCCAATTAGGGCCGGTGAAACAAACAGCCATCCCAAACAGGCTTCGCGTCGTTTCAGCGTCATAAACCGTTTTTTCGGTTCCTTTACTGTCGGATTCATCTGTGTCCTGTGCTCCTTTCAAATCCTGTCAATAAATACATGTTGTTATGTTGTTATAACGACTATATCGAATTTTATTGCGCCCTGTGGAACGGACGCAATAAATTGTTTTATTTTTCCAATGTTACATTAAAAACATACTTATCTCCGCGATATACGGATTCCGTATATTCAAACGGAACTCCCGCACCGTCATACGCAGTTCGCGTAATCCTCAGCACAGGCGCGCCGGCTTTGATCTGGAGCTGCTTTGCTTCCTTTGCCTTTGCCAAGCCGGATTGAATACTCTGGATTGCCTTTGCAGGCTCACAGCCGTAACGCTGTCTAAAAAGCGTATAAAGCGACTTGCTCATATCATATGTTTCGATCCCTGCGAATCTGGCAAACGGCAGGCAAACCGTTTCAACCGCCATAGGCACTGCATCCGCACAGCGCAAGCGAGAAATGATGTATACCTTTTGGGTACCATCCAATCCAATGCGTTGGCGACCGGCTCACTCGGAAATTCCAAACTCTGTGAAATCAGTGAAGTGGAAGGTTCCATACCAATGCTGCGCATTTCATCGCTGAAACCAATCAAGTGGTTCAATTGCATTCCGGCTTTTTTTGCCGCTACAAAGCTTCCCTTCCCTTGTATTTTGTAGATGTAACCACTCTGCGCCAAGCCATCTAACGCTTGTCTTACCGTAATACGGCTTACGCCGAAAGTCTCACCTATGGTTTCCTCCGTGGGCATTTTGTCGCCTCTGCCAACTTTCCTGACTCAATGAGTGACCGATAATAGCTAATGATCTGAGAATATCTTGGTGCAGCTTTCATAATTGTTTGTACCCTTCCCTCTTAGCTTATTCAGTTTTCCCTCATCTACTTGTTATGACAACATAATAACATTATTCCCTTCTGTTGTCAATGCATTTTCACACACATAGGTCAAGTTTGTGAAATACTGCCAATTTAAGCAGTTCCGTTTTATACAAAAAGGCAGTCTTATTGTCAGCGCATTATCTGTAAATACAACTTTGCAAAAATGAGCAATTTGAAATATCATCCTCATAGGAGATTGCGGCACAATTCCCCAAATTCTTTGTTTTTTTCCCCCCCAGCTGTATCACCCGATACCAGCGGTATTTTATCGTCAAAAAAGGAGTTATTGCAATGTCTAACGAAAACAAAATCCGTATTCTGTATGTTCAGCCGGGCAAATATCCGGAAGAACGGCTTGTTGCAAATGAGCTGCGCCCCCTTCAGCAGCTTGTCGCTGGGTAGCGGGTTATATTTCTTCCGTCCGCAATCTCCAAGAAAGAACGCCCATTCTCTCTTGAGATATTTCGGCATACGGGGCATCTGCATCACCTCCTTGCCCGCAGCCCGGTTTGCAAATTTACTTTTTGAAAATAGAAAAACGCCCAACATCTCCTGAACTGTTCGCTTTCGGGGCGATTTTGGACGTTTTTATTTGATATGGCTTTACGGTGGTGGGAAAGCCCGCTATTTGCTGCTTTGTGGAAATAGAAAAGCGCCACATCGCTGCGGCACTTTTGCTTTGCCCGGAAGATGGAACGGGGGCTGTTCAGTTATCTGTTGTTCTTTCTCTTGCTGGCAACAACGGCTGTTCCAATGGCTGCACTACCGCTGACCAGCATAAGGACAACCAACAGAGCAGGGTTGCTTGTGTCGCCGGTCTGTGGAATGGTGTACTGAGGTGTGGCCGTTGCAGCAGGTGCCGGTGTGGGCTGTGTTGTCTTGTTAGCGTCCTTGTATTGCAGGGCAGCAAGGGCATCTTCGATAGCCTTTGCCATGGCGTCAACCTCTGCCTGTTGAGTGATGTTCTTGCCGCGTGCAACTGCTCTGATGGCGCATGTGCTTGACGCTCCGGTAAGCGGAGCTATGCCGTATTAAGACAGGAACCCCGTCAAGCGCTACTGTGTCCTTTCAAAAGTCCCTTCGCCGCGTAGTTTTTCGTGTATTATTCGTATGCCACTTTTTATTTCTTTTCGCGTCTTGACACAAATGGCATCACTGCCCTACGAAGCACATCCGCCGTACTCGCCACATTTTGAAGCGTAATATACAGCTTCATTGCATCGCGTTTGACGGGGTTCTCGTCAACCAGTGCTTCCATCACCTCCTGCAATTCATCCAGTTTTCGAATGATAAGCCTGTAATCCGCTGGTGGATATTCAGCAGGAATCGTATCTGCAATCAGGCAACGGATATATTGTTCTCTGGACATACCTGTTTTAGCAACACGGCAGTTCAGTACAGCCAGTTCTTCTTCCGGAATGCGAACTTTTACATCCTTATATCGAGTCTTATCTGTTGCCACTATCATTTCCTCCGCTATGTACGGTATGGTCATCACCGTATATGACAAACCTATCCAAGTCCCGCAGGAAATGATCGACCAGGTAGACGAACATATCTTCATCATCGGGAAAGCCGTACTTAGCACACAACTTAGCCATTTTCCCAGAAAAACACGTAACAAGCCAGATTTTATCCTCACGGTTATGTGCTTTTGCGCCTCGCAGATGTTCTTCAAAGCTCTTCATGATCGTTACTCCTTCAACGCCTTCATTGTTTCAGCCAGCTTCTTGCGCTTCTCATAGACATTGGTATGCCCACAGCCAAAGTGTTTCTGAATTTCTTTGTAGTTCATTTTCAGAAAGCACAAAAGCCACTCCTTTTCTTTTGGTGAAAGCCTCTGTACTTCCTGTTGAAGAGCCAGTTCAATCTCAACCTTCCGAAACATTTGCTCGGCATCAATATCTGTCAGATGTCGCGGGGCCTGATCCAAGGAAATCACACTGACATTGGGTCGATTCTTAGCAGCATAGCGAATTGCGTGCCATTCCATTCGGCGGGTTATATAGCTAGTGAACTGTCCTTTCACCGTGCTTTTTTCATTCAGTTCATCTTGACTAAATTGCTCAAGTAACTCTTCAAATTCATGCTGGATCATTATACGTCCTCCTTATTTTTTTGTTGAGAATCAAAAAATAAGGAGGTGCCCTTGGAACGGCATCGCTAGTAAAATGCTTAAATAAAGGCAAAGGATCGGAAACTCTGCGCACGATCGCCACTCTCCCTTCAAAAGGTAAGAGAACACGTTGATAGAGATTTTCCGGTCCTTTTTTGATATTATTTAATGTTTGCCGTCTATTTTTAGAGATGCTTTCTCTTTTCCATTGCCGAAAATGCTTTACTTTCCCTCACGGATTTTGCTATTTGCTGCAAATATCCGTCATCTGATGGCAATAGTATCGACATCTCTATTATAAAACACGACTTATCCAATAACTTGTACTTTGCACAAAGCAATCAATATTGTTCAGTTTATCGTGTGTTTTTCCTGTATGTCTAAAACCTTCTTCCGCTCCTGTTGGGCCTTTTTCTCTTCAGAATTTGTCTCGCGTAGTTGTTCTTTCGTTTCTTCAATTTTCCTTTCAAGTTGCTCAGTAAATCCAATCGCTTTATCCAGATCAACGGATTGGTCAATTCCTTCTTTTTCCAAATTCTTTGCTGCACTACTGTAAGCCTGCAATTCCGTACTATGACCACTGTAAAAAGCCGATTTCTGACTCATGGGCAACTCTACATACTGCATCCAGACAGGCTTGTATGTTTTGCAAATTTGTAAGTTCTTGGTAACCGCAGCAACTTCTTTTCGCTTTTCCTGCATCCTCCATGTCAGCACGGATTATCTTCTGATGGGCAGTGAGCCAAGTAAAGAGGAAGTCAAAAATGATCTTCTGAGCATTATTTCGGAGCTGTCTACGATTGCGAAGAAAATCTAATCGTGCTCTGTGTTTGAAAATGACAAAATAGAGATACTACTTGCCCGCTTCGATGTAATCTCTAACGAGGCGACTGAGATCTTCTTGTATCAAGTAAGGAAAAAAATTGAGAATTTACAAGCCGTTCATAGGTGGACAACCGCCCGTGAACGGCTTGCATGTAAACTAAACTCATAATGAATCCAAGCAAATTCATCATGCCCTGCGAAGTTCTGTCAAATGTAGATAATCTGACAATACGAACATGCCTCACACGTAGTCTTTGACACCGAATATCAGCCAGTACACATATGAGGACGGAAAATATGGCAGCTTTTGAAAAAAATTGCTCTTTTCTGCTCAAAGTGCTATAATCGGAATATACCGAATACAAAGGGAAGAAAGCTCCCATGCCAAGACCGACACGGTGCCGTCGAATTTGTGGCGTACCGCAGGTCGATACATTCTATCCCAACGAGTGCGAGAATACCGAGCCGATCCTGCTGACGCTGGACGAATACGAGGTCATTCGGCTGGTTGACTTGGAGCAGCAAACCCACGAGCAGTGTGCCGCTCAAATGGACATTTCCCGCTCTACCGTGCAGGAGATTTACGAAAGCGCACGGAGCAAGATCGCAGCGTGTCTTGTCCACGGGAAACCGCTGCACATCACCGGGGGAAACTACCGCATCTGCGGAGGACAGGAGGCAGCTCACTGCGGCCGTTGCTGCCGGATGCAGAGAGCCAACATGGAAAAATCAGGCAAAACTCGCAAAGGAGATTCCATTATGAAAATTGCAGTTACCTATGAAAACGGTCAAATCTTTCAGCATTTCGGTCACACCGAGCAGTTCAAGCTTTATGAAGTTACGGACGGCAAAATCGTCCATGCGGAAGTCGTTGACACCAACGGCAGCGGTCACGGCGCACTGGCAGGCTTCCTAATGCAGCACGGTGTGGACACTTTGGTTTGCGGAGGCATCGGCGGCGGTGCGCAGGCAGCACTCGCCGAAGCGGGCATCAAGCTCTACGGCGGTGTCAGCGGGGACGCTGACGCGGCGGTGAGCGCGTTGCTCAACGGAAGTTTGGGCTACGATCCCAATGTTCACTGTGACCACCATGACCATGAGCACGGCGAGGCTGGTCACTCCTGCGGTGACCACGGCTGCGGCAAGCACAGCTGCCATTGATATGGAACGCACACTGACACAACTTCCGTTCTGGTCATCCTTGACCGAACAGGAGCAAGAAACGCTACGCCGAAGTGCCTTTGTCCGTCATTATAAAAAGGGTGCGTTCGTTCACAGCAGCGACAATGAATGTCTCGGAATGCTGCTTATTCTTTCCGGCGAGATCCGTACCTATCTTCTCTCTGATGAGGGGCGGGAGGTAACGCTGTTCCGCCTGTATCCGGGCGAACTATGCGTGCTTTCCGCCTCCTGCGTGATCAGTCAGATCACCTTTGATACGCAAATGACTGCCGGAATGGATACGGACGTTCTGATTATCCCTGCGATTGTCATTGCTGCACTCAAGGAGAAAAATCTCCATGTCCGCTGTTTTCTCTATGAACTGGCAACGAAACGGTTTTCTGATGTGATGTGGGCGATGCAGCAGATTATGTTCAAGGGATTGGATCAGCGGCTGGCAGAATTTCTCCTTGCCGAAGCGGAGCGTACCGGCTCCGACACGATACGCATGACCCATGAGCAGATCGCCCAGCACATCAGCTCGGCACGGGAAGCAGTGGCACGGATGCTCAAAAGCTTCTCGGAGGACGGGCTTGTGGAACTAAGACGAGGCGCGATCACGCTGCGGGATAAGAACAGCCTAAGCCGCTTGAAATAATGTGACTTTGTTACAGAACGGAATTATAATTCTGTTATAATGAAAGCAGAAAAACTGAAAGGAGCATCGACCATGAAAGAAACGAAATACGCAGGTACCCAAACCGAAAAGAACCTGATGGCTGCCTTTGCCGGTGAGTCCGAGGCGCGCAACAAGTACACCTATTTTGCATCCAAGGCCAAGAAGGAAGGCTACGAGCAGATCGCGGCACTGTTCCTCAAAACCGCTGATAATGAGAAGGAGCACGCCAAGCTGTGGTTCAAAGAACTGAACGGCATTGGCGACACCGCCGAAAACCTTCTCTCTGCCGCTGAGGGCGAGAACTACGAGTGGACGGATATGTACGACGGCTTTGCCAAAACTGCCGATGAGGAAGGTTTCCATGAGCTGGCGCAGCGTTTCCGCCTGGTCGCCGCCATTGAAAAGCACCACGAGGAGCGCTACCGTGCCCTGCTGCACAATGTGGAGATGGCGGAGGTCTTCGCCAAGAGCGAGGTCAAGGTGTGGGAGTGCCGCAACTGCGGTCACATTGTGATCGGAGAGAACGCGCCGGAGGTCTGCCCTGCCTGCAACCATCCCCAGAGCTATTTTGAAATTCACGCAGAAAACTATTAAAGTAAAGAAAAGGAGAATTATCATGGATCAGAAGTTTTACATTTGCAAGCATTGCGGTAACATCATTGCCAAAGTTAAGGACGTAGGCGTCCCTGTCGTCTGCTGCGGCAAGCCGATGAGCGAGATCGTTCCCGGCACCACCGACGCGCCGTGGAGAAGCACGTCCCTGTCTGGACGGTGGAAAACGGCATCGTCCATGTCAAGGTCGGCTCCGTGGAGCACCCCATGCTGCCGGAGCACTACATCGAATGGGTATCTCTCCAGACCAAGCAGGGCAATCAGCGTAAGGAACTGCATCCCGGCGAAAAGCCGGAGGTCTGCTTCGCTCTCTGCGAGGGCGATGAGGTCGAAGCGGTCTACGCCTATTGCAACCTCCACAGTCTGTGGAAAGCGTAATTCATCTTTCAAAAATCCGGTGCTTTTTTGAGCACCGGATTTTTTGTCAACGTGACCTCGTCACAGAAAAATACTTTGCCCTGCGGTATGATATAGCCACAATCCATAAACAAGAAAGATGTGGCGAACATGGAAATCAACCATGACGCAGGGTATTTGCAAGCTGAAAAACAAAGAATCATAAAAGATCAACGAAAGGAGTCATTCTCATGACTGAACTGAAAATTACTGCTGCGAATTTTGAAAACGAGGTACTGCATTCCGACAAACCCGTTTTGCTGGATTTCTACGCGGACTGGTGCGGACCGTGCAAAATGCTCTCTCCTATACTGCATGAGCTTGCCGAAGAAAAAAGCGGTGCCCTCAAGGTGGGCAAGATCAATGTAGACGAGCAGATGGAGCTGGCAATGCGTTTTCAGGTATCCAGCATTCCGATGCTGGTCGTTTTCAAGGACGGAAAAGCCGTTGCCAAGTCGGTTGGCTATCGGCCTAAGTCGGAGATCGCCGCAATGGTGGAGAGCGCAAGATGAAAGTTGTGATCGTAGGCGGTGTGGCGGGTGGTGCTTCTGCCGCTGCCCGCATCCGCCGTTTGGATGAACACGCGCAGATCATCATAATCGAGCGCAGCAGCTATGTGTCCTATGCCAACTGCGGCCTGCCGTATTATGTGGGCGGTGTGATCAAAGAGCAAGCAGAACTGACGCTGCAAACTCCGGAGAGCTTTTGGGATCGCTTTCGCATTGATGTACGAGTACGGCAAGAAGTAACTGCGATCAATCCCGCAGAGAAAACCGTCACCGTCCGTGCACTGGACAGTGGGAAGGTCTACACGGAAACCTATGACAAGCTGCTTCTTGCTCCCGGCGCAAAGCCGACGGTTCCTGCGCTTTCCGGCGTCAGCAGTGAGCGTGTTTTCACGCTGCGCACCGTGGAGGATACCCTCCGCATCAGGCGCTTTGTTGAGGATCAGAAGCCGAAAACCGCTGTTTTGGCTGGCGGCGGCTTTATCGGTCTGGAAATGGCGGAAAACCTTGCAGAAATGGGTGTTTCCGTCACCATCGTCCAGCGTCCCAAGCAGCTTTTAGCGCCGCTGGATGCGGATATGGCGAGTTTTGTCCATGCGGAAATGCGCAGACACGGCGTGGCTCTGCGGTTGGGTGAAACCGTCACCGGATTCCGACAGGACGGAGATTCCGTGCTGACACTGTTGGAAGAAAGTGAACCGCTGCATTCGGATATGGTGCTGCTGGCCATCGGTGTTACCCCGGATACTCATTTGGCAAAAGAAGCCGGGCTCACGCTTGGTATTCGTGGCAGTATCGCTGTCAACGAGCGGATGGAAACCTCTGTGCCGGACATCTATGCTGTGGGCGATGCCGTAGAGGTTACCCATTTCGTGACCGGGCAGAAAGTGTTGATTTCGCTGGCGGGACCCGCCAACAAGCAGGGGCGCATTGCCGCTGACAATATCTGCGGCGGAAGCAGACGCTTTACCGGCTCTCAGGGTTCATCTGTTCTGAAACTGTTCGGCTTGACAGCGGCCTTTACGGGGATCAATGAAAAGGCGGCGCAGGCAGCAGGGATCGCCTACGACAAAGTCGTGCTTTTCCCGGCATCGCACGCTGCCTATTACCCCGGCGCACAGTCTATGGCAATGAAGGTGCTGTATGAAAAAGAAAGCCTGCGGCTGCTCGGTGCGCAGATCGTTGGCGGCGACGGTGTGGACAAGCGCATTGATGTACTGGCAACGGCCATTCGCGCAAAAATGACAGCTCTGGAACTGACGGAGCTTGACCTTTCCTATGCACCGCCCTATTCTTCTGCCAAAGACCCGGTCAATATGGCCGGTTTTATGATCGAGGATTTAGAGAGCGGGAAGGTACGGCAGTTCCATTGGAATGATGTTGAGGACTTGCCTTGCGATGGCAGTGCAACGCTGCTGGACGTCCGCACGGCGTGGGAGTATCAGCGGGGTCATCTGGACGGCTTTCGGAACATTCCCTTGGACGATCTGCGGGAGTATTTGGACGAGTTAGACCGGGGTAAGCCTGTTTATGTGAATTGCCAGACAGGGCTTCGCAGTTATCTGCCTGCCGACTTTTGACGCAGTACGGTTTCACCTGTTCCCATCTCTCCGGCGGATACAGTTTTTATCAGGTCGTAACACAAGAGCGGCAGACAGCGCGGAGCGCTATCCCTGCGGAATGGAGAAGTTAACCCATTAGGCAAGTGACCGGAGAAGAGGAGAGAATCGAAATGGAGATCAGAAAACGAAACGGGGAGTCTGTTCCCTTTCAACAGGAGAAAATTTTCAACGCCATGAAAAGGCGTTTGACGGACAGGGCAAGGAGATCGGGAGCAGAGAGTTGGAT
>ENA-OQLB01000398-OQLB01000398.1-human-gut-metagenome-genome-assembly--contig:-NODE-398-length-25605-cov-11.076654_pt1 | contig 25605 bp, 22 predicted proteins | sample MGYA00242656_ERZ504813 | MGnify/ENA primary metagenome ERZ504813 (study PRJEB26092, sample SAMD00036388) | human gut metagenome | host: Homo sapiens | study: EMG produced TPA metagenomics assembly of... | reverse complement strand
GGAAACCCCAAAAGACAGTGAAAACCGCCGGACGTTCCATTAAGGGAGTAAAGCAAGGAGCAAAAAGCGTTAAGACCGCTCAACGGTCGGCAAAAGCGGCCCAGAAAACAGCCCAGGCTGCGGCAAGGACGGCTCAGAAAGCGGCGCAGGCAGCCAGGGCAGCAGCAAGAGCCGCAGCGGAAGGAGCGAAAGCCCTGGCCAAAGCAGCGGTAGCTGTTGTGAAAGCTACCATAGCGATAGTGAAAAGCCTGATTGCGGCTATAGCCGCGGGAGGCTGGGTCGCGGTGGTTGTCATTCTGGCAATTTGCCTGATTGCGGCGATCATTTACTCCTGCTATGGAATTTTTTTCTCCGGGGAAGATACCGGCACAGGAATCACCATGCAGGCGGCTGTTGCGGAAATCAATGAAGAATATGGGGAAAGGCTGGAACAGCTGAAGGAAGAAAACGAGCATGAAGTATTTCGGCTTTCCGGTTCCAGAGCGCCCTGGAAGGATGTGCTTGCGGTTTACGCGGTCAAGGTAAATACCGATTCAGAGAATCCCCAGGTGGTGGCCAATTTAACGGAAGAAAAGAAAGAGCTTCTGCGGGGTGTTTTTTGGGATATGAATACAATCTCCCATCAGATCGGCAGAGAAACGATAACGGAGATCGTCGTCCAGACCGACGAAAAGGGAAACGCGGTGGAGAAAGAGCAGACAGTGGAGAAAACAGTGCTGACGGTCAGCGTAACCCATAAGCCGGCGGAGGAAATGGCGGCGCGGTACTTTTTTAATCCCAGTCAAAAGGCCGCCCTTACCGAACTTCTGGCCCCGGAATTCGATACCCTGTGGGCTGGAGTCCTTTCCGGCATGATTTCCGATGGCGGCGATCTTGTGGCGGTGGCCCGTTCCCAGGTGGGAAATACCGGTGGAGAGCTCTATTGGAGCTGGTATGGGTTTGAATCCCATGTGGAATGGTGCGCCTGTTTCGTTTCCTGGTGCGCCGATCAGTGCGGCTATATTGACGCCGGACTGTTCCCTAAGTTTGCAGCCTGCACTTCCCAGGGGGTTCCCTGGTTTCAGGAACGAGGACAATGGCAGGACAATACCTACACGCCGAATCCCGGTGACCTTATCTTTTTTAATTGGGATCAGGACGAATGGATCGACCATGTGGGAATCGTGGAAAAGGTGGAAAACGGCAGGGTTTATACCATCGAGGCGTGCGCCCAGATAGGGTGCTGTCAGAAGTAGCATAAGGCACTACACCGCAAGATAGCGCGGAAATCAACCCGTCTGACCGAAGAAGCGAAAGCGGAACGGAACAATCGCATGGCGGGAAAGCGGTAAGTCACCTAAAGGCAACCGGGTGCGACTGAACTGCAATGATAAGTGAAGACAAGGATAAAGCTGGATTTGTTGAATGTGAGTTTCGAGTACCAGTTATTGGTCTGGCGGAGGAAAGTGCCTGAAACCTTTGTTGCAGGAACTGTTGTCATTTACCTTCGGGCAACAGGTTATCAAGTAGCCTGCGATACGTGCGGGAGAGCCCGTGTTAAAGAAACGAAAGCATATCCGATACTTCACAAGCCTACTGACAGCACTAACTGGGGATTGCCTAAACGGGAAAGTCAAAAGGCTATGGCCAAAGGGTCTGAATATCCCGCAGGGCAACGGAGTTCCCGTAGTAGTCCGGGGGCGGTAACGCCGTCCACATGGCGAAGGGGAACAGTTACAGCGTACCAAAATCAACAATGATTAGGGAGGAAAACCTCAATGAAACCAACATTAGAGATTTTGGAGAATATCCAAAACAATTCAAAAAAGAACCATGAAGAAGTGTTCACAAAATTGTATCGATATTTGCTGCGTGAGGACATCTATTATGTGGCATACAAGAACCTGTATGCCAATGACGGCGCCGCCACACGTGGAGTGGATAACGATACGGCGGATGGCTTTGGTGAAGAGAAAATTAAAAGGATTATCCAATCCCTCACAGATGGAAGCTATCAACCAAAACCTGTACGAAGAACGTACATCCAAAAGCAAAACGGTAAAAAGCGTCCGCTGGGAATCCCAACCTTCACGGACAAACTGGTTCAGGAAGTCCTGCGGATGCTGCTGGAATCGGTTTATGAGCCAATTTTCCGCAAAACCTCGCACGGCTTCAGGCCGAATCGCAGCTGCCATACGGCGCTGGGCTATCTGCGATATCAGTTTCATGGAACCCGATGGTTTGTGGAGGGAGATATCAAAGGCTGCTTTGACAATATTAATCATGCAGTCTTAATCAGCTTTATCAACAAGAAAATCAAGGACTCCAGATTAACGCAGCTGCTATACAAGATTTTGAGAGCGGGTTATCTGGAAAACTGGAGCTACAACAAAACGTACTCTGGAACACCTCAGGGAGGTATTGTTTCGCCGATTTTGGCAAACATCTACCTGCATGAACTGGATGTGTTTGTAGAAAAGCTGAAAGCAGAATTTGATAAGCCGGCAGAGAACCAGTATACACCTGAATACAAACGTGCGGCACTGAATGTTCATAATATTCGTCGACGTTTAAATAGGTGTAAAGATGAAGAAAAAAAGAAAATGCTTTTGGAAGAACTTCGGCAGGAGCGGGCAAGAATGCAGACCTTACCTGCAAAGTCGCGGACAGACAAGACGATTTATTATGTACGCTATGCGGATGACTTCTTAATTGGAGTAAATGGCAGCCGGGAGGACTGTGTAGCGATAAAACGCAGGCTGACGGAGTTTATTGCCGAAACTTTGAAAATGGAGCTCTCCGAAGAAAAAACACTGATTACCCACAGCTCAAAATATGCCCGATTTTTGGGTTGCGATGTGCGGGTCCGGCGGGACAATTCCCTGCGGCTTCGCAGTGACGGACACACACAGCGTTTGATGAACAGCACCGTGGAACTGAAGATTCCGATTGATGATAAGCTTAATAGATTCCTATTTTCAAAAAGAATCATTCTGCAAACACGGGACGGTAAAATCAAGCCCAAAAAACGTGAGCCGCTGCTGCACCTTACGGACTTTGAAATCGTAAGCACATACAATGCGGAATTGCGCGGTATCGCAAATTACTATGGCATTGCCAGCAACTTTCAGGATTTGCATTACTTTGCGTATCTCATGGAATACAGTTGTTTGAAAACGCTTGCCAACAGGCATAAATGTCAGACAACAAAAATCCGGGAGATGTACAAGGATGGAGTTGGTGGCTGGGGTATCCCATATGAAACGAAAGCCGGAAAGAAACGGCTCTATTTCGCGGATTACAGGGAGTGCTGCAATGTCAAAAGAGTGAATGACAGGATGGTCAACAATGCCATTATGCACGCTCACAGCACGACAACCTTTGAAAATCGTCTGAAAGCAAAAGTCTGCGAACTGTGCGGAGGTGAAAACAGCCCGCATTACGAACTGCACCATGTGAACAAGGTGAAAAACTTAAAAGGCAAGACGAAATGGGAACAGATAATGATTGCCAAAAGGCGTAAAACAATAGTTCTCTGCCGTGACTGCCACAAAAAATCCATAATTGAATTGTTTAGGACGAAGCTGTAATGGCGAGCCGTGTACATTGAGAGGTGTAAGCACGGTTCTGTGAGGGGTCTGTACAAACCTGCCGCAGCAATGCGGTAAGGCGGTACTTTCCTACTCTACAACTCCGGCGACGCCTGCGAGCAGAACAGCTATCCTTTGGGAGATTCCCGGATTTATGGATATGGAATCTTAAATCTATATTAGGAGTAAAGTCGGCTAAGTCTGGAAACCGGTATTGCGGTGCCTTGAAAACAATGTCTTTTCATCTGATGACAAACTTGCTATGTTTTTATAAAGCAGGCGGGATAAGGAGGAATTACCGTGAAAGGACGAACATTATCGGAAAGGACAGTAGAGGAATTTAATGAATATCTGCATAGCGAAGAAAAAAGCATTGCCACCATTGAAAAATATATCCGGGATGTCCATACATTGACAGCTTATACTTCCGGCACTGTGATTACACGGGAAAAGGTCATCGAATATAAGGCGTGGCTTCTCAAAGAGAATTATGCTGCCCGAAGCATCAATTCCATGCTGGCGTCATTGAACCACCTGTTTTCCTTTTTGAAATGGACAGACTGCAAGGTAAAGGTGGTCAAACTCCAGCGGCAGATTTATTGCCCGGAGGACAAGAAACTGACCAGAGCAGAATACACCCGGCTGGTCAGTACAGCCAAGCGAATGGGAAATGAGAGATTGGAACTGATTTTGCAGACCCTCTGCGGTACGGGAATTCGTGTTGGAGAACTGCCGTTCATTGCTGTTGAGGCGGTAAAGCGCGGTGAAGCGTCCGTATCGCTTAAGGGAAAAACGCGGCCGGTGTTTATCGTCCGTGATCTGCAAAAGAAATTACTGCGTTATGCGGGATTGAGGAAGATAAAGACAGGAGCAATTTTTATTACCCGGACCGGCAGGCCGATGAGCCGCACCAATATTTGGCGGGAAATGAAAAACCTCTGCTTAAAAGCAGAGGTAAAGCCCCCAAAGGTATTCCCGCACAATTTACGGCGCTTGTTTGCCAGAGCTTTTACAAGCTTGAAAAGGATATCGCAAAGCTTGCAGATATTCTTGGCCATAGCAGCATCAATACCACTCGTATTTACATTATGACAACGGAGATGGAGCACCGCCGCTGTATGGAAAGTATGCGCCTTATCCTTTAAAACAGCCAGTGCTGGAAAAAGCTGATAACATAATGTGGATTATGTCATAAACGCCCTTTGTGAAAGAGAAAATAGAACGATATATCTTAAGTTTACTATAGCCTACTTATTTGCTATTGTCAATAAAAAGGCCGGTTTTGGGACGGAAAATTAGATCTTTGCATAGCAAATGAGCCTTTCCTATTTTTTACGCATCAGCGAAGAGGAAGGGCTTTGCTTTGTGTACTTGAAAGGCGAAAATTATGGGCTTAAAGAAGGCACTTTCCCTACAACAAAACAGCCTGATACAACATAATCCACATTATGTTGTATCAGGACGGTAAAAAATAAAAAAGGCAGGGAAGAAAACATGAAGGTTTATGGGAAATCTAAACATTGGAAAGGCGGTAAAAAACTTGTCAGCGGCATGCTGGGGCTTTGCGTGGCGCTGACAATATTTGAGAGAATCCCCGCGGCAGCGACAGATCAGATAGAAAGCGCCCCGCAGAAAAACACAGCCGCGCCTGCGCGGAGGAAAGCGGCCTGTTCCGGTCCTTTCCTTCTGAAGCGATGTTTGACAGCCTATGGGTAGAGGACACGGTGGTTTTTAACTTACATCAATACAAGCCGAGAAATTTAATTCCCGGTAATAGTCTGGAAGTGCTCAGCGGGAGCGGTATGGAAATTGTAAAAGATGCATATATTGGAGCCGGTGTTTATTTTATGGGATTAAAATTCACCGAACCTGGGAAATCAGAAGTGAAAGTAGCCGTTTCCGATCCCAGGATCGGGGAATCGGGAGAAAAAAACTTTACCTTTACCGTATCGGAACGCCCAGCAGACAAACCGGTTAAAGTAATTGCGAATCCTCCTGCCGTTATCAGCCAGAAAGTCGGCGAAATCATTAACCTGACGAATGCGGAGAATGTGCGTTTTGAGAATTTAAACTATGGTCCTGAACCTGCTTTATCTCATCTCCTAAGCGGCGGCTTAGACATAGATTTAGGAAATGTATTAGCAGTAGCCATGGTTGGAAAAGGAGGTGGTGGTTTTGACTATGTGGGTAATGAAAGAAGCTACGATCAAGTGGGACGAGGCGATCTTTCCGAATTTTGGACTCTGGGATCGCTTGAGCCGACTATGATAGGCAAATTAGGTGGTGTACCCCATGCTGCTACCCCTGGGGTTATTACCGTACAGCCGGTTTACGCCTCTGAAAAAATCGGCGATCCCATCTGCACGATTACGGTAGAGGAGCCTGTGATCACTGCCAACGCACCTGCAAGTGTCAAAGCAGGAACTTCTATTCAACTGAACACAGAGCTCACCAATACAGCTCTGGAAAATCTGAAAGTGCAGGATTTTGAAAACGGTGTTTATGGTAACAATGACAACTGTGGATTTGATGAAAGAGGTCTTATGGCTTACAAGCATCCGTCACCGTGATCGAGGGGCAGGACTGCGTGAAACAAAGCGGACAGGATTATTCCAATACGCTAAGCTCCAGTGAAACCTTGACCTTTAAAAAGGCGGGAACTGTGAAGTTGAAGGTAACCTACCAGCAAATTTTATTGTCTGATTATAATAGTGGGGTGATTTTTACAGGTGAGCGTTATCATCCGGAAAAGACCTTTACCATCCAGGTGACAGATGACAGTGTCTCGGAACCGCCGTCTGATTCCTCCGAAAATTCTCCGGCAGACGGCGGTGAGGAACAGACGATGACTGTTGCTGACGAGCAGACAGGCGTAAAGCTTACCGCGCAAGAGGGAATATTGCCTGAGAATGTTGTGCTGGTCGTCCAGCCTTCCGATTATGTACTGCCGGATGCCGCCGGAAAATTTACCGCCTTTGACCTTTCACTGGAAAAAGACGGCGTAAAAAAAATTCAGCCGAACGGAAAAGTACAGGTTTCCATCCCCATTCCAGAAGGATATGACAAAACGCGGCTGGCAGTGTATTACATTGGAGAGAACGGTGAAAAAATCGAACTGCCTTCTGCTGTACAGGATGACGCCATTCTTTTTGAAACAGACCATTTCAGCCTATATGTAGTGGCAGAAAAAGAAGCGGCAGTACCGCCAAAGACAGGAGACGGTTCCGGAAATTATATTCTCTTAGCCATGATTTTGGCAGTTGGCAGCGACATTGCAATGCGGCGGCTCCAAATCCGCAAAAAAATTTGCAGAGGGAAAATAAAGATCTGCTTAGAGAAAATCCTTTGATAAAAAACTGAGCAAGCGGCTTAGAATAGATAAGTATGAGAAAGGCTTTTGCCTGATTTGCTCTCTATTGTGTCGCAACTTTTGAATTCATCGCAATAAGCAAATAAAAAAGTAGGGATAAAACATTGACCGTTTTATCCTTGCTTTTTGTTTGCCAGGCTTTTCAGTAGCCCCACAAGATATCCTTTTTCCTTATCGTCTAACTTATTCAGCAAATCAATGATTTAATTACCGAAAACAGATTTGAAGCCTTTCGAATAGAAGCCAATATAATTATAGCAATGTCATTTTCATCTGGTGCTGTAATGCTATCTTATTCGATGACAGGATTCGTTGATTTTCCGGACGAGATCTACATTTACTTTGGATTCCCTGTCGCTAGTCATCAATCCATTGACTTCTTGTTGTACATCTGTTAACTGTGTGTAGCAATACCCACAAAAATATGGATTTTTCCAAAAAGCTGATAATTCTTGCTCAAAACGCAAGAAAAATTCATTTTCATCTTTTACGGCTCCAAAATATCCCCACTCGTCTGCGTGATCGCTTTTAAACGCAATTCCGCCATATTCTGTAAGTAATATAGGCTGATTTTCATAATGATTATTTAAAGCAAAGAGAAAACGTCCTTGTGCATCTTTTTTTAAAACATCCTGTTTGTCACGATACTTATGTTCGATTTCTTCTGGAGAGAACGCATAATCGTGAATTCCGCAAATATCTGTTGGAGATACACATTCCCAGCCGTCATTTGTGGAAATCAGGCGTGTTGGGTCTAAAGCCTTGGTTAGGTGGTAAAGTGATTTGGCAAATGCCTGCTGCTGGGCATCCACTAAAATGTTACGAATTCCCCAGGATTCGTTAAATGGAACCCATGTGATAATACAAGGATGGTTATAATCACGATCAATAAAATCCATCCATTCGGCAGTGATCGTACGCACCTCTTCGGAATCAAACTGATAACCGCTTGGCATTTCCCCCCATACAAGTAAACCTAAACGGTCCGCCCAGTAATAATATCTGGGATCTTCTATTTTCTGGTGCTTTCGTGCGCCGTTGTAGCCATATTTCAAAGTCATTTCAATATCAAATCGTATAGCGTCATCACTAGGAGGGGTAAGTAAGCTTTGCGGCCAATAGCCTTGATCCAGTATTAATTTTTGAATATAAGGCCTGTTGTTAAGAAGCACCATTCCATTTTCCACAGATATTTTACGCATCCCAAAATAAGAAGAAACAGCGTCAACTTCTTCTCCATTTTGCGTCAATTTCAATTTGATATCATACAGGTTAGGATTTTCCGGCGTCCAGTGGTGAACTTCATTCACTGCGTTTTCTTCTTTAATATCCAGCGTAACGCGAGTGATTTTGTCGCTCAATGTGAGTTCAATTTCACGGACTAGCTTAGACTGAAAAGAAACTGTGGCGAGTAATTTCAGTCCGCTGTCCGGTTCTTTATTTAAATACACCTCCATTAAGGCACTGCGTTTATCGATATCAGGCGTAATATGAATTTTAGATATATACTGATCATTTACCATCTCAAGCCAGACAGTTTGCCAAATTCCAGTAGTAGGAGTATACCAGCATCCGGAGATCTGATCTTCCCAGTGTTGCTTACCTCGAGGCTTATCACAGTCTCGGGAATCTTTGGCCAATACGGTTATTTCATTTTCGCCAATATTGAGAGCATGGGTAATATCAAATGAAAAAGGTGTATGGCCACCATTGTGAGTCCCCACCAAAGCTCCATTGATCCAAACTTTACAGGAATAATCTACCGCACCAAAATGTAATAGTATATTTTTTTTACAAAAACTATCCTGGAGTTGAAAGGTACGTCGATACCAAACAGCTTCGTGAAACGAAGTGTCACAAATTCCACTTAACTTACTTTGATAACAAAACGGCACAATAATATGGCGTTCAAAAGGTTTATTTTTATACCAGTGCTCTCTCTCTCCTTGCAAATTATCATCAAACATAAAGTCCCATATACCATTTAAATTGATCCAATTCTCTCGTACAAAATCGGGACGAGGGTATTCCTTGCGGGGAATGTCATTTTTCATAAATTTGATTTCTCCTTTATTCTTTATTTATATTTCGATTAAAGTGCGTTTTACCGCAGCTTTCCAGCGAGAATATAACCGTTGACAAACTGTTTCGGGTAACAAACGATGAAAAGTGGTGTAATGCTCGCCCTCGAAAATAGTGTTTTCATCATAAATACCTGATGCGATTCCGGCTAAATAGGCTACGCCTTTTGCGGAAAGTTCTTGAATAGAAGATACTAATATTTCGCCCCCAGCAATATCGCTTTGTAACTGCATTAGATATTTGTTTTCCGTAGGACCTCCGTCAACACGCAATTCGGTTATCGGCATGCCTGATTGCTTGCGCAATAAGGAGATAATATCTGCAATTTGATAGGCTGTACAATCAACTGCTGCCTTTACTAATTCAGCCCGTCCGGTTGTGCGGGTAATACCTGTAAAAAGACCAGTCGCGCCGCTTTTCCAGTAGGGAGCTCCTAGTCCGGTAAAAGCAGGTACAAAGAATGTATGATCTGCAGGATCTGCTTTAAGGGGTAATGTATGGGCATCTTTATAAGAATCAATAAGTTTTAAATTGTTTTTTAGCCAACTGATTACGGAGCCAGTATAGTTAATATTGCCTTCCAAGACATACTGAACATTTCCATTTCGGCTCCAAGCGATTGATGAGGATAGTTCATAAGATCGAATCGGTTTTTCACCGACATGTAACATTACGGAAGAACCGGTTCCATAAGTGGCTTTGGCCATGCCAGAGGACAAACAGCCTTGCCCGAACAGGGCTCCGTTGCTGTCTCCTAACACCGCATGAATTGGAATGGGTTGAGGAAAGGTACCTTCAAAATCTGACATACCAAACAAAGCGTCTGAATCCATAAGCCCAGGGAGGCTGTCAATTGATATACCAAACAAATGACATAGCTCCTTATCCCAGCAAAGCTGGTAAATGTTAAAAAGCTGTGTGCGGGCTGCATTGGAAAAATCAGTATAGAAATTGCCGGTCAAACGATAAATCAACCAACTGTCCATGGTTCCACAACACAATTCGGATGCCAACATTTTTTGCTTAGCGCCGTCTACGTTTTGTATAATCCAGGATAGTTTGGCAGCTGAAAAATAAGGCGATAAGCGCAGCCCGGTATGCTCTTGAATCAGTAAGGAATATGGGGCTAACTGTTCACATATTTTTTCGCCGCGCGGACATTGCCACACGATCGCATTATAAATGGACTTTCCAGACTTGCGCGACCAAATCATGGCTGTTTCGCGCTGATTACTGATACCTGCGGAAACCACTTGTTGTGGAGAAATCGAAGCTTTATTTAAAACCTCTCTTACAGATTTAATGGTGCATTGATATATTTCTTCCGGGTCATGCTCAACCCATCCACGCTCATCAATATGCTGTTGATGCGGACAATCTGCTCTCGCTATCAGATGGCCTTTTTCATCAAAGAGCATTCCTTTTGTACTTTGAGTGCTCTGATCAATAGCCAGAATATATCTCATTTTAACAGCATCTCCCTTGCGGCTTTAGCAATTCCTTGCGCGTTTAATTTGTAGTAATCGAATACTTGTTTAGAGGAACCAGTAATCACTGGAGTATCCGGTAAAGAAAGGCAGCGTACCGGGCAAGGAGATATTTCAGAAACGATCTGAGCCGTTTTAGAGCCAAGACCTCCCCAAGATACATGTTCTTCAACCGTTACAATCCCTTTTGTCTCTTTTGCTGCCTGAATAATGGCTTCCTGATCGATAGGCTTTATACAATACATGTCTAGTACGCGTGCCGATATTCCTTCTTGATGTAGCAGTGCGGCTGCATCAAGTGCTGGCTTTACCATTTCGCCACAGGCAATGACGGTAAGATCCATACCATCTTTTACGACAGTAGCCTGGTTCATTTTAAAAGGTATGCATTCTTCTTTATAAACGTCTTCCACAGCATTTCGGCCAACCCTCACATAAGCAGGCAAATTATCTTTTAATAAAGCTCTTATAAGCGCGGCGGTTTGCCAGCGATCACTTGGAAGATAGACGCGCATGTTCGGAATAGACGCCATTGCCGCAATATCAGAAGTTGAGTGATGTGTCATGCCTAGTGCACCATAACTAATACCGCCGCTGATACCAATTAATTTCACATTTGTATTAGAATAGGCAACATCAACTTTTGCTTGTTCCAAACTGCGCGTTGTGAGAAAACTGGCAGGAGAAACTGCAAAAGCCTTTTTTCCGCAGGCCGCTAACCCCGCAGCAATACTAACAAGGTTTTGTTCGGCAATTCCTACTTCAATAAATTGATTAGGATAGGCTGTAGCAAATGGCATCATTGAAGCAGAGCCTCGGGAATCGCTGCATAGAACAATAAGAGCAGAATCTGTTTCTGCATATTCTAACAAGATGTCGCAAATCACCTTTTTATTCGCTGTCATTTTGAGCCTCCAATTCCACCAGCGCCTGATGGTATTCTTCATCGGAAGGAACCCGGTGATGCCAACTAGGATTATTTTCCATAAAAGAAATACCTTTCCCTTTGATTGTATGCGCTATAATTACAGTAGGTTTTCCTTTGAATCGTTTTGCCAATTCCACAGCAGAGTCAACAGCTTTGAGGTCATGTCCGGAAATAGAAATAACATTCCAGCCAAAAGCAGCCCAGCGTGCTTCTTGGCGACTTTGACTCATCACATCTTCAGTAGAACCAGAAATTTGCAGGCCATTACGATCTACAATAGCGGTAAGATTATCCAAATGATAATGGCCCGCAGCCATTACGCCTTCCCATACGGAACCTTCCGCCAGTTCGCCGTCACCTAAAACCGTATAGCAACGGTAAGAAAGGCCGTCCTTTTTTCCAGCTAACGCCATACCTACGCAAAGAGGAAGTCCGTGGCCAAGTGAACCGGAATTCATTTCAATGCCGTTTATCTTGTTGTTTGGGTGGCCAATATAATTCGAACCGAATTGTGAATATGTGAGCAAATCTTCTTTAGGGAAAAACCCCTGGTCAGCCAGTATACAATACAACGCTTCAACGGAATGTCCCTTGCTGAGTACAAAACGATCTCTATTGGGGTCATTGATGTTGTCCGGAGAAATATTCATCTGCTTATAATATAGATCTACCAGAATGTCGGTTGCGCTTAGATCACCGCCAATATGCCCGCAGCCTGCTTGATGAATTAACGTTACAATATCCCGGCGGATTTGTAATGCTTTTTTTTCTATTGTAGTCATTCGCCCCTCCAAAACGCCTTAACCTTTTCTTCAATTGAATCGTACAGGTCAGGCGTTAAACCGATATACTTACACGCTTCGTACAGCACGGGAACCACATCCAGGTGAATTCCAACACAATGATGGATATAAGGCCCGGTAACTAATTTTTCCTCTAAGCGTTTGATGTTTTGCACCTCTACCCAGAGATAGGTTCCTTTGCACAGAGGTCCTTCAACGCCTTTTGCGTGGCCTAATAAGAGTGAATATTCACCATTATCTCCATCAAAGCGGCATAAAGATATAGAGCCGTGTTTTGCCTCTGCGGTCAAGCTGCCGGGAAAATCAAAAGCCAAAGGATAGGTGAGCAAGGGCTTTTCCTTACTTACAGACACAGGCCAGGGTCCGCAATGCTGTAAAAGCTCGCCGTTAGGAATATCTGGATGCCGGATTGTCCAATCCGCAAAAAAGGAACGCTTGGTTTTTAGCGCGGCGGCTTCCACAAGTAAAGCGGTAATTGCGCCGTGAATGTCGGTTTCACACGCCACGGGAATTCCTTGATCATTTAGTAATGCATTCGCGGCACAGGGCATAATTCCAAGTTCAGACTGTAAAGCGTTCCAGCATTGAATGGCTATCGCTTGGCAGCCGTATTTGTTTACTAATTGCTCCATACCGATTTTTAACGCGGCTACATTTTCAAGTTCGGCATCTTTAATCTGAACAATCATTTGGCTATTAATTGTTTTCAATGTTTCCTGCATTTGTGTGCGATTTTCTTTGGCTTTGTTTATTTCAGCCATTAATTCAGGGAAAGGAACAGGTGCCAATTGGATGTTGAACTTTTCCAGGAGCTCTCCTTCATTGCATATTGTGGACCAGAAATCGAAGGGGCGGGTTGAAATCTGCAAAATACGAGCGTTCCGAAATGTTTTGACAACATTGCATACCGCTAAAAAAGCACGGACACCAGATTCAAAGATAGGATCGTTTAATCGGCAATTGGTCAAATAGGTAAAAGGAATTTGAAAGCGTCTAAGTACCTTTCCGGTGGCAAACAGACCGCACTGCGTATCCCGCAGCCGGTTGCCGTCCGGTTCCGGCCTTTCATCTAAGGCCCCAAAGTAATACTGGAACCCCAAGATCTTTTGCTAATCTGGCGCATTCGTATTCGGTGCCAAAATTACAGTGCGGAAGGAATAACCCGTCGATTTTTTCTGATTTGAATTTTTCCGCAATGCGAATACGGTCTGCATCATCATAAAGCAGCCCTTCCTCATTGATATCGGTGATGTCCACAAAATCAATTCCCAATTCGCAAAGCCGTGTCGCAATAAGCTCCCGATATTTACGGGCATCTGGCGCGCTGAAAATGCTGCGCCTTGTGGGTGCATAGCCAAGCTTAATTCGATCCATTTTACCACTCCTTTTTATATTTGATAAAAGCAAAATGTGTTGTACAAAAAATCTGATAGGAATTATATTTTTTAAAAGGAAATTCGGCTACGCTTTGTCAGGTTTGCCGTTGGTTCTGATATCAAGTACACTTTCGCGTTCAATAAATTCCGTGGAAACTGACAGCTTGAAGGGGCGGCTATTACCGTTAATGATATAGTCGATTAACATTTTAACGGCCATGCTTCCCATCTGCTCTTTGTCTACCTTGATTGTCGTAAGAGAAGGTGAGGATATTTCACAGAAGGGCAAATCGTCAAAACCAATTATCGATATATCCTGTGGAATTCTTATTCCGGTTTCTTGAAGCGCTTTCATAGCTCCAAGAGCAATGATATCATTGTCCGCAAAAAAGCGGTAGGCAGTTTAGGGTGTTGAGATTGCAGAAAATCCTTCATATCCCGATAGGCGCCATCCATTGTTGGGGTAAGAGAGATATCATAAGAATCATTTCGAGAGATACCGTTCAACTCGAGCGCTTTTAAGAAACCATATTCGCGCTCGCGAAAGTTTTGGATTAAATAGCTGCTTTTAATATGACCGATTTCTATGTGACCCTTGCCGATTAAATATTCAACCGCGTTTTGTACAGAATCGATATTATTGATAGTGACACTGCTAAAATTCAGCTTTGGATACCAGCTATCCAAAACTAATACAGGAGATAAGCTTTGCTCAAAAACAGCGACATCCTCCGCTAAAAGCTCGGTGGCCAACAGAAGAATTGCTGTTGACTGGTTATGCAGTACCTGATAAAGAAGTTCGTCGTAATCAATGCTACTTTTATTGATATTGCAAATTTCCATTTGAAAACCGCAAACCCGGCAGGTTGATTCAATACCCTCGATCAGTGCGGAAAAAAATGGCGTATCTCCAACAACCTGGCCGTGTTTCTTATAAACAACCAGTTGGATGTTGCTGATTTTTTCTTTGCCTATGTAGCCTACTTCATGAGCGATCTGTAGGACCTTTTCTTTGGTATCTCTGCTGATCGACCCTTTATTGTTCAATACATTCGAAACTGTAGCAATGGAAAATCCGGATAATTCACTAATTGTTTTAATACCAACTTTCATAACGCACCTACTCTAAATCAAAGTTATAGAATATACCTACATTCTCATTTTAAACTCTCGGGAAACAATCAGCAATAGATAAAGCTTTGTGGACTCAAAATTATTAAAGATAAAATTTCAATTAAAATTTTACATTATTTTTTTATTTAGTCAATAGGAATTTTAATGCTATAATAAATTTTACAATAAAAATACTTGTTAAATGTAAAATGTTTAGACATTTAAAATAAATTGAAATAAATAAAAAACTAAAAAATTATAAAAAATTAGTTTTTTGTATTGAAATTTTTAATAAAAAGTTTTATAATAAGGCTGTGCTCAATTTAAGGATACACACCAATAATTGAGCAAATTAGCAACCATGCTGAAAATGGTAGAAAATGTTATACCTTTTGGGAAAGGTGGAACACATAAAGAAAACACAATATTATGTAGAAAATATAAATTCACTACAAAATATTGTGCAAGTATCAATGTCTAAAAAGGTATAACTAAAAGGAGGAACTATCATGAAGAAACAGGTTTTAGCGTTTTCTTTAGCGGCGGCAATGCTGCTGGCGGCTGGATGCAGCAATGAACCGAGCGGCCCCAGTTCAACGTCTTCTGAATCTGCGGTATCTAATGCTTCGGCATCTGGAACTGTAGAGGTTGGAGAAATTACCCTGTGGGATCTCCAAAGCAACAAGGAATATGGAGATGTCATGACGGCAGAGTACAACGAAGCCCATCCGGAGGCGCCTATTAACGCATCCTACTATGATACCGATGCTTTAAAAGACGCATGCAAGGTAGCCGCTTCTTCAGGAACCTTGCCGGATGTTTGGTTTAACTGGGGCGGAAGCTTAGGAAGTTTTATGTGGAAAACGATCTGACATATGATCTGACTGAATATGCAGAGAAAAATGGCTGGAGTGACATCTTTACTCCCGCCGCATTAGATCTTTGCACATTGGACGGAAAGCTTTCCGGTTATCCGCGTTCCTTTGAAGCAATGTCGGTTTATTATAGAACTGATTTCTTTTGAGCAGTGCAATCTGGAAGAACCCACTACTTTCGAGGAATTTGAACAAGTATGCGATACGCTGGTGGAAAATGGTATCACTCCAATTGCGACAGCTGGATTAAATGGATGGAATCTGATGCGTTGGGTTGAGCAGTTAATTGAACATTACGCGGGTCCAGAGCTGCATGATGCGATGAATGTATTTGACGAAAGCTATAATAATGATGCTACCGTACAGGCTTTAACCAAATATAAAGAGTGGTGTGATAAGAATTACTTCCCGGTAGGCTTTATTACTGCTAATCCTGATGACGCCAAAAATCTTGTGGCAATGGGAAGCGCGGCGATGTGCTTAGAAACCCAGGGGATGGACGGTAACATTATGAAAAATGAATTGGACTTCGAAGATTTCGGAGCATTTCCGTTCCCCTCTGGGAGTGAGCATCGTACTTCTGCGTTTGCTGATATGTATCAGTTCAACAAAAGTTTGTCAGAGGAAAAATTAGATGCTTGTGTTGCCTATTTGGATTTCTGGTTCAGCGATGAAAAATTGAGGAAAACCCTTCCCGGTATACTCTGCCGTTGCCTAGGCTTTCCTCTACCGCTCCTACTCCCATTGCTAACACTGTAATTGAAGCAGCAAACGCAAATGGAATTTTTACAATAACCGATCAAGCTTTCCCTCCTGAGGTTGCCGCTCAATTGTTTGATGTGCAGGATGCCATCGCGAATAATCAGATGACTCCCCAAGAGGGCGCTGAACAGATTCAAAAAGCTATCGACGACTATCAGGGCGCAAACTAAAAACATATTATTGAAGGAAGGTCGGTCTTCCGGCCTTCCTTCTTTCTCTTAATTTGAGGTGGAGAAATGAAGAAAGTAAAAAAATTTGATCTGGGAGCATGCGCTTTTATGCTTCCTGGATTACTCATTTACCTTTCAGTTATTATCTTCCCAGTTTTTTATTCTTTTTATATTAGCATGTTTGAGTGGAACGGAATTGGGCAGATGAAATTTGTAGGCTTAGAGAATTACACTAAACTCGTCACTACAGACCATGTGTTTCCGATTGCTATTAAAAACAACTTAATCTGGATTGTATTGACGGTTGTGTTTACTACCGGCGTCGCCCTAATATTTGCATTGCTGTTAAACCGGCCGTTCCGTGGCAGAACTTTTTTTTCGCGGATTCTATTATTTTCCGGCTGTTATTGCGCCGATTGCAGTGGGTATTACTTGGCGATGGGTCTATGAGCAAATATTGGTTTTATCAACCAATTCTTTGAGGTGATGGGCGTCCCTTTTGTGCAAAGCTGGCTTTCAGATCCCAATACCAGCCTATACGCTACATTTATTGCTTCTATGTGGCAGGCAATTGGCCAGCCGATGATTCTCTTCCTTGCCGGTCTTCAAGCGGTTCCCAGCGATGTTTTAGAGGCTTCTAGAATAGACGGCGCAGGCCCTCTTAAACAATTTTTTTATGTAACCATTCCGTTATTGAAAGAAACTTTCGTAATCGTACTGGCGACCCAGATTGTGAGCGCTATGAAAGTTTTTGACATTATCCAAAGCTTGACAGGCGGCGGCCCTAATAATTCGACCCAGATGATGGCGACTTATATGTACTCTCAAACATTCCAATACAGCAATGTTGGGATGGGGACGGCGATTGCCTGCGTAATGGTTCTAATAATGATGGTTGTCATTGTACCGTATGTCGCTTTTACAGCGCGGGATGATTAAGGAGGTTGGGACTTAATGAGAAAAAACAGAAATTTTGTAAAAAAGTTAGTTCTTTATACCTTTTTGGTCATGATGGCGGTCGTTTGGTTTATTCCTATATTTACACTGCTTGCGACAGCTCTAAAAAACAAAGCTGATTTTTTTACGATGAGCCTTTTTCAGTTGCCAGAAGTTCCTGCGTGGAGCAATTTTTCCAATGCGGTTACGCAAGGAAGATTATTTAATTACATGGCGAATGATCTTCTCATTTGCTGCTTGAAAGTTCCGCTTGGAATTTTTGTGGCGTCCATGGTAGCTTTCGCTTTGACCCGGCTCAATATAAAACACAGCACCGGTATTTTTATTTTTTTCTTAATCGGTATGATGCTTCCTATGCAGACTGCTTTAGTCCCCATTAATATTATCTATAGCGAGCTAAACCTTTTAAATACTTATTTTGGACTTTTTTATGTATACATAGCTTTTGGGTTATCCTATGCAATCTTAGTAATGAGGGGCTTTATGAGAGGCATTCCGAGCGATATTGATCAAGCTGCATATATTGACGGTTGCAGCCGTTGGCGGTTGTTTTGGAGTATTATCTTACCAATTACGAAACCTGCGATCGCCACACTGATTATTACCGATTTTCTGGCAACATGGAATGAGTATCTGTTGGCCAGCGTGATCATCAACGACAGCGCCAAAAAAACAGTGCCTGTTGGCTGATGACTTTTATAGGCGAACACGCCATTGATTACGGATATTTATGTGCAGGTGTGTTTATTTCTGTTGTTCCCGTCATCCTTGTTTATTTAATTTTCCAACGCTATTTTGTAGAGGGTATGGCCGGAGCAGTAAAAGGCTAGCATAACAAAAGGGGGAAAGGTGTTTATAAAATGAATGCAAATTGTAAATTTCTGAGCTCCGTAGAACGTTGGAATGTTTTTGAAATTTCTTTACAAGGTGAGTCTGAGGGCAATCCATTTACTGATTACACGATTCACGGCGTTTTTCCGGCAAAAACGAAAGTAAAACGGTCGACGGGTTTTATGATGGGAACGGTACCTATCGTGTTAGATTCATGCCCTCCTTTGAGGGTGAATATCACTTTGAAATTTTCGGAACATTTTCTTCTGAACGCTTTACCGGAACCTTTTATGTCACACCAGCCGGCAACCAAAATCATGGACCTGTCCGAGTGGCAAATACCTATCATTTTGCTTATGAAGACGGCACTCCTTATTATCCTGTTGGAACAACATGTTATGTATGGACTCTGCAGCCACAAGATTTACAAGAGCAAACATTAAAAACATTAAAAGAGAATGCTTTCAACAAAATTCGTTTTTGTGTTTTTCCAAAGCATTATGATTACAATTTAAGCGAGCCAATCGGCTACCCATATGAAGGGACGCCTTGTGATAGTTCCGTCTTAACAAAAGACAACTTCCACGAATATACAGGCCGGGCTCCCGGTAATAATTTTGATTACAAGCGGTTTAATCCAAAATATTTTCAGCATTTAGAGGAATGCATTAGAGATTTAATGGGTTTGGAAATTCAAGCGGATATTATCGTCATGCACCCCTATGACAGATGGGGGTTTAGTGAAATGACTGCAGAATGCGATGATCTTTACTGGAACTATCTGATTGCCAGACTGAGTGCTTATCGAAACGTATGGTGGAGCCTCGCTAACGAATATGATTTAATGAAGAAGAAAACGCTGGCAGACTGGGAACGTTATGCCTCGATTCTGTGTGAAAAAGATGCATACGGGCATCTTCGTTCCATTCACAACTGTATGCCGTTTTATGATTTTTCCCGCCCTTGGATTACACATTGTAGCATACAACGGCAGGATGCGTATTTGTCGGCAGAACTTACCGATACCTGGAGGCGCGGTATCAAAAGCCGGTAGTGTTGGATGAAATAGCCTATGAAGGAAATATACAGCATGAGTGGGGGGATATCAGCGGCAAAGAAATGACCAGGCGGTTTTGGGAAGCTACCTGCCGGGGTGGTTACGCGGGCCATGGAGAGACGTACTTAAGCCCTGATAATATTTTATGGTGGTCCCATGGGGGCGTTTTACATGGAGACAGTCCGTCGCGCTTGAAATTTCTACAAAGAATTTTGGAGGAAACGCCGGGCATTGGCTTAATGCCGATGGAAACTATGAGGGGCGAAGTAGCCGCACAAGTTGAAGAAACCGCAAGTGGATCGACGGGGTACTATTTATATTATTATGGATTGCATCGGCCTTCTTTTCGTGACTACTATTTTGATGATGATCATCAGTATTGCGTGGAGATAATAGATACATGGAATATGATCATTACCCAGGTAGGTGTCTTTCAAGGCAAATTTCGGGTAAACTTACCAGGAATAGAATATATGGCCGTAAGAATCAGAAGGCAGAATTAAATCATAGGAAAATTCCTTCGTATATGAGATTACCCCCATTTTTACATACAAAAGCACTTCGTTGCTGTTGAGCCTGTAATAGGGAGGTGAATATAGGGAAAAGGCCGGGTGGAAAATATCATTTTATCAAGCAAATTGGTAAATCAATTGATAGTTTACTAATTGCCGGGTTTAAGTTTCATATTTGGCATATGTAGGACATTTCTTTTGCTTTTATAAAACTTTGTTTCATAAAGTAGATTCCGCCTTTTTAAAACAGCAATTTATGAAGATTGTCTATGCCCTTTTTATGTTCTAACTTAAAGGAGGTTCAAAGTATGAGGAGAAATCTGAAGAAGTTCTTCGCAGTTAGCTGCACTGCGGCGCTGCTGTTCGTACCTCTCACCAATGTGTTTGCGGAACCTATCTCCACGCAACCGGAAAGTGCAGGTGGCTATACCTACAACAGCGATCTAAAAACCCCCTGGTATGATGATGTGGATCCTGATAATCCCTTGCCGGAGTATCCCCGCCCAGCTATGGAAAGAGAGGAATGGGTTAATTTAAACGGCCGCTGGGAATTTCAGTTTACACAAGAAATTGATAAGGATAAGATTAGTTGGGAAAAAGCTCAAGAAATCATTGTGCCTTTTGCTCCGGAAGCCGCATTGTCTGGTATTGCACAGCACGACGACAGAATGTGGTACAAACGCACTTTTACCGTTCCTGAGGATTGGGACGGCAGGCGTATTAGGATTAATTTTGGCGCAGTCGACTATGAATCCGAAGTTTTTGTAAATGGGCAAAGCCTTGGTGTTCATGAAGGTGGTTATGATGCTTTTAGCTATGATATCACTGACTATTTGAAGGATAATGGGGAACAGGAATTAATGGTGCGGGTATATGATCCTACAGATAAGGGCAGTATTCCCGTTGGCAAGCAAACAGTTTATCCCAATGACCGGCGTGAGTGGTGGTATGTACCGAGTTCTGGTATTTGGCAGACTGTTTGGCTGGAACCCCTAGCGGAAACCAGCATTGAATCCCTGAAAATGGAGACGGATGTTGACAATTCACAGCTCAAACTGATCGTTAACGCCACTGCAGAAACAGAAGACGACTGGAACGTTGTGGATGGCGAATGGAAAACTTCTGATGGCGTTCGTACCGGTAACAACGACGGAAAAACTATCATGAAGGACCAGGTGATGGAGGGCCTTGACAATTTTGTGCTGCAGGCTGATATCACTATGGATACGGAGGGCCAGGCCGGCATTATGTTTAACGTACAGGAAGCCGGAGCCGGAAACGATAACTTCAAAGGCTACTGTCTCGGCCTTGATTCCAACACTCCGTCCATCTGGCTCGCCAAATTTGGCGATGGAACCAACTGGACCCGTGATATGTGTTTAGCTGACATTCAGAATGCGGGCATCACAACCGGAAAGACCTATCATGTGACGGTTACCAAGTCAGACGGTACGATCACGTGCACCGTCCAGGAAAAGGGTTCCGCTGCCGAACCTCAACAGCTAGTGGCAACGAATGACAAATATAGCGGCGGCACCATTGGACTGCGAGTGACGACTCACGGCAGCGCGTCAAATTTTGACAATATTTCCCTGTCTAAATTAGCCACGGACGAAGGCGCTGCGCCGGAGGATGTGGAAAACGAGTGGGAGGTTGTAGACGGCGCTGGAGTGCTGTGGACGGCGCATATACTTCGAGCCAGGGCAAAACCCTGCTGAAGGAGCAGGTAATGGCCGATAGCTTTGTTCTGGAAACCGACGTCACCATGGGGAAAGGCCAGGCCGGCGTCATGTTTAACGTCCAGGAGGCTGGAAACGGAGACGATAACTTTAAAGGCTATGCCTTTGGCCTCGATTCCAATGACCCATCCATCTGGCTTGCCAGATTTGACAACAGGTTTACTATGCTGCATCGGAAGGGCGACGGGGATGTAGTCATGGAGCTGGAAAAACATATCACATGACAATAACAAAAGACGGCGCTAGCATTGTCTGCGAGGTCAAGGAAAAGGGTTCCGAAAACGAACCCTACCGGTTAGAGGCAACCGACGCCACATACAGCGGCGGCACCGTTGGCCTGAGAACAGTTGGAAACAGCTGGCAGCATTATGACAACATGAAATATACTGTAAATAATGAAGTTAAATTTGAAAAACAGTTTAACGTCGCTGCTGATTTGCTTGTTTTTGAAGAGACCTTTGATGTCGATGTGGTTCCCAATCTGGGAGTTGCTGTGACTGTTAAGGATACTGGAGAAACAGTGGCCACCTTCACCGGTTCACCGAATACGGAACTCATTATTCCAATCTCCGATGCAAAACTTTGGTCCCCGGATAGTCCTTTTCTCTACGATCTGGAAGTCAGTCTGCTGAGTGATGGCAAACCGCTGGACAGTGTTAGCAGCTATTTTGGAATGAGGAAAATTGAATACCGGCCGGATGCGGACGGGTATCAGAGACTGTATTTAAATGACGAACCTATCTTTATGTATGGTACGCTGGACCAGGGCTATTGGCCGGACGGGATTTATACCGCGCTACCGACGAAGCTCTTATGTACGATATCCAGAAGCATAAAGAATTTGGGTTTAATACGATCCGCAAGCATATCAAAATTGAACCTCAGAGATGGTATTACTGGGCGGATAAAATTGGGCTTTTAGTGTGGCAGGATATGCCGAGTATGTCCATGAATAAAGGTATGAAACACCCGTCTATGCCGTCGGGGGAACCGTGGATCGATCCGGAGGCTCTGGAATACGGCCTGACTGCTATGATTGAACAGCTATATAATCATCCATCGATTGTGGATTGGGTGGTGTTCAATGAAGCCTGGGGACAGTTCCCTACCGGACGCGATATCACTGACCGGACGGCTCGGAATATTACGTGAAGCTGGCTGAAGACTTGGATCCGACTCGCTGATTACCGGCGCCAGCGGATGGTGGGATGTAGCGTTGGGTGATGTTGCTGACAATCATAGCTATGCCATTCCCACAAGCCCAAATAAAAAAGACAGAGTTAATGTAGTTGGTGAAACGGGAGCGGTTATGAGACCCATGGATGGAGAACATATGTGGGTTCAGAACCCTGTTCCTGGAGCCTGGAATGTTGAGACCCAGGCCGAGCAGGAAATGCTGTATGCCGATGTTGTTCAAAAGATGATTGATTTAAACAAAACACAGGGCCTGGAAGGCGCATTTACACCGAGATATGCGATTATGAGGGTGAAACGGGGGGCTTGCTTACCTATGACAGAAAAATTGTAAAAATCGATCCTCTCACGATCAGAGCAATCAATTTGCGGCTTTTGAAGCAGGAGCGATTTGGTGATATCAATCAGGATTTTGACGATGGTCAAAGTTTGGGCTGGACTTTCTACAAGGGAGATTGGTCTGTAAAGGACGGATGGTATTCTGTAGAGTCCACTGCGAAAGATAAATCCGTATATTATAATGATGAAATTACTGAGAATTTCACGATAGAAGGCAAAATTACTGTGTCTGATGGCGGTGAGGGAAGCTTGCTGTTCAACGTCCGCAATGCCATTGGCGGCGAAAATAGCTTTGAGGGTTATGCGGCAGGAATCGACACAACTGGTAAGGTATGGCTGAACCGTTACGATGTTGACTGGAATGAGTCTGGCGAATCCCCGATTTATTCCACTACTGAATTGCAGAGTAAGAGCATGCCCATTGAAAATGGGAGTGTTTATCAAATGAAAATTGTCAGCAACGCTGGTAAAATTCAGGTGTATGTAAATGGTCAGTTAAAACTCGAGGCAGAAGATGATACCTATACCAATGGATTTATCGGTGTTCGTGGTGGAGAAAACAACACGGTCAAGTTTGATGATATTATAGTTACCCAAATGGCCGACACTCCGTTAAATATGCGCTTTACAGAAGATTTTACGGATCATGCTGATAATTGGCACTCGGTTGATGGAACATGGCAGTGGAATGAGAACGGTACCTATTCTGGGACAGGTAAGGCTGTGATGAATGACGAAGATCTCATGGCGGGACTTACTGATTTCACTCTGGAGGCTGACATCACTTTAGATAACAGCGGCCAAGCTGGTTTGATATTCAACGCTTCTCTGCCGGGGGAAGGGAACGATAATTTCTACGGCTATGGGGTTGGCTTGATACAGAAGGTTCCTTATGGTTGGCCAAGTTCCTCGGACCCAAACAAAAGGATATGAACTGGAACTATATGGCATTGGATACGATAGGCTCGGCTGATGGCGTACGTTTTGAGGTTGGCAAGACTTATCACGTAACAGCCCAAAGAGTTGGCGACGAAATTCACTGCTATGTGAAAGAGAAGGTTCAACCGGAGAAGCATACCATGTACAGGCGAATAATATCGCTTTCACCTCTTTGGGAACTATTGGGATGCGTGTGATTGGTTCTGGCAGTAGTTTTGATAATATTTATTTAACTAATACGGTGGGTAAAGAGTTGTTGGCGGAAACGGTAAGCGCTGCGGAGAGTAAGACCGAAGCGAATTATACCCCGGAGACCTGGGGACCATTTGCGGAGGCGTTGGAAAATGCTAAAACGGTTCTGAGAAATGAAAACGCCACACAGTTCCAGGTGGATGAAGCGACAGGGGATTTGACCGAGAAAATGAACGCTCTGATAGAGAAAGAGGGCACTTCTTCTCAACCGGAGGATTCCAGTTCAAGTCCGGGTGCATCTACCGAGCCGGAAGATCCTAGTTCAAAACCGGACACAGTAAGCTCTGAGAAAACTGCTGATTCCAGCGGTACCGAGAATAGCAATAATGCTCAGACCGGAGACGGTATGACGCTGCTTGTGATTGGAATTGCAGTTTTGGCGCTAATCAGCGCTGGACTAACCGTAGTCTTAAGAAAGCGCAGATTTGGTTAAAAGCAAACTTATTTAAAAATTTTCTTACAACCTCCTATTGTCGAAAGGTTTCTTATCATTAAGATAAGAAACCTTTCGCTATAAAATACGCTTATACCAATAAAGAAAGGAAAACATATCTGACTGATTGCTATAAGGACAGAACCGCAAAATGTTTCATATAGCTACATAGAAGACAGCTTGTTTTTATAAAAACAAGCTGTCTTTTTTCCTTTTATGGCTGCGACACTCAATATCTGGGGTAGACATTTATGATAACAGGAAAGCAAAATTTATCCCTCCCTTTTTGTGTTTTAACGAGTTAGCTCTATTACCTAACTGCCGCTCCCCTCCGGCAATCTGAATTAAAAAATTCAGATTGAATGGAGGAAAAGAAGTGGCGTACAACAAAGCCAGAGCCGAGAAAGAATGGCTCAAATGGAAAACAGCAGAAGAAGCAAAACTCAGAGAATTAGGAGTGGACGAGGGTACGATCCAACGTCTGCACTATTACGATTGGGAAAGCTTTAAGGCGGAAAGGAACTATCAGAGGTGGAACGTACAGTCGGAAGAATACATAAGCCAGCAGATCACAGAGGATCAGCCGAAGATTACAACCACTGAACAGCTTTTAGATGAGATAGAAAGCCCGGAGCTTTATACTCTGCTTTCCAAAGCGGACAAGCTTACCCTTAGAATTATCCTCATGAAGATCGATGGGTTCAGCAACAGGGAGATAGCGGCTTCTCTCGGAATGGAGGAATACGCTGTCAATATGCGGATCTACCGTCTGCGAAAAAATTTTAAAAAAATATTTTTAACCAGCGTTATATTTTGG